>JMSU01000300.1_pt1 | contig 14385 bp, 11 predicted proteins | sample 179011 | NCBI WGS metagenome assembly JMSU01 (sample SAMN02769580, study PRJNA246767) | bioreactor metagenome | isolation source: Culture-1 Bioreactor ArsB derived from microbial biomass from the upper 2 cm... | place: Germany: Bremen | collected day 87 after inoculation
TTGATTATGCCCGCAAGTTCATTGATGACGTGCGCAATGGTAAAACCATTGAGGTGGAAGAGGCGGAACCCATTATAGGGCAGGTTATTGATAGCATTTCGACTAACGAGCCAGCCGCGCTCACTCTGGCTTTTTTAAAAAAATATGACGAGTACACATATACTCACAGTATTAATGTTAATCTATACTCTCTGCTTTTAGGAAAGGCTTTGGGGTTTGATCGTGAGGAACTCAAAAAATTGGGGATTGCCGCCATGTTTCACGATGTGGGCAAAGGGCGTATTCCTAACAAGGTTTTGAATAAACCCGGTAAGCTCACTGATGAGGAATTTGAGATCATGAAAGGGCACTCCCTTCAAGGGCTCAGAGTTCTCAGCAAAGTTGAAGGACTTGACCAGAATGTTTTAAGGGGAGTGGTTGAACATCATGAGCGTTATGATGGAAATGGTTATCCCCGTAAGGTTAAAGGGGAGGATATTCATCCTTATGCCCGCATGATAGCCATCAGTGATGTTTATGACGCTTTGACCAGTGTGCGTGTGTACAAAAAAGCAATGACTCCCTCCAAAACTCTCAGTTTGATGTTTAAATGGAAGGGGGCAGATTTTGATCCTGAATTTTTCAATAAATTCATACGTGTGATGGGAATTTATCCTCCTGGAACTATGGTGCAACTGGAAGATAAAAGATTTGGTTTAGTGCTGGAGACAAATGAGGGGAGTCCTCTTAAGCCCAAGGTTAAAATACTTTTTAATCGAAAAATGCAACCAATCTCTCCTGAATGTATTGATTTGGCAACGCATCAGGATAGCGGCAAGGAATTAAAGGTTCTTCGTCAGCCAGATCCATCTGAGTTGGGAGTTGATATGAAGCAACTTGGAAGATTTTTAGTTTAGCTCCTCAGCCTCTCAAAGAAATACTTATTCTGGTATCTCTTCAGTTAGAGATACCAGAATAAGTATTTTTGATTCTAGATCACAAATTCCATTTCTGAAAAGACTTTATCTTCATCATACAAATCAGGATATTTTTTTGAAATATCGGCGATGGTTGGGAAGTATGCGTCCCAACCCTGTACTTGTGCTTCCTTTTTTTTATTTACAAATATTTTAAAAGTGGTGCCTTTGGGGCACTTCGTCATGTTTAACTCCAACGCTCCAGCGGGAGTTGCTTCCAGCCATACGGCGGACCACGAGCTACGGTCCCCCTCAGTCTTTTTATATTTTTCAAAGTAAGCTTCAAAGATTCTTTGCACCTCTTTGCGTTCCATATTGTTCTCCTATTCCCATTGTTTAGTGACCATACATTGATGCTATCTTTATAAAAATGTCTCGAGCAAGCTTTATAAGTGATATTTTGCCCGGGATTTTCTTTTTTGTGTAGAGTTCTTTATCAGAATAGTGGTATTTTGTGAGGTCTACAAAAATGTAGGTTTTATATCAGGTTTGGTGAATATGTTTCAAAATTGTCATTTTTCCTAATATTGTTTCGTCGGGACCATTCAGATACAGTGAGTTCAACTGCTTTGGGGTGGGAAGAGGTAGCGAAGACCTATTGCTTTGACGTAATAGGAGGCAGTTTGTTGGAAAGAAGGAATACACAATTGTACTTTTTGCTAGTTATGATTTGCTGATGTTGGCAGCAGGAAGTAGATTCTTTTTTAATGATTCTGATTATATGTTTTTTTAGTTTGTTTTTTAACATTTCCCTTTAAAAGCAGTGTCTTATATGTTTATGTGTGTTTCCTTTTAGGGTGGTATTCCCCAGAGTTTAATTTAAAATGTTCAGGTTGTGTGTCCTTTTGAAAAGCCCGTTTATTGATCAAAAACTTCAATTTCGTATTTTTGTTTGTCAAAATTGTTTTTTTCTGCCATTGTCTAGTTCCCGAATCGCTCTGATCTTCAAAAAAAGTCTTTTAAATCCTGATTTCGATTTAACTTCAGAACACTGAACACGTTGCGGGACCGATTTTGAGAGGTGGAAAAACTCAAAATGTAAAAACAACAAGGTCCGCTAAAGCATTCCTCGAAATAATAATGATCAGAGCTAGGCTGGCAGATACACTTTTCTTGTCACACCGTCAGCGGCCCCGTCGAAAAGTCTCTGGAATATTGAATTTTCCATAGAACCGACCTTCATAAGCCTGCTTAGACCGTTGCATCCGGTGTAAACCTTATAATCATGGAGTGAGCTGACAATATGTGCCGTTTATTTGCGCTTACAAGTCGCGATCCTATTTCACCCATGCGTGCCATCAACGCACTTAATGTAATGAAAGAAGGGCATGATGGGTCCGGTGTGGGACTCTGTCTCAGAGGTCTGGGTGGACGCTTTGAAGAAGAATTTAAAGGCTGTCCGATCCTGTCCGGTATTTTTACTGAATCCGGCCTGCGCAGGCTGGAGCAGTACACCATGGACCACGGGTTTAAATCTCAGTACAGCATCCTTTATACCCCTGAAGTTGAACCTCCGGCAGGTACCCCTGTTCGCGGGACATACGCTGCTATTTCATACAAGGTTCCCAAGGGGTGGAAGCAGCTTAGTGAAGCCCAGCAGGGTCAGAAGTTGCTTCAGATGCGTCTTGAACTTAAGAAGATGGGCGAAGAAGATGGTGATATCATGGTCTTCTCTTTCTGGCCTGATACCATAGTGGTTAAAGAAGTCGGTGATCCTCTCGAGATCGGTGAGTATCTCCAGCTTGATGCAAACAAAAATATTTATGCCCGCAGAATTCTGGCTCAGGGCAGGCAGAACACAAACTATGCAATCAACCTCTATGCCTGCCACCCATTCTTTATAGAAGGTGTAGCCTCCATGACCAACGGCGAGAACACTGCCTTTATTCCTATCAAGGAATATCTGCAGTCCAGAGATGTTCTCGGGTACTCCGGCTACCAGTCTGACTCTGAAGTTTTCACACATATTGCACATTTTGCTACAAAACGTCTGGGTCTTGATATCAGGGCGTATAAACACATCATCACTCCCCTGAGTGACCTGGAACTTGAAGATCATCCAGATCGCGAGTTCCTCGCCACCATCAAGAAATCGTGCCGTAAGCTGGTTATTGACGGTCCTAACTGTGTTATCGGTACTCTCGATGACGGTTCCATGTTTATGGTTCAGGACCGAAAGAAACTCCGTCCCGGTATTGTGGGCGGTAAAGACGGAATCTACGGATTCTCATCAGAAGTATGCGGACTTGATGCTGCTATTCCTGATCGTGACCGTTCCAAGGATTTCCAGCCAATGCACCTCGATACAGTAATCGTCGGACCCGACTGCAAGGAGATAAGCACATGCTCACAGAAAGACCAGTTACCCCGTCAACTTTAGGCGTCAAGGACCTTCCCTGGCAGATCGAGTGGGACAAGGATCTCTGTACCCAGTGCGGACGCTGTACCTCGGTTTGTCCGGTCAACGCTATTGAACTCGGAGTTTTCCGTAAACGCGAAATAAAGACCCCTGCGGGACTGCGCACCAAAGCGGAAAATGAATATTCAATTTTTTACGGCATCCGCCAGAAGACAGACCCTGCATATGCATGCATCGGTTGCTCAATGTGCAACACCGTCTGTCCTAATAACGCTATCGGTCCCAAACGGGACGATGGTTCTAATACCTTGAAGTTTCACAATGACCGTGGCGGTCAGCCCAGAACACGAGGCGGAAGAAGAAACTCCGGTGAATCTCTGCTGGACCAGATTAAGTTCATGCGTATTTCAATGCTCACCGACCCCGCACTTGATGCGGGTCGTCATGAGTTCAGACTGAACACTCTCCTTGGACGGGTTCAGTCACCTGAAGAAAGTCTCAAAACTTACGCAGAACAGGGCTGGAAACCTCCGGTGCGCGAAATCTACCCGATGATTATCGGTGGTATGTCTTTCGGCGCACTCTCTCCCAATATGTGGGAAGGTCTGCAGATGGGGGTTGCTTACCTGAACGAAGAAATGAACATGCCTGTACGCATCAGTACCGGTGAGGGTGGTTGTCCTCCCAGATTGCTCCGTTCCAAGTTTCTTAAATATGTCATTCTCCAGATTGCGTCCGGTTACTTTGGATGGGATGAAATTATTCACGCCATCCCCGAAATGAAAGTGGACCCCTGCGCAATTGAGATCAAATACGGACAGGGCGCAAAACCCGGCGATGGCGGACTGCTTATGTGGTATAAAGTTAACAAGCTCATAGCTGCTATCCGCGGTGTGCCCGAGCGCGTCAGCCTGCCCAGTCCCCCTACGCACCAGACACAGTATTCCATTGAGGAATCTGTGGCTAAGATGATTCAGTCCATGAGTATGGCCTGGGGATTCAGAGTGCCTGTTTACCCCAAGATTTCAGCATCTTCTACATCACTTGCGGTTCTTAACAACCTGACCCGTAATCCTTATGCAGCCGGTCTTGCTATTGATGGTGAAGACGGTGGTACTGGCGCGGCGTACAATGTTTCCATGAACCATATGGGACATCCCATCGCCAGCAACCTGCGTGACTGTTACAACGCTTTGGTTACAACCGGTAAACAGAACGAACTGCCTCTTATTGCAGGTGGTGGTATCGGTAAATCAGGTAACCTCGCTGCCAACGCTGCGGCCCTGATTATGCTTGGCGCAAGTGCCGTTCAGGTGGGTAAATACGTTATGCAGGCCGGAGCAGGCTGTCTCGGTTCTGAAAAAGACCGTTGCAACGTCTGTAACATCGGTGTCTGTCCCAAGGGTATTACTTCTCAGGATCCCAGACTTTACCGTCGCCTTGATCCTGAAAAAGTAGCTGAAAGAGTTGTTGACTTCTATCTGAGTTTTGACACGGAGATCAAAAAGATTATTGCACCTCTCGGACGTTCTTCCGCACTTCCTGTGGGTATGTCTGATGCGCTTGGAATCAGTGATCGCGCTGCTGCTGACAGACTCGGCATCAAGTACGTGGTGTAACTCTTGGGTCAAGACAGGGAGATAAAAAAAATGGCAACAGAAAAAATATGCATAAGCGGTGTTGAAGAAGGCGCCCGTGTTGAATCCCGTATCCTTGAGGAACGGATTCAAAAAGCGGTGGCTGACGGAGCCCGCAGGCTTGAAATAGACGCCATGGGTCAACATGGCATTGGCGGAAGACTCTGGATTTCTAAAGAAGAGCCTATTGAAATTGACGTAGTCGGCACATCCGGTCAGCGTCTTGGCTCAAAAGGTTTTCCCGGAACTGTTATTAACGTTCATGGTTCTGTTTCTGACGATGTAGGCTGGCTTAATGCCGGAGCTGAAATTATCGTTCACGGCAACGGTTCCAACGGTGCCTGTAACGCCATGGCACAGGGTAAAGTCGTAATCGGCGGGGACCTTGGTGCCCGTGCAATGACCATGACTAAAACCAACCCTCGTTTCGATGATCCCGAACTGTGGGTTCTCGGATCGGTTGGTGATTACTTTGCTGAATTCATGGCTGGCGGTACTGCTGTTGTCTGTGGATACCAAGGGCAGGATACTGAAAATGTTCTCGGTTTTCGTCCTTGTGTCGGTATGGTTGGTGGACGTATTTTTGTCCGCGGACCTCATGGTGAATATTCCACAGCAGATGCCATCCTGGAACCCATCACTGATGCTGACTGGGAATGGCTGACCGCAAATCTTAAAGAGAATCTTGCCAAGATTGATAAATCGGAAGTCTTTGATAAGCTTACCGTAAGGAAAGAGTGGCAGCTCATCCGCGCTAAAACTCCTTTTGAAAAGACTGGTAAAGTTCGTCTTTCCATGTCCCAGTTCCGTTCCGATGTATGGGATGCCGAACTTGGACAGGGCGGCCTTATCGGCGACCTTACCGATCTCGACCGTTCCCCTATTCCGCTTATTACCAACGGCGAGCTGAGAAGGTTTGTTCCTGTATGGGAAAACCGTAAGTATCAGGCTCCCTGTCAGTCTTCCTGTCCTACCGGAATGCCCGTGCAGAAACGCTGGCAGCTGGTCCGTGACGGTCTGGTTGATGAAGCTGTTGATCTTGCACTTGCATATACTCCTTTTCCTGCAACTGTTTGCGGATACCTTTGTCCGAACCTGTGCATGGACGGGTGTACTCGCGGAGTAAAAGACATGCTCTCCGTGGATATTACCAAACTGGGACGCGAAGGTGTAAAGAGTCCAGCACCTGCGCTTCCGCCTCTTTCCGGCAAGAAAGTTGCCGTTATCGGTGGTGGTGCAGCGGGTATTTCTGTCGCTTGGCAGATTCGCCGCAAAGGCCATGAAGCTGTTATATATGATATGGCTGAAAAGCTTGGCGGTAAAATTTCATCTGCCATTCCTGCCAGCCGTATCCCCAAAGAAGTTGTGGACGCTGAGCTTGAGCGTGTAGCGAAAGTTATCCCTCATGTTCATATGCAGAAAAAACTTACTGCTGAAGATTTTGCTGAACTCAAGCAGAATAGCGATGCTGTCGTTCTTGCTATCGGCGCACAGAAGCCTCGTGTGATTCCCATTCCCGGACACGAACGCATTAAGCCTGCATTGACCTTTCTTAAGGATGCCATGAAAGGCAAAGCTGAAGTAGGTGAACGGGTTGTTATCATCGGCGCAGGTAATGTCGGATGTGACGTAGCTACTGAATGTGGTCGCATGGGTGCGAAAGACATCCTGCTCATTGATATTCAGAAGCCTGCAGCATTCGGTAAAGAACGTGAGGAAGCAGAAGAAGTCGGAGCAAAATTCCGCTATCCCTGCTTTACTCAGGAAATCACTGAAGAAGGTGTTGTGCTCAAGTCCGGTGAAGTTCTCCCGGCTGACACAGTTATCATGTCCATCGGTGACACCCCTGATATCGAATTCCTGCCTGACACTATTGCTCTCGATCGTGGGCATATCGTAGTTAATGAAGATTACCAGACCACCGAACCCGGCGTTTACGCCATTGGTGATGCTGTTCGTCCCGGCCTCTTGACCCATGCTATCGGTCATGGTCGCCACGCAGCAGAAACTCTGGATGAAATATTCACTGGAAAACGTCCTCATGCAGAACCCAAAGAGGTGATCGATTACAAGAGAATGACTCTTGAATATTTTGATCCCCGTCTTACCGAGTTCAAAGATGTTCAGGAATGTGCACAGGAATGTTCTTCCTGCGGATCATGCCGCGATTGCGGACTTTGCGAAACAGTCTGTCCTCAGGCAGCTATTTCCCGTAAAGGTCTTGAAGGCAAAGATTTTGAAATGGCAGTTAATCCGGAAAAATGCATCGGTTGCGGTTTCTGTGCAAATGTCTGCCCCTGCGGTATTTGGAATTTAGTTGAAAATAGCCCTCTGGGTTAACATAATACAGTCTTGAATTAAGATCGCCGAGTCGGTTTGGCGGTCACGTGGACTATAAGATAGGTGAGGCTGCCGGATTTATTTCCGGCAGCCTTGTCTGTTTTTGTATAATGTTGCTTAATTTTTGTGTTTGCGTAAGAATTTATTCAATGAAGTTGCCTGTGTTTCCTGAAACGGACTGATTTAGTAATGGAGATTGAAATGAGAGATGCTGTTGATTCAGACTTATCCCGTATTGTTGAGATATATAATGCAGCTGTTCCTACGCGTTTAGCGACAGCTGACACAGAGGAAGTGAGTGTTGAAAGCAAGCGGGAGTGGTTTGAGAGTCATGTTCCGGGTAAAAGGCCTATTCTGGCCCACGAAGAAGGTGGACAAGTCATTGGCTGGCTAAGTTTTGAGCCTTTTTACGGGCGTCCCGCATATGATCAAACTGCAGAAGTGAGCATCTATATTGATCCCGCTCACTGTTCAAAAGGGCTTGGAGCTAAACTGCTTGGGCAGGCAATGAACTTAACTGCTGAGCTGGATATCGAGACTCTGGTGGCTTATATCTTTTCACACAACCAGCAAAGTCTCCGGTTGTTTGAAAAATATGGATTTGAGGAGTGGGGTAAGCTGCCGGATATTGCTGTAATGGATGGCAATAGATATAGTCTGTCTATTCTGGGGAAGCATATTAATTCCTGAAAAAGTTAATCTGTCAGCAAGGGTATTTAATGCGTAAGGAAACTCTGCAAGAAAAGATTGAGAGAGTTGTTGCTGAATCTGTAGATATATCAAATTACACCCCGCAGTGGGTTGAATGGTATGAGCAAGAGAAAGAGCATCTTAAAGAATGCCTGCCAGGAGAATTGATTCTCCGTATTGAACACTTTGGTTCGACATCTGTACCGGGGATGATTGCCAAACCTATTGTAGATATGGTGATTGAAATTTCAGATGAGAAGCTTGGCAAGACTCTTATCCCAGAGGTTCTTGAGCCTCAGGGGTATGATTGTTTCTGGCGTCCGCTTGGCAACAAAGACGAGCCTCCCTATTTTACATGGTGTATTAAGCGCAATGAGGATGGGGATAGAACCCATCATCTGCATTTTGTTAAATCTGGATTCAAAGCTGAAGAACTCCGGTTTAGAGATATCCTTAGAAATAGTGCTGAGATTGCAGCAGAATATGGCAGGCTAAAACAAAATTTATCAAAGCTGTATCCAGCCGACCGCATTGCATATACTGAGAGCAAGGGTGGATTTATCCGTGATGTCCTAAATTCAAATTAGATTATTTTATTGGGCACTGGGCTTTTGAGTAAGTTGTACGCTGGATAAGGTTCTCTTTTTATACTTAAAAAATGGGATTTTATCCGGGGAAGCCAGAGTTAAAGATAGTTTAAAAAAGGTAAGGGTCGTTTTCAAAAAATGAAAACGACCCTTACCTTTTTTAAATTTGCATAATTACCGGTTCAGCAGGAATCCTTGAGAGAGCTAAAACAATGGATCGATATCAAATTCCATCACTTCTTTCGTTTTAGGATGTGTGAAGCACAAATAACGGGCGTGAAGTTTGAGTTGTCCGGGGGCAGTGCCTGATCCGTAGAGCCTGTCGCCCACAATGGGGCAGCCGAGGCCTTGCGGATGAGCTGAATGTACCCTCAATTGGTGGGTGCGTCCTGTCTTGGGGTTGAATTCAACTCTAGTCATACCGTTTTCAATGCTTAGTTTGCGCCAGTGGGTGATGCCAAGCTTGCCGTGAATCGGGTCGTAAACCTGATAAGGACGGTTGAAAGGGTCTAGCCTGAAAGCCATTTCAATCGTTCCTTCATCTCCTTTGATAACTCCCTCCAGCAGCGCTTCATAGCGTTTTTTGACCTGCCTTTTCTGGAATTGTTCCACCAGTTCACGCACAGCCCGTGCAGTCAATCCCAGTACAAGTAATCCGGAAGTATCCATATCAAGCCTGTGTACTGTTGGAAATTTACGGCACTCCGGAAACATTTCCTGCACACGTGTCACAACACAATCTTGATTTTCCGGTCCACGTCCGGGAACGGATAAAAGTCCGCTGGGTTTGTTGACGACTACAATTTTAGTGTCTGCATAGACAATATCGAGAAGTTCTGAGTTGCTCATTGTAATTAACGTATAGTTGAAAGGTAAATGGTGTTATCAGTCTTTGTGATAGAAACATGTCTTTACAGTAAATAGTTATAGATAGGAAGAAATAAGTTTTTAAACTAAGTGACAGAATTGTAAGCTTATGTAGAACTGTAAAGCAGTAGATAATTGCCTAGATAGGTATTTAAGTAGAACTTTATTCGCTATAAACGGGTTGATGATGGGCTAATGCTCATTTGTATACTTTTAAGGTATGAATTGAGTGGTATTTTTAAAATATTATCGCTGCATTGAACGTCAAAACGGTAGCACTTTATTTTGAATCTTATGCGTATTCTCTTTTCTGAGGTTGTGAAAAAAATATCTATAAGTAATTAGAGTGGTTAAGGTGTGTTTTGTAACTTTTTTCACAATCTCATGAATTTTTTGATTGCATAATCAAACAGAGCTGAGTATTAACTGATTAACCGATCAACGAAAAGTTCTGAAATGAATTCAGAAGCAGGTAAAAGGTCGGACAGTTTTTAGTTAGGAATTAAATTTAGCCTTTATTATATTTTTAAAAAATTTTTTACTTCCACGCCAAAGTGGAACAGGTAACAGAGATGAAAAAAATGAGCGTACTTTTTCTTTTACTCCTCGTGATCGTGGCAGCTGCAGCAACTTCAGAAACCCTTGAGTTCAAATCCAAGGACGTAACTACTGTCGCTGAAGCAAGAGTATCAGGTGCAGACACCAAAGCAGTTGTTAAGGGTCACATCGTAAGAAAGATTAATACCAACAAATATGTATTTCAGGACAAGACCGGTGAAATCATCATCGACCTCAGCCCTAAAGCAGGATCCCTCCCTGCTGACACCACAGCTGAGATCGAGATTGAAGGCAGGGTCGAGCAGGATCTCGTCTTCGCCGGAATCGAAGCCCAGAAAATATCCGTAATCAACTAGTACGGACCTCACAGGAATTAACATTCCGCATCCAGAAAGGTCGCCAATCAGACTTCTTGAAACTGAATTGTCAGCAGTTATCAGGGCCGCGTCAGATGACGCGGCCTTTCTGTTTTCTGTGAAGTAGTTATCTTTCTAAGTAGAATGTTAGGGGCTGCAGTGTGGACTGACTCAAAGAGGGGGATGACAAGGCTGTATAGCATTTTTTGTGTAATATCTCAGAAGATTAGTCGTAGAAAGGATTACACAACTCATCAATGGTGCTGATTATTTTATCCTTGGCAATTGGTTTTGTCAGGAAGGAGTCACAACCGGCAGCCATGATTTTGTCTCTGGCTTCGGTAAGAGCATGGGCGGTAAGAGCTACGATTACGCATGGTTTGGTTGATGTTTTGCTTTCCCATGTACGAATTTGGCGTGTGGATTCATAGCCGTCCATTACGGGCATTTCAATATCCATGAGGACCATGTCATAGCAGTTTGATTGAACCTCTCTGAACCCTTCTTCGCCGTTGTGAGCTATGCTTAGCTTGTGAGGCAAACTTTTGAAGAACATTTCAATAAGCATACAGTTCGCTTTATTATCTTCCACCAGCAGGATGTTGAGTGGACGGATGCGTCTTTCCTTTGAGCTTGGGGTGGGAATAATTTTTAATTCTGTGATCTTCTTTTTTTGAAAATTTCAATTGCGGATTTCTCAAGCGAAAACAAATCCAGCGGTGCAAGCTGAACTGTTCCTGCAAAATTCTCAATATAGTCATGACCTACAGTCGTAAGTAGAATAATTCTTTCTTCGGGGACTTTCAGTTCTGTCAGCGAAGAGACTGTCTGCTGCCAGTTCCAGCCATGGATTGTATCTCTGATTAAATAGAGATCATACAATTGACCGGATTTTTGACTGTCTCGTATAAAGCTTCTGGCAACCTCGAAATTCTGTGCTTTATCGACTTTCCTGGTTCTGGAGTTAATCCTGATTGAAAAAGATTGCCGAGAGTAATCCTGATCATCGATAACGAGAAGGGATTTGTTTTTGAGTGGTGAATTGTCAACAGAACCACGCGGATCTTTTTCAAAAGGGATTTCAAGATGGACCGTTGTTCCAAAGCCTTTCTTGCTTTCAATCCATATTTTACCTCCCATTGCCGAACACAGGGAGTTACAGATTGATAGCCCAAGCCCTGTTCCTCCATATTTTCTTGTGGTGGAGGAATCTGCTTGAGTGAAACGGTCAAAGATGCTGTCAACTTTATCTTCTTCAATACCTATGCCGCTGTCTTTGACAGCAAAATGGATGTGCATCTGATTATCTGAGCTGGTTGCGTGATTCAGTGATGTTTCCACCACTACGAAACCTCGTTCGGTAAATTTAATGGCGTTGCCGATTAGATTTACAAAAATCTGCTGTAATCTTGATGGGTCTCCGACTACCTGAACTGGAACATCGCGGTTGATATTGTATGCCAGTTCCAACCCTTTTCCGTGTCCTGCGTGGGCTGTAACTTTAAAAGCCTTACCAATGATGCGGTCTAGATCAAGGTCTTTCTTTTCGAAGGCTATCTGACCTGCTTCAATTTTGCTGAGGTCAAGAATTTCATTTATCAAATGTAGAAGTGCTTCTCCTGATTCTTGCAAAATTCCGACAAATCTTTTTTGTTCACTATCCAGATCCGAATCTGAAAGAATTTCAGCCATACCTAAAATAGCATTCATAGGTGTGCGTATTTCATGGCTCATTGCAGCCAGAAATTGCGATTTTGCAACAGTTCCTTTAGCCGCTTCAACTGCCATTGCGTCAGACTTGGCTATCGCCTTTACCAGCTGTTGGTTTGCAGCTTCAAGTTCGTAGGTTCGTTCCTGAACGTTGACTTCAAGGTTTTTGTAGAGACTTTCCAGATTTCGACTCATATGGTTGAAATTTAGGGCTAGGACTCCAATTTCGTCCATGCGGTTGCCTATATCAACGGTAACAAATTTTCGCCGGGCAATCTTTCTGGTATTATTGGCAAGAAGTCTAAGGGGCCTGATAATAATTTTATTAAAAAAGGCATCTAGAGCAACGATAGTACAAAGCATACATGCACTGAAAATGATAATAAGGCTTATGGTTTTTTGTTTGATTTCTTCTTTTACTTTATTAAGTTTCAGGCCTATTTCTACTCGGCCTATCAATTCATTATCATTTGTAATTGGGCTGGAGACAATCATGATGTTGTCACCGTAAGAAGGTTTGTTCTTGGAAGTATGGGATTTGGAGATAATATTTCCAGACTGGAGAAGGGATGTCCCGGCTTTATCAAACACTTCACAAAAAGCTATTTGCGGAGATTTTTCTATAGAGAGGGCTAGGTCTTCAACCAGAAAAAAACTGAATCTAGGCAAATATTCAGCGCAGGAGCGAGCAGCCAAGGCAGCAACACTGTTACCGTGTTCGTAAAGATTGTCTTCCAGGAGTTTCTTTTGCGAATCTACAATATAGTATCCTAGCATAAAGAAGAAAATCAGAAGAATCAGGGCGGCGCCCAATGATATTTTTAGACGTAAGCTATCGATCATTTAAACGTGTATTGTAATGTATAAAATTATATTCATTGTATAATTAAGTTAAGTGCGACTCTTTACTGGTTAGGGACATCTTCTGTTATTTTAATTTCTTCCTGAATAATTTTATTTTTGAGTGTCTCGATTTTTTTAAGTATTTCAGCAGGTATTTTGTCGCGTGTATATTTCATTTGACTGAGACCCACTCCATTTTCTTTAAGTCCATAATATGTGGGGCCTGCTTTAAATCTATTCTCCATTACAGCTTTGAGTTCATCATAGCAGGCTACATCAAGTTTTTTGATCATACTGGTCAAAACAAATCCTTTTGCAAGTGAATCCTGATCTGAATCAACTCCTATGGCAAATTTATTACTGCGTCTGGCTGCTTCAATTACGCCGTTACCAGTGAGTCCGGCAACAGTAAAAACAGTATCGGCCCCTTCGTGATATTGGTTCATGGCAAGTGCATAGCCTTTGTCCGGGGCGTTAAAACCGGAAAAGTCGCCGAGAGGAGACACGTATTTTACCAGTACATCAATTTCTGGGACAGCATATTTGGCTCCTTGTATGTATCCTTTTTCAAATTCTTGAACCGGAGGAACGGGAGTGGCGCCTATGTATCCAATTTTTCCTGTTTTGCTTACGTAGGCAGCAAGGGCTCCGGCAAGAAAAGATCCTTCTTTCTGCTTGAATGCTACAGATGAAATGTTAGGAATGTTCTTCAGGGGGACTTCAAGAAGAATGAATTTTTTAGCAGGATAGTCTGGAGCTATTTGGCTAACCAGCTCTGCATGCTGGGCGCCGACAAGGATTATTGTATCGCATTGGCTGGCAAGATTTGTGAATTCTTTTTTTGTTGACTCTCCACTGTTGTCCGGTTCCAAAATGATTAGTTTGAAACCGAATTCCTGTTGGGCTTTGCGGATTCCACCATAGCTCATATCATTGAATGATAGATCTCCTAGGCCTGATGCTCCTGTTACAAAACCGACAACCTGCTGTTCTCCCCATGCAGGGATCGTAGAAAAGAATATAAAAAGAATAGTGAAAAGGATGTTTTTCATGATCTCCCCAGATTGTTTGAGAAAATTATAGACAGGTTCAAGCCTTTACTGATGTGGATGCTACCGGAGAAGCATATTTTATGTTCGAATGGAATTGTGGAAGGGTAACCTAAAAATATATTTTTTTAAAGATCAATCAGAATGAAAGTTATTGGTAATTATTTTTGTGTTTTTGCAGATATAAGTAAAGAAAAAATATTGGGACTGTAGTGTGATCAATAAAAAAGATCCCGCACAAACTGTGCGGGATCTTTTAATTTTCAGAATGGACTGGCTTATCTTTTCGGAATCGTAATTTGATTTGCGTCCACTTTTTATTTTTCATAATCCTGTCCCCGTGTTGCGCAAGAGCCACTCCTGCGAAAATAATACCTGATGCCATGATTTGTGCGAAAGTAAGAGTCTCTCCCAGCATTGCCCAGCCGAAGAA
>JMSU01000301.1_pt1 | contig 14314 bp, 9 predicted proteins | sample 179011 | NCBI WGS metagenome assembly JMSU01 (sample SAMN02769580, study PRJNA246767) | bioreactor metagenome | isolation source: Culture-1 Bioreactor ArsB derived from microbial biomass from the upper 2 cm... | place: Germany: Bremen | collected day 87 after inoculation
TGAGTCGCAAAAGACAAAGCCGCAGATGATGTATTTCGAAGAATTATGTACTGCATGCGGCAAATGCGCTGAAGTCTGTCCAAGCGGAGCTGCCAGTGAGGTCGGGGGCAAGCTCAATTGGGACACCGGAAAATGTACTGGTTGCGGTCTGTGTGCTGAATCATGTCCGAGCAAGGCTCGGGAAATTTCCGGTAAAACCATGACCGTTGAAGATGTCATGAATGTGGTTCGCAAGGATGCTCTTTTTTACGACAATTCCGGTGGCGGGGTTACTTTTGGTGGTGGTGAACCTACTTCCGGCGGAGAATTTTTTCTGGAAATGGCGCAGGCGGCTCGCGATGAAGGCTATCATGTAACAGTAGATACCTGCGGTTTCTGTCCTGAAGAACGTTTTGATAAAACCATTGAACTTGCAGACCTTTTTCTTTTCGACTGTAAGCACATGGATTCGGGAGAGCACAAGAAGCTTACCGGAGTGGATAATGATATTATCCTGCGTAATCTGCGTGCGGCTCTTTCTTCCGGTACTGAGGTGCGTATTCGCATGCCGCTGATGCCCGGTATGAATGACTCCGAAAAAAATATTTCTTCAATGGCTGATTTTCTCAAGGAATTTGGACGTGATGAAATAGAGGTCATGCCTTGTCATGCTTTCGGACGTAACAAGTATGCAGCTCTAAAGTGGGACTATCTTATGTCCGCGGAGTATTCTGCCGAGCAATTGGATGTCGTGCTGGACAGATTTGTTGCTAACGGACTTAAAACCGTCATTATCTAGGTAAGATGTTTCATTGGAAGGATAGTAAGATGAAATCCCGCAGAGAAAGGTCTTTGCCTGTTTCTACACTTGGACTTGAGGCGCGTGAACTTTATGGCAGTGGGGAAATGTGTTGTTCCGAAGCAGTGCTGACTGTTCTTAACAATGAGTTTGACGGCGGGCTTTCTCCTGAGCTTGCAATTGCCCTGTCAAAGGGGTTTTGTGGCGGCATTGGTGATGCCGGCTGTGTATGCGGGGCTTTGTCCGGAGCGGTAATAGGCTTAGGTTTGATTCTTTGCAAAGATGGTTTTCCTGCGGATGAAGAGCTGGTTTGTATAGTTTCAAAGGAACTTTATGACCGTTTTTCCGCACGCCATGGCAGCCTCTGTTGCAGAATTTTAAGCCGGGATCGTGATCCTGAGTCTGAGTCAAAGGGGCCTTGTCTTGATTATGTGGAGTCTGCTGCAGCCATGGGTGCCGATCTGATTCTTGATCATGACACTTTAGTTGAGAATGACGAACATAATTCCTGCCGCTCAATGTTTCTTGCTGATAAAGATACTGCGGTTCTCAGCGTTTCCTAAGGGAAAGGTTAAAAATTTATAAAGGCAGGCCTGTTGGTGAGACCTGTCTCGATTTAACTAAAACAATAATGAAGAGGTAAATATGTTTAACGTTACTGTTCCCGAAGAGATGCTTGAAAAGCTCCGGGGCATGCTCGAAGATGAAGACGAGGAAAGCTGTGTCCGTTTGCGCGAGTATAAAGTCGGCGGTGGCTGACACGCTAAAATTGTGCTCGGTCTGGGCATAGACGAAGCTGATGAAGATGATGATATTCAGATTGCTGTGGAAGAGGTTCCTTTCATTGCCGAAGAAGATTTTCTCGTTAAATATGGAAAAGAATTTTCACTAACTTTCAATGATCAGAAAGAAGTTGTTTTGACAGCACTTTCTGCATAATTTCTCCTCGACTGACATAGTCGACCTCATAGTAATAGCCCCTTGTTTAGTTTTCACAAGGGGCTATTCTTTTTGTACTTGGTTGTCGATCTATTTATTGCAGGCTTCGAACTCTTTGCCTTCATAACTATATTTCCATGACTTGCGGGTGAGAATCAGCTTAGATTCAGGGAATTCTACCTTTATGATTGCATCGTGGCGGCCTTCGGGGTGTGTCCATTTGGCAGAACCACCGCCCCACCTGGCAGGCTGTTCAATAATTATGGTATTTTCGTCTTCTATAGGGCGCCAATATTTGTTCGACTCTCCATCGAATACTGCTCTCCCGTCAGGAAGGATAATTACGGATAAACCGGTGGGAGACTGCCAGAGACCCCATGCCCAGCAACTGCCGATGCTTTTGTAATTTCCATCATTATCGAACTGATCGCCCGGAACTTTATTTTTTTCAGAAATTGAATTGTAAGGAGTATCTTCTCTGGCAATTGTTTCAGGAAAGTTCCATGTGGTCAGAGAATGTCTGACCTGCTGCTCTGCTTTACGGTCTCCGCCACGATAATGTCCTAGAAAAATATAATTTATACCGTCGTGTCTACTGGCAGCAAGTATTGAGTGGTGCTCTTGGTTATCAACTACCCCGCTGAATTCCCGGATAACAGCCAGTGATCCGGAAACATGTCCTTTTGTTTCAGAGAGGCTTTTTTCCAATGGGAATCCCTGCTGATTTAAAGCATCTGTCCATTTGTCCAGTAGACGGGGTAAAGGGATTTTCTTTCCGGGAGTTGCGTATAGTTCTATGGTTGAGTCCTGTGAGAAGGATGTACATTGTTTAACGCGATTATCTATTCTGGCGACCTTGTTATCTTCCCATCCCGGAGGGCAATTCAGGCCTTTGGATATGTCCGCTGCATGCAAAAGCGAGGCAGATAAAAAACAGAACATGATGCCCATTAATGTCGTTATATTTATTTTTTTCATTTTAATTCTCCAGATTATTTTATGTGAACGTAATCGTTTTTGTTCGAGATTTCCAGAAGGAGATATAGATATGATGATTTTTTTATTTTGTATTTTTCTCTATGCAATCAACATCGAGGTTCTTTATGATGTATTTAACGTATAATAAAAACACCTAATTAGGGTTTAAATCTACTGAATATACAAGACAGGTCTTTATGGGAATACATATTTATTCAGTTGGACTTGATGTTATTTTAACTGTAAATAGGGCAGTGTTTATTGTTTATTAACCTTGTCTTGCGATAATATATTTATGTTCCAAATTAAATGTTTGTTGACGACTAGTTATCTGAAATATTGCTTTTGTGTGGTGTTGTTGAGCTTGGTTAGTGCTTGCCTTATTGGTGATAATTCCGATGGAGATTGGCCTATCATACAGGCCAGTGCTGGAAATTATACTCAGTTAAGCTGGGTCGATGCTTATGATGCATTTCATGAACAGATTTCAGAGCAATATGCTTTTGGTGTATGGAAAAATATAGATTGGTATACACTCAATGATTCAATTTGGCCTAAAATTGTTTTGGCGATGAATACCAATGATGAACCTGCCTATGCTACTGCACTTCGTGAATATACAAATTATTTGCCTGACGGCCATGTTTCTATTCAAAACGGGCTCATGGGAAATTTGATCGCACAGAATCTTGGCGGGAGTTATGGATTTGGTATTATCGGCCTTGATGATGGTAGGGTTATTACCCACGTTGTCACTGCCGGGGGGCCTGCTGCTTTGGCTGGAATGCAGGTAGGGGATCAGATCTTGGAGTGGGATGATATAGCTATCAATACAGCCCTAAGCAACACCTCAACCTTGTGGCGTAACGCCGCTAATTCTCTGGCAACAAACGAACACACCCTTTATGAAAAGTACCGCAGCCTTGTGCTCGACCCCATCGGTACTAATAGTAAAATAAAATTTTTTAATGCCGGAGGCGGAATAACCACAACCGCTACGCTTACAGCTGCTAATGACAATGCTACAATCTTAGGTAAAACTGGGCTATGGAATAAGGTCGATGACGACGAGCCCATCAAGTATGAAGTTATGGGTAGTGGGTACGGGTATATCATGCTCGGGGCGCTGGAAAGTGAGAATCCTACTTTTTCTTATGACTATCTTTCTGATAAACTTAAAGAAGCAATGATCTTTTTGACTGCTAGGAATGTCCCGGGGATTGTTGTTGATCTTCGCGGCAACAGCGGTGGGTCTGACGATCTTGCTGCTGAGTTTTCTGGTTATTTTTATTCCGAATCAACAGTCTATGAGTATCAGGAATACTACAACGCTTATAATGGTAAATTCGAAATAGTTCTTGTTGATAAGAATGAAGTCATGACCAGAAATATCCCTCTGTATATTGAACCACAAGTTCCGCAATATCGCGGCCCTGTTGTTGCGCTGGTAAATCCATTGACAGTCAGTTCTGCAGAAGGTGTAGCAATGACTATTCAGAATTTGTCTAGAGGACGTGTTGTTGGTTTTTATGGAACCAATGGTTCTTTTGGCATGACAGGTGGAAAGGCATATATGCCTGGTGGATATTTAATTGAGTTTCCTTTCGGCGCCTCTCTTGATAAAAATAAAGTGATTCAGCTTGATAGTAAGAATGGTGTCGGCGGTGTAATTCCTGACAACAGGACTTCCCGCACATCGGTTAATGTCATAAATTATGTGAATGGACAGGATGTAGAATTAGCGCATGCGGTTACAGTCTTAGGTACATTGTGATTGTTATGGAGTCGTCCTGCGTATTTTAAGTTTAAAGAATTAAAAGAGCCCAGCCTCCATTTCTGGAAGCTGGGCTCTAATAATCCACGCCTTAGCCATGACCCCAAACTCTTAAGTTCGGGTAATTTACCTTATACTCTGTTTTTCTTTCAGCTTAATGACTCGTCTGCTGCTAGAGTTATGCAGCATTTTTACCATCTTTAATGGTCTCATAGGATCAATAAAGATGGTTGTCCTATCAGGTCTTTTTAGTGCTATTCTCTCCTGTATTCGCCTCTTTTGTCATGACATGGTAGCAACTCTTGAGTTCTTGTGGCGGTGTTCTCTCAGCTGCTTCTTGGCTGCTCTTTGCGTTTTTGGTCTGGTCAAGTGTGTTAGTTTTTTTAAGTAACCAAATGTAAAAAGAGCAGTTTTGACCTGCAGAAGTTTTTTAATAAGGCCTCTCTTCTGCTGCCGAAGAGGGAGTTTCCCGGCAACGAATAATGGGTTAGTTCGATTTGCCATGCAGTATGAAATGCATGGAGGGCGCAAATCAATTTTCGCTGCCGGGAGAATGTTTAAAAACATTATATCTCCCAGAACATCCATTTGGTATTAGTGTCCTTCTGTTTTTCCGGTTGCAGAAGTCCAGATCCTGAATACCTCGAATGTCATATTTTCTTGACTTTGCTGCTATCATAAAGCGCGGGGTTGGTTGCTTTCATGATTGCTCTGGTCAGAAATTTTTAATTCAAATTGGTTTTTATTCGCCTAAAAAGACACGGGGGACTCTAGCCATTACAGACGATACTACTTCATAATTTATTGTTCCCAGGTCGTGAGCCATTTTTTCGGCCGAGATGCAGGAGGAACCTTGTTGTCCTATGATTACAACTTCATCGCCATTACTTACGTTTTGGATATGCCCCACATCTACAACACTTTGATCCATGCAGACTCTTCCAACAATTCGTGCTTTCTGATCTCCCACCAGCACTGTTCCAAAAGAGGATAATTCTCTTCTGTATCCGTCAGCATAGCCTAGTGGTATCGTTGCCAGACTGGTCGCTTTGGCTGTGGTGTAGGTATGCCCATAGCTGACTTTGAAACCTTTAGGTACTTTCTTTATCTGGGCTATGCGTGCTTTCAGCTGCATGGCCGGCTTAAGATTTACTTTTCTTTGTTTTACTTCGAGTGACGGGTACAGGCCGTAAAGCATTATTCCGGGGCGGACCATGTCTAAATATGATTCAGGAAGATCAATTACTGCTGCACTGTTTGCCGCGTGCTTAAGTGAAAAAGTGATGTCCTTTTCTTTAATTAAGGATGTAATGTTTTGAAAAAAATTAAGCTGCCGGTGTGCACTTGTTTTGTCGGCAGCGTCACTGGCTGCAAAATGAGTGTAAATACCTTCGGTTTCAAGATTCGATAGCTGAGCAATCTTAACTGCTGATTGAGCTATGGACTTCTCATTACCGGAGGTCAGGCAGTCATGGGAAAGCCCGAGGCGTCCCATGCCGGTATCAATTTTGATGTGGACTTTGAGTGACTGTTTAGATTCACGTGCTTTTTCATTAAGCAATTCTGCATAGTCAGATGAAAAAACGGTTTGTGTAAGATTATATTTAATGAGTTCTGCGGCTGCTTCAACCGGGGTGTATCCTAATATCAGGATGGGGTCTGAAATATCATTTTCGCGAAGTCTGACAGCTTCAGAGAGTCTTGCTACGCCGAAGTAATTTACTCCGGAAGCACTAAGAGTTTGAGCTACCTTTTCAATTCCATGTCCGTATGCGTCAGCTTTTACGACAGCCATAACTTTAGAATCGCTGGCTAGCTGCTTTACTGTATTGAGATTATGACGGATGGCTTCAAGGTCAATTTCAGCCCAAATAGGTGAGTTTGTAATCAAGCTGTTCATGTGTAACCTTTTTTGTTTCGTAAAGCTGGTCGAGGCTGTTCATTCAACAGGCTTTATGCTTGAGGTTATTTTAACTTGAGCTTTTGCCCGGCACCCTTTCTGGTTATTCTCTTCACAAGAAAGGATGCCGGGATTTTTTAGTAATTGATGGGGAGAGGCATCTAATTACCGGATGTTATTTTGAAGGGGTTGATGTTTCTAGATCTTTGACGTTTCCGGCAGTTTTGTCAGTCTGGAAGTATTTCTTTGTTTCCGAGACAACAACCGGAGTAAGAAGGAGCAGGCCTATCAGGTTTGGTATAGCCATCAGTCCGTTCAGAGTGTCAGAGATGTTCCAGACAAGACTGAGCTTGGCTACAGCACCGATACCAACGAAGCATATGAATACGAGGCGGTAAGGCAGTACTGCTTTAATTCCGAACAGATATTCAATGGACTTTTCACCATAGTAACTCCAGCCTAGAATTGTGGAGTATGCAAAGAGGATCAGTCCGATGGTTACAACATGTTCTCCGCCGGAGAATCCTGCGGCAAAGCCAATAGTAGTCAGTTCTGCTCCTGTTGCGCCGCTTGACCATACTCCGGTGAGTATCAGGACAAGTCCTGTCATGGTGCAGACAATAAGGGTATCGATAAAGGTCTGGGTCATAGACACCAGTGCCTGAGTTACCGGGCTTTTTGTCTGTGCAGCAGCAGCTGCTATTGGAGCACTGCCAAGTCCTGATTCGTTGGAGAAAACACCTCGTGCAACACCCATTCTGATGGCGAGCATGATGGATGCTCCGGCAAATCCGCCTACAGCAGCTGTCGGATTAAAGGCCTGTTCAACGATCAAAGATATTGCTGCAGGAACTTCTGCAATGTTGGCAAGGATGATATAGCATGCGCCTGCCATGTAGAAGACAATCATTATTGGTACGAAGAAACCGGTTACTTTACCGATTTTTTTGATTCCGCCAAGAATAACTGCAGCAGTACAGATCATAAGGATTCCGCCGGTAATGAACGGAGAGATGCTGTATGTTGCTTCTACTGCATCAGCAACGGAGTTTGACTGAACCATGTTTCCGATTCCGAAGGCCGCGATAGAGGCACAGATGGCAAAGGCGGTGCCGAGCCAGGGCATCTTGAGACCTTTGGAGATGTAGTACATGGGCCCACCGCTCATCTCACCGTTTTCGTCAACTTCGCGGTATTTCACAGCAAGTACAGCTTCGGCATATTTGGTAGCCATTCCCACAAGACCTGTCATCCACATCCAGAACAGTGCACCGGGTCCACCCATGGCGATGGCTGTGGCAACACCTGCAATGTTTCCGGTTCCGACTGTCGCGGAAAGAGCTGTCATCAAAGCCTGAAAGTGAGTGATATCACCGGGCTCATCTGTTTCTTCTTTACGTTTTATTAACGCAAGGTAGAGTGCGTATCCAAGTTTTCTGAATTGGAGTCCACGTAGTGAATACGTGAGCCATAAACCGGTACCTACCAGAAGGACCAGCATCGGCGGGCCCCATGCAAAAGCACCAACTTTCCCTACAATCCCATCCAGTAAAGTCATGAATTCCATGTTATCCCCTTGGTTTTATACTAACTTACTCCTTATATGAGCTTCTTGAATGCATCATCAGTTGATGTTCTTTACAGGACGTTGTCCACGGGGACGTATTCAAGGTCGAAGGCTTCGGCTACACCTTTGTAGGTGACTTTTCCGCCGACAATGTTAAGACCTGTTTTAATTGCATTGTTGTCAAGCGATGCTTGTTTCCAGCCTTTGTTAGCAATCTGGATAGCGTAGGGGAGGGTCGCATTGGTCAGTGCCATGGTGGAGGTTACGGGGACTGCTCCGGGCATATTTGCTACGCAGTAATGAATTACTTCATCTACTTCGAAAACGGGGTCGCCGTGAGTGGTGGCTTTTGATGTTTCAAAACAACCGCCCTGGTCAATGGCTACGTCTACGATTACTGCGCCTTTTTTCATGGATTTCAGCATGTCGCGGGTTACCAGTTTCGGAGCTTTTGCGCCTGCAACAAGTACTGCACCGATTACTACGTCTGCTTCAAGAACCAGCTCGCGGAGAAGGGCGGGACTGCTCATCATGGGGAAACAGTTTTTGGGCATTACTTCAGAGAGGTAGCGGAGTCTTTCAAGGTTCATGTCAAGGAGATATACTTTCGCGCCAAGGCCGCATGCCATCTGAGCCGCGTTGGTTCCTACTACGCCGCCGCCGATGATGACTACGTTTGCGGGTGCTACACCGGTAACTCCGCCCATGAGAAGTCCTCTTCCACCATAGTAACGTTCAAGGTACTTGGCTCCTTCCTGCATGGACATACGTCCGGCAACTTCACTCATGGGAGTAAGCAGAGGGAGATCGCCTGCAGGGCCTTCTACTGTTTCATAGGCAATGGCGATGGATTTGTTCTTGATAAATGCACGGGTCAGGGGTTCGTCTGGAGCAAAGTGAAAGTATGTGAAGACAATCTGTCCTTCGCGGACCATGTCATATTCAGAAGGCTGGGGTTCTTTTACATGCATTACCATTTCACATTCTGCAAAAATTTCAGCAGGTGTGTCGACTATTTTGGCTCCTGCAGCAATGTAGTCTTCATCAGAAAAACCACTTCCCACACCGGCAGTCTTTTCAACCATGACTTCATGGCCGTTAACCCGCATCATTTCAGCACCGGCGGGGGTCATAGATACTCTGTTTTCCTCAGATTTAATTTCTTTCAAGATTCCAACTTTCATTTCCCTTTCTCCTTGTAAAAGTGTTTGCAGTCCGTAATCACTGTGGACCTTATTCAAAATACTTTTGCGCTTTTGGCTGAATTTCTTAAGGCAATACCTGTGCCAAATTATGTTGTAAGGAGAAAATAAAATTAATAAGTAATAGTATTATCTGTAAAAACAGCGTGTTATGAATAGTTGTGTCGGCTTTTATACACTGTTGTGTAGAGATGTTTGTAGCTAGTAAATAGAGTGAAGAGTTAAGAAGTGGTTGTATCTGTTACCACAAGTGGTAATCTTTTTTATAAGTACCCCTAATTCAGGTTTTTTTTGATGGTTCGATTTCCTCCCATATTTAAAAAGTTGTCTATGAGAGAGAGTACATCAAATCAAAGGTGGGGTTTTGTTGAGGATTATTTATTCTATAGTCTGATTATGTAGATAAAAAGGCGTGAGCTATTAAGCCCCTGCAATAGTGAGGGAGTCTGAGTTTAGTTGGTGCAGTTGTAAATACTTGCTTACCTAGCTGATGGTATATTAAATTTCAAGATTATGGCTAATTATCAAGAGTTGATGTTTCCCAGGGAGCATCTTTGTTGACATTACGGAGTCTATACTTTTCAATTTTTTTGAGTAGAGAAGTGTGAGATAAGTTCAATCCCTTGGCTGCCTTACGAATGCTGGAGGTGGAGTTTAGAGCTTCAAGCAGTATTTTCATTTCGAATTTGCCAACCATGTCTTTTAAGTTTTGCTCTTTTTTTAATGTCTTGTTTGACTGACATTGGTTGCCACAGCAGAGAGGTTTGCTGCTGAGATGGATCGTCTCAGCTTTGATCTGACTGGAGTCGCTGAGTATAGAAGCTCGTTCAATGACATTCTGGAGTTCTCTAACGTTACCGGGCCATGAGTAGTCAAAAAGCTTCTTAAGTCCTTCCTGGCTGATTGTCTGCTCTTCTTTTTGCAATTTGTGGTTAAATTGCTGAAGAAAATGCTCAACCATAAGAGGGATATCTACAAGTCTTTCACGTAAGGGAGGTATCTGGACGGTTAGAACGTTAATGCGGTAGAATAAATCTTCACGAAAATCACCAGCTTCTACCATCTCGTTCAGATTTTTGTTGGTAGCGGTGATTACCCTTGCGTTTACAGGTATTTCTTCCACTCCGCCAATTCTTCGCACAAAACCGTCCTGAAGAACTCGTAGAATTTTTGCCTGAGGGGCGGGGGGCATATCACCTATTTCATCAAGAAAGATCGTACCGTTTTGAGCAGCTTCAAATAGTCCCGGTTTCCCTTTCTTTTTTGCACCGGTAAAGGCTCCGTCTATATATCCGAAAAGTTCACTTTCGATTAATGCTTCAGGGAGGGCTGCGCAGTTTATCGGGATAAAAGGTCCGGTCCTGCCGCTTTCAAAATGAATGGCTCTTGCGAAAAGTTCCTTTCCTGTTCCACTTTCCCCTGTAATGGAAACAATAGTTTCCAGTTCTGCAATTTTCTTGGCGAATGAAATGAGATTTTTGATGGATGAACTTTGTCCTATGAAGTCGTCAAAATTGATCTCAATAGGGGTCATCACTGCGTCCACCATTGCTTTTACTTCTTTGAGGTCTTTCATGAGAAGTACAGCCCCGACAAATTCACCTTGTGAATCATGAATTGGTTTTGCTGAACCGTAAAAATCCACTCTGCCGGTATTGGTTAAAGCCGATTTTCTTCTGCTAATAGGAATTCTTTTTTCCATGCACTCCATGAGGATATTATTTTTGGGTGTGATCTCTCCCACGTATGTATTGACGAGATTCTCATAAGGCATATTCAGAATACGGCAGGCTACACTGTTAGCTGTGTTGATGATCCCTTTGGAGTTGATCGATATTATGCCTTCGCTCATTCCATCAAACAGAATGCGGAACCATTTTTCTCTTTTTTCTTGAGGAAGTCTTTTAAGTTCAGTTTGGCTTTCGATGCCCGGAAGAGTTGAAAAGAGGGTAAGCAGGTCTTCGGTATCGATATTGTTTTCGGTGTTGTCAATTTCGACTGATATCTGAGCATAACCCTCTTTTTGCTCTACCTCCATACAGATGATATTCAGTGCCTGACGTGACATAAGTTTTGTTATGTCAAAAACAATACCGATACGATCCTTGAAAAGAAGCTTAAATTTTTTGCTTTCAACCATATTGCTTACCTTGTCGTGTGGAACCGGGGGCTGTTGAGGTTATGTTTATGCAAGAAAGCCAGTTTGGCAGGGTTTGAAGTTCTGGATATATTGAATATTAATTCAAAATTATTTTCAGAGAGTTTTGTATACTTGCCGGAAGTGTTCAGCCTAATTTATTTTTGGGTATATCAATCCTCATGTAACTTGGTGATTTTAGTCAGGAGAGACTCAGGAATATAATAGTTTGAATTGTTACATAGAAATATTTTGCTGAGATGTTCAGTTGTATTTCAAAAAAAAGCAAATATTGAGCCAAACAATAGATCTTGTTGTTTAGATTATTTAATCGAATTTAATATGAGCAAAAGTAGTTTAAAATCAGTGGCTTATGATTGAGAAGCACTAAAGAATGCTCTCCCTTGTCAAATAAAAGTAAGTGTTTTTTTCAATGATTTGAGTCTGTGTGGTAGTTTTAGGCACCATTTTTTGATACTTATGTTTTTAAATTGCTGCAATGAAACATAATTGTGTTTTGGTATCTTTTCGTGCCATTGGTATCTTTTTATGTCAAGGGAGCTAAATAGTAATTGCAACTGGGCTTTGTGTGAAAGTATGTCAAATTTGAGAAGAGATTCTGTTTTTTCATGTTAATAGTAGTAATGCTCACTGGTTGTCTTATAGAAATACGTTGGTAAAGGGCTCTCCTTGAATTGTGGTCGTGGTAATGTTAAATTTATAATCTTGCAGTATTTAATTCCGCCCAGGAGGGCCAGTGTTGTATAGGTTTACAGCTCCTTATGTTTTCAACGCAGTAAAGAAACTACTTTTATGTATGTTTTTTTGCTTTTTTTTATATTGGGATCAGCTGATGTTTCGAATTGCATTGTACAGAGTAAATATAATGGAACTCATGACAGGGGAACTGTTGATCGCATAGATAATGAGCTTGTCACTAATTCAGACATAACTTCCCTAGGTGAGACTAAAGATTCAGAGCCTGACTATAGTGCCTTTGTTCAGCTTACAGGGCTGCTCTTTCTTGTCGTCTTACTGGTGTTCGTGTGGAATCGAAAATTATCTAAATTAAATGAGTCTCTTAATGCTGAGATCTCACAGCGAAGGCGAATGGAGAAAGTTCATACTGCTCTCAACCGTATTGCGCTTGCTGTTACAGAGGTAGAGGGGATTAATGAGTTCTATCATATTGTACAAAATCAGGTGAACAAACTTATGTTCGCCCGTAATTTTTTTGTTGCGTCATATGACAAAGAAATTCAACGAATCAGTTTTACATATTTTTCAGATCAGCTTGAAGAAGTGCCGGAGGACCGGAGATTAGGATACGGGCTTGTTGATTATGTATTGCGTAGAGGGACTGCTCTATATGTTGATAAAGCCGTACGTGAGAGGCTCGGTAAAGAAGGACGATTCGAAACCATAGGTAAAGAAGCTGCCTACTGGTTGGGAGTTCCTCTTAAGTTCAAAGGGGATGTTCTCGGAGTTATTGCAGTTCAGAGTTATGATGAGCAAATTGTCCTGACCAGATCTGACCTTGAAATCCTTATTTTTATTTCATCCTATGTTGGATTGGCTCTTGAGCGTCTCTATCTTCTTGAGCAGGGCCGGGAGCAGACTTCAGCTTTAAAGGAAAGTGAGTCCCGGTTCAGAAGGCTTTTTGAAGAGACAGGGGATGCCACCTTGTTGCTTGAAGATCAAATTGTCATAGAGTGTAATCCGGCGGCTTATCAAATGTTAGGGATGTCCAGTCGCGAAGAGTTATTGGGAGTGACGGCAGATGAGTTATCTCCCGTTCTTCAGCCTGATGGAGTCTCTTCAAAAAAACTTATTTCGAAACTTATTAATGATGCTCTTGTGAAGGGAGGGCATCGATTTGAATGGATTGTCTTGAAAAAAGGCGGTGACCCTTTCCCGGCTGAAATCCTGATTACCCCCATCTCCTACAGGGGAAAGGATGTCTTGCATATTGTTATGCGTGACATCACAGAAAGGAGGGAAAGAGAAGCAGCCTTTATCGAAAGAGAGGTTAAGTATAAAGCTCTTTTTGAATTTTCCGGCGATGCAATTCTCCTGATGAACTCAGAACATAGAACGATAAGTGCCAACCCGGAAGCTGTGTCTATGTTCAGATGTTCTTCTGAGGAGGAATTCCTTTCTTATGGCCCGGAAACTTTCTTGCCGGCAGTGCAACCCAATGGACGTTCTTCTATAGTGATGTTTTGGGAAAAAATGGAGATCGTTCTTGAAACAGGGGGCCTCGATTATGAAGTTGTTTGCAAAAGGCTTGATGGAGATGAATTTTTTGCCAGTGCAAGAGTTCGTAAAATGGTTGTTGGCGGGGAGATTCTGTTTCAAGGGACTTTCAGTGATATTACTGAGCGCCACAAAGCTAAAGAAGATATAGAACGCTCTGTTTCTCTTTTGACTGCCACCATTGAGTCTTCTGCTGATGGTGTTCTGGCTGTGGATGGGTATGGACGTGTTGTTGCATGGAACAGCTCCTTTTCAACAATGTGGAATATTTCCGATTTTGACCTTGATTCGGGAATTGTTTCCGATGTTTTCGGATTTATTGTGGAACAAGTCGATGAGCGGGGATCAAGGATCTCAAATCTTTGGGATTATTCCCTTGAATCTGATGTTGGACAAGTTGATGAACTTTTTTTGAAAGATGGAAGGATTATTGAAAGATATTCCAACCCGCAGCGTATAGGGCTTGATGTTGTGGGGCGGGTTTGGAATTTTCGTGATGTTACTGACCGCAGGCTGAGCGAGAAGGCTTTGCAGGAATCATATCACCGTCTTAACGATATTGTTGAGTTTTTACCTGATCCGACCATGGTTGTGGATACACGAGGAGTTGTTCTTGCATGGAATAAGGCTATCGAAGACGTAACCGGCGTAAAAAAAGAAGATATTCTCGGTAAAGGGAATTATGAATATGCGCTCCCATTCTATAATGAAAGACGTCCCATCCTGATTGACTGTGCTCTTGCTAGTTTTGTTGATTTCCCATCTGATAAATATGAATCAGTG
>JMSU01000302.1_pt1 | contig 14217 bp, 10 predicted proteins | sample 179011 | NCBI WGS metagenome assembly JMSU01 (sample SAMN02769580, study PRJNA246767) | bioreactor metagenome | isolation source: Culture-1 Bioreactor ArsB derived from microbial biomass from the upper 2 cm... | place: Germany: Bremen | collected day 87 after inoculation
GAGCACCGGAGCAGACCAGTACTTCATCCGGCGTAACATCCAAGCGATATCTTTTTATCCATTGAACTCCGGCTTCGCGGTGTTCGGGGAGCCCTTGAGGATCTGTGTAGCGGAGAAATCCATTAAGATTGCGACGGCGGTTCAGCTTTTTCATGGCCTCCTGAATATCAGGGTCCAGATCATAGAATGTATTGACCGTACCCAGTTCAATCATGCCGGGTGCATGAGGTTCAAATGACACCATTGCAGAAGAAGTCACTGCATCTGAGGCAATAAATGTTCCTCTCCCGACAGTGCCGCAAACCAGACCGCGTCTTTCAGCTTCAGCATATCCTCGAGTAATGGTGCTCACATTAACATTCAGATCATCAGCCAGATCGCGATGTGTGGGTAACTTGTCACCCGGCTTGAGTATGGCGGAATAAACATCCCGCTCAATAGCATCTGCCAATAATTTATATTTGGGCCGTTTTCCTGCTTCAAGTGTCGGTGTCCATTTTGTCATGCATACAATAATTCCATTGACTGCATACAATGTCAAGAATATGAATACAAATAGACCAACAGGATACATACAATAGTCAGTTGAATCCTTCAGTCATAGCAAAATATTTAGTGGCTGATTTTACTATGGGAGCAGTAATGCAAGAAAATTTCTGGGCTTTTTTAATATTTGTTATTGTCATGACCGGCACGCCCGGTCCTGGAAACCTTGCTTCTATGGCATTGGGGCAAACTGTAGGCTTCAGGCGTTCAATTCCATTTCTATCCGGTATTGTTGCTGGTGGCTTTATTATGGACGTGCTGATCGTTATCGGGCTTGGGGAGTTGTTTCTGGCTTCTCCTCAGACTGCGGAAGTATTGAAAGTAGCTGGAATGATATATATTTTGTATCTGGCGTGGAAAGTTATGCGTTTGCATGCAAGGCCACCTGAAGAAAGTACATCATTCAAATTTGCAGAAGGTCTGGTGTTGCATCCGCTTAATCCAAAGCATTATGCCATGACGATTTCTGCATTCAGTCAATTTGCTGATCCCTCAGCTCCGAGATTTATGGAAATATTTATTTTTGTGGCTACATTTACCTGCAGCGCGGCTTTTTTCCACTCTCTATGGTGTTACACAGGAGAATCATTCATGAAGCTGTTGCGGTCTCCTGTGATGCGTAATTGCGTGAATATATCAATGGTTGTTCTTATGGTCGGCGCAACCGTGTACGCTTTGTACAAGTAGTGTGTTCAGTCCGGGATTTGCAGGATATTTACGGACCGGATACGGGTATGATATTTACTCAGCAGTATTTAGTCATTTTACTAATAATTTAGATGAGGTTTTATAATGAGCAGGAAAATAGGTTGGATAGGAACAGGTGTTATGGGTGGTTCCATGTGTATGCACCTGATGAAAGCAGGCAGTGAAGCATTTGTATATAACCGTACCAGGGCGAAAGCCGATCAGCTTATTGCAGAGGGCGCAACCTGGTGTAATTCCCCAGCTGAAGTCGCTAAAAATGCAGATATAATTTTTACCATTGTAGGTTATCCTGCTGATGTGGAAGAGACTATTCTGGGGGAAAACGGAGTTCTTGCTCATGCAGATGCAGGCAAAATTATCGTTGATATGACTACCTCTGAACCAGCTCTTGCGGAGCGCATCGCTGAAGCAGCAGCTAAAAAAGGTGTCGGTTCACTGGATGCTCCAGTATCCGGCGGAGATCTAGGTGCGCGCAATGCCACTCTTGCTATAATGGTCGGTGGTGAGCAGAAGATTTTTGACGAAGTAAAAGAGCTTTTCGATATAATGGGAAGCAATGTCCGTCTTATGGGTAAATCCGGTGCAGGACAGCACACAAAGATGTGTAACCAGATCCTTATAGCCGGTACTATGATCGGCGTAGTCGAATCCTTGCTTTATTCATACAAAGCCGGAATGGATCTTAATGAAGTTATTGATGTAATCGGTTCCGGCGCAGCAGGATCATGGTCCATCAATAATCTGGGCCGTAGAATTGCCGACGGTGATTTTAATCCCGGTTTTTTTATCAAGCATTTTGTTAAAGATATGGGTATCGCCCTTGATGAAGCAAAACGTATGAATCTTTCTCTGCCCGGACTGGCACTGGTAAATCAGTTTTATATCTCAGCAATGGCATCAGGCTATGAAGAGCTTGGAACTCAGGCTCTGTATAAAGTCCTTGAAGGGATGAACGGGAAATAAACTAAGAATCCGGGCTGACATGAATCATCATGTCGGCCCGGATTGTTTTGAAATTAAACAGTCTTTTTTTTGACCAACTGAATCACGCCAGATTTAACTTTGTATAATTTTTATTCAGCTCAGTCCTCAAATATTCCTGAAATACTTTTTCTGTAACAGTCTTTTCTTTATCTTTAAACTGCACGCAGGCAATTGTGTTTTGCAGCTTTTCCTGCGTTGGACGGACAGCTACTATTTTTTCTGACGCAATTTGGCGCGTCATAAGATGACTGACCGTTATCCCCAGCCCCATATCCGCTTCAATGGCTGAAATAATCGCTTCGGCACTGTCCGCAATAAAGGCAAGACTTAGGGAGGACGGTGATTTATCATAATGCAATTTAAACCAGCTGTTAAAAAGAGCTGTGTCAGTCTTGTATCCAATATACTCCATATTAATCAGGCTTTCATACTTCGCTCCGGCAACACGTTGTTCATAAAAACTACGCGAGCAGGCCAGTACAAATCTTCCGTTACCACAGGCTCAATTGAATAGGCAGATACACCGCCGGGAGTGTCTATAAGAATAGGCAGAATATCGATGTACGCAAAATCAAGTTTTCCAGCAGAGACCATGGAGAATAAAATTTTGGGATCACCAAGTTCAAGCTGAAGCGAAACTTTAGGATACAGTTTTCGGAAAGAGGCAAATATTTTCGGGATATAATTCTTACCGAATTCAGATGGTGCACCGATTCGCAGCAGTCCAGAAGGATTTTCAGTCAAATCATTTATATGTCTTACACCGTGCTCAAGCTCGGTCATGAATTTCCTTACTATCTCATAAAGATTTGTTCCTGCATGAGTAGGAACCAGCCTGCGATTTACTCTGGTAAACAATGAAGTCTGCAGCTCGTCTTCGAGTTTTTTCAAGTGCTGACTGACTCCAGACTGGGTTATATGAAGCAGCTTTGCCGCTTTGGTGCTGCTCTGCTCATTGTAGATATGGTAAAAAATTTTCAGTCTGTTTAAGTCCGGAAGCATTGCTTAATCCTTTACTTTGATAAGTATTACTAACTTAATTGAGTAGAACTATTAATTTTACTAACTAATTGTTCCGCTCTAATATTGCAAGCATTCAGCGGGCAAAACCGCACCATTAATTAAGTAAGGATTAGAAATTGAAAATAGGAATTATCGCAGCAATGGAAGAAGAGCTTACATTGCTGGTTGAAAAACTTGATCACCGGAAAGAAGAACATTTTGGACAGTTTACCTACTATACCGGAAAAATAAACAGTGTGGAGGTAGCTCTTTTTCTGTGTGGGATTGGCAAGGTTAATGCTGCAGTCGGGGCAACTCTTCTTCTGGATAAATTCAAGCCGGACTATTTGATAAACACCGGAGTTGCCGGGGGTTTTCCTGACAATATCAGTATTGGAGATATCGTAATATCCTCTGAAGTACGTCATTACGATGCAGACGCGACCGCTTTTGACTATGAAGTGGGGCAGATTCCTCATATGCCTGCATCGTATGAGGCAGACAAGCTGCTGCTTGGTCTTGCTGAAAAAGCATGGATCAACAACGATAACATCAGTGTGCATCAAGGTCCTGTGTTATCGGGAGACTCCTTTGTGCATACGCCTCAGCAGATAAATCATATTGTTGAAAAATTTCCTGATGTCATGGCTGTTGAAATGGAAGGGGCTGCCATTGCCCAGACCGGATTTTTGTTCAATGTTCCATTTATTCTGATCCGCTCTATTTCCGACAAAGTTCGTGAAGATGGAAGTACCTCGGTCTATGAAAACTGTATGGAAAAAGCTGCTGCTAATTCTGTCAGCATGGTTCTTTCTATGCTTGATAATATTTAATTTGGTGAGTTCTATTAGAGGTCTCCGGCGGAGATTGTCTATTCTCCCATTTTGAGAGTGTTATTTTAAAAGGGATTGTTTCTGATATGAATAAGATTGAAAGCTTTAAGATTGATCATACAAAATTATTAAGGGGAATCTATGTTTCCCGAAAGGATCGCATTGGTAATGAAACCATCACTACCTTTGATCTGCGAATGAAAGAACCTGATAATGAGCCTGCACTGGAATGTGCCGCAGCACATACCATTGAACATATCGGGGCTACCTATCTGCGTAATCATTCTGAATTCGGTGAGAAGATTGTTTATTTTGGACCTATGGGGTGCCTGACCGGATTTTACCTGCTACTGAATGGAGATTACGAATCAAAAGAAGTAGCACCTCTTATTACAGAATTGTTTCAGTTTGCGGCTGACTTTGAAGGAGATATTCCCGGTGCCAGTGCAGTTGAATGCGGAAATCACACTTTGATGGATTTGCCTGCAGCAAAAGCAGAGGCCTCTAAGTATCATGCGCAAGTTTTGACAGGTATTACTGAAAAGAATCTGATCTACCCTGAATAGATTGTACTTTTGAAAAACTTTTTTGAAGTGCTCATTTTAGAATTTTGAAGAGTCTTACTGGAAGTTATAGAAGGGCCCGGAAAACCTTTTGTCAAAAGGTTTTCCGGGCCCTAATACTTTATGTAAGTAGTTGTCTTTTTCATTGTCCGGTAGATTCCTTAACCTTTTTTTCAAATTCGGTGCGGTCCTTGCCTACGTAGAATATGAAAGTACAGAGCATCACGATCATACATCCTATGAGTGCATCCTTGGCTGCGCCGGACAGGGCGATGAGACAGAATCCACATGCCAGCAGTGCTGAACAAATTTGCAGCCATGCTTTTTTGGCGTGAAAACCGTATCGGCGCAGTAAATTTAAAGCTGAGTAAAAATACGGCGGCAGAGTTAGAAGCACGGCAATGGATGCGATATTGCCAAAGAGAGATTGAGTGTTTCCGCCTTTGGATAAGAGCATAAGTACAACCAGCAGTATGCTCATCATTATGGATGAAAGGATAAGTCCCATGACCGGAGTTCCATGGTCGTTCTTACGCCCGAAAATTTCCGGCAGAGTACCGTCACTGGCGGCTCTGCTTCCGGCCTGTGAGACTAGCATCATCCATGAGCCCAGTGAAGCGAGACAGGCAAAAGCCGTTACCGCAGACACAAGTTTGGGAACATACTGGGCAAAAGGCAGAGTGGCGCAGATGTGACCCATTGCAAGAGAAAAAGGAGCACCGGATGCAGCCATTTCCTTTGCTGGGAACATGCCGGAAATAGCGGTACAGGAAAGAATATAAACGACTCCTGCCAATGCGGTCCCTATCATTGTTGATAGGGGAATGGTTCGTTTCGGGTTTTTGACTACCGCAGTATTAACCGCGGCACTTTCGACACCGATAAAGCTCCATATGCAAAGAATGATAGCTGCCAGTACGGCTGAATCAGGGGTATGCCCTTCAGCCAGCCAGTTTGAATTGAACTGAGCCATATCAAAAAATGCCCAGCCTGCTGTTCCGGTAATTGCCACGGGGATAAGCAGCAGGACAACCCCGACTGAAACCAGTCGTCCGATCCAGTCCGCACCAAGAATATTGATTCCGGTAAAGAACCAGATGATCACGATAGAAGTTATTCCCGAGGCCATGGGGTCCTGCAAGGCTGGAAAGAAAACTGAAAGATAATCCACTCCGGTAATGGCAATAGCAAGATTTCCGATCCAGTTGGCATGGTAGTAGAGAAGTCCCGACTGGTAACCCAGAATCGGCGCAACTTCACCGGAGTATGCAATAGGACCGCCTTCTTGTGGATCTTCCATACCAAGCCGTGAATATACATAAGCCAAGGCCAGTGCGCCGACGAGAGCAACTGCCCAGCCCACAAGAGAAATACTGCCGATTGAGGCAAGGTTGGCCGGAAGCAGTGCAATTCCTGAACCCATCATATTACCGGCTACAACCGCAGTACAGGCTATCACACCCATTTTTTTATGTTCTACAGCCATTGATCTCTCCTGTTAATTTACTCCATCGGTCCGCATGGAACCAGAGGAAATTTATTAAGCCTACATGCTAAGCTGGAAATTATATTTTAAAATAAGCAGCTACTTAAAGCTTTCAAAAAAAGGTTTAAGACTCCAAAGGCATTATCTTTCATTCTTCAAAGTCTGAAGTGTCTCAAAATTTTCACCGGATACAGCCCGTCTGTAAAAATACAATGGGACCAGAGTGAAGGTTATCACCCCTGCGAGCAGAAATCCTATATAGCGTAAAATAGATATGATTCCTCCATCCAGTACAGCTTGAGGTGGAATGAATCCAAAAATGAACACAAAGAAACAGGTAAGAATGGCAATGCCGGATATCAGCCATATTCCGGATTTGCCGCCCGGTATTGTGTAGCCGCGTTTAACTTCAGGGTGTGAATAACGCAGCCTTATGGCTGCGGCGAACATGAGCATATACATGATCAGGTACAGCTGAACAGCGAGAGCACTCATAAGCATAAACGCACTGGAAACAGTGGGCATGACCAGAATAACGCAGGACATGGCTGCAGACAGCCCGCTTTGTATAATCAGGATGTTGGTGGGAATTCCATACTGGTTGGTTTTTTGCCACCATTGCGGTAGATATCCTTCTTTTGCCACCTCGCGGATACCTTTAGACGGTCCTACCATCCAGGTGATGACCATGGTCAGAGCTCCGTAAGCAAGGAGAAAGCAGATGACCGGAGTCATGAACGGCATTTCATGAATTTGAAACAATTTATCAAAGGCCTGACAAACTCCCGCACTGAGACTTACTCCATCAGCAGGAACCACCATAGCAATTGCCAGTGAGCCCATTGTTGAAAGACCGATAATAATTATGCAGGCTGCAAAAATAGCCTTTGGATAATTGACTGAAGGATTGCGTACTTCATTCACATGCACCGCAGACATTTCCATACCGGTAAATGAGACCAGCATAGCAGCCAGCAGCATTAACTGCTGCAAACTGTCAATATCCGGCATCAGTGCGCCGGGACTGAAAGGAATCTGCATGGGTTTACCGGAAGCAACATGGTCAATACCAAGCACAATAATCAACAGACCGGGGATTATGGTCCCTACGATGGCCCCTGAACTACTGAAAAAAGCGGACATTTTCATATCTCTGAAATTCAAAAAAGTAGTTACCCAAAGAGCAATCTGAATTACAGCTACAATAAAATATTTGTTTTCAGCCAGTGCCGGATCAAAAATATAGGCGATTGCCGAAGCAGCGAAAGCCAGTACCGCAGGAAACCATGGCAGGTTTTCAACCCATTGCATAAAAATAGCCACAAAGCCCCACTTAGGACCAAACGCTTCTTTTACCCAAAGGTAAACACCGCCTTCTTCGTCCCATCCCGAAGCCAGCTCAGCCGAAACAAGTGCTGATGGAACGAAAAAGCAAATCGAGCCAAGTGCCAGATAAAAGATTAACGACCATCCATATTCCGCCAAACCGGGTAGAGCACGCAGCGATAAAATGGCCGCTACGTTGATCATCATTAACGTAAAAACAGAAAGCTTATGTGATTTTTTAGATTCAACCATTAATATCCCGATGCTTACAGTGGCTCAAATTCTTTTATAAAAATATTTTGTTTAGACGTGGAAAGGGGAACCGTTCTCAGTCGTTTCCCTTTCCACGTTGCCGTTGGTTAATTTTTAACGCACATGGTTTTGAAATACTTTTTACCATCTCGTTCGATACGTTCCACTCCGTGGATATCGCTTTCGTATCCGGGGTAGATGTTTTCGAAATCCTGTCTTGCTTTGAGATAATCAAAGATAGGTTGAGCCTGATCGTTAAGGATTTCTCCGCCCATGATTACAGGTATGCCGGGAGGGTAGGGTACTACCATTACAGCTGGGATGCGTCCTTTCATGTCTTTAAGCTCAACGTATTCAACGTTTTTACGTACTACAGCGTGATAGGCTTCAGATGGTTTCATGGCCTGATCCGGGATGACTTGAAATGCGGCCTGCATTTTGTCGAGCAGCCTGTGCTTTTTGTAGTAGCTGTGGATATCGTTGCAGTGATCTTTGATTCCAACGCCTGAATAAGCTTCAGGGTAGGCTTCTACAAGATCTGGCTGGACAACACTTAAAGGAGTGTTGGCGTCGTATAGTTCTTTAAATTTAAGCAGGCCCGCAAGCAGTGATCCCTGCTTGGCAGATGTTGTTCCCATGGAATTCAGCATCAGGAAGGAATAGTAGTCAGTCTTTTCACAAACGATGCCGTGGTTAATCAAATAGTTGGTGACAATCGCTGCAGGTATACCTGTGGGTTCCATTTCCCCGTTTTCTTTGAGTCCTGGAGTGGTAAAAGTAAGCTTGATGGGATCAAGCATGGCATAGTTGTCTTCAATGTTATCAAAACCATGCCAGTTGTTTTCTGAGCTGAAGATCCACGGTTCCTGATTGTTGCAAAGATACTCTGTTGGAACATCTGCAAAATCTTTTATTTTTCCTTCGCAGTTAACTTCTCTGGGTTGCCACATTTCAAAAAACCAGCTTCCACTTTCGCTCATCTCTCTGGCGATCATCGATACTTTTTTGCGCAGATTAACGGCTTCGGTAATTGTTTCAGCCATCAGTATTTCACCGCTGTCGTCCATCATCTTGGTGGCGACATCAAGAGATGCAATCATACTGTACTGTGGAGAAGTGGAGCCATGCATCATGTAAGATTCGTTAAGTTCATCTCGGTCGATTTCCACATGACTGCCATTGCGGACATGAAGCATTGAGGCCTGAGAAAAAGCCATCAGCAATTTATGTGTGGAATGGGAGCAGAAAATAGGTGGATGGTTTTCATTGAGATCATCATCAGCCATACCGAAATGATCTTTATACATTGGATGGAAGCGGGCATAGGCATACCAGGCTTCATCAAAGTGGAGATTGTCTACGCTTTTTTTGAGCTGTTTTTTGATGTTTATTACGTTATAGCAGACACCGTCATAAGTTGAGTTGGTCAAAGCGGACATTCGTACACTCTGATTCTTTAGATCTTCAGGGATGAGTTTGTTTTCCCGGACCTTGTATTTGATGGATCTTTCAGAGAATTCAGAAAGACGGCAGGGGCCGATAATGCCGCGTTTGTTGCGGCGTGGGACCATGTATATGGGATATGCATCGGTTATTACCATGGCATAATTCAGTGATTTATGGCAGTTGCGGTCCACAAAGGCTATGTCATCACGGACAAGCTGGCTGCGCCAGATTATCTGGTTGACGTTGGAGGTACCGTTCAAAACGTAGAAGGTGTGATCTGCGCCGAAAACACGGGCAGAATTGTTTTCCGCATCACCGACCACACCGCTGTGATCAAGAAGTGATCCTAGCTCGGGAACGGAAATGGAAAGGTCAGAGCGAAAAACATTTTCCCCGTAAAATTTATGCATTGCTACGCCGGAAGGGCTTTTGAGAAAACCTTCACCTCCCATATGACCGGGAGTGTGCCATGCATATTTGTAGGCTTCGGAATATTTGACCATCTCTCCGAAAAAAACCGGATATACTGAGCGGATATATTCCACAAGATGTGTTTCAATTCTCCCTGCAAGGAATTCAGTTGTATCAGCTGTTTTCCAAAGAAATTCAGTTATTTTGCTTAAAACAGGGGTCGGAATATTTTCCATTGCAAGGCGATCGGTAAGCAGGAAGACCGGAATGTTTTTATTTCGTTTACGGATAGAGTTGAGCAGCTCTTCAGGGGCTATTTCTTCATCAATTCTTTCCTTTTGAATATCCCAGTCAATAACAACTGCACCAAAATCAGAACGGGACATAAATATTTCAATTGCATCTTCATAGCTAAAGGAGGGATGGACAGAGCATTCCTGCTCGCCAAGCAGTTCTTCTTCAAGTTCACGAAGTCTGAGTCCCTCATCGGTCGGTGCTTCAAACTGCCCTGAGACAATAAGTACAGGCCACATCTGTTTGGTTATTTTCATCCCGTAAACTCCTTATACTTTTAGCTTGTTAACTCTATAAAAAACCACCCTTAAAAATACTTGTTCGTAGTTATTCTTTGCCTACCTTAATTTAAAGATTCTGGCTATAATCTCTTTTTTATTACAGGTTATTTTTTAATGCTATGCAGCCGTGTTATATGAAAGCAGCCCCTGCGATTAATCGCAGGGGCTGCTATGTCTTTTAGGGGGATATGAAGTTAGAATTTTTCAAAATCCTGATCATCTGCACCCATATCTAAAGCAAGGCCTCCCCCTAAGTCAGAGGGTTCATTTCTTGGCGGTGGAGGAGGTGTGGCTTGGCTTGCAGTCTGCGAGTGAGCCGGTTGCGGTAATGCTTCCTGAACGTAACTTACTGGTTGCTTTGAATGATTAATTCCGCTGTAACCATTGCACTTAAAGAAAGACATGGTGCTTTCAAGTTGCAGGCTTTGCGCAGATAGCTGTTCACTGGTAGAAGCCATTTCTTCTGATGCGGAGGCGTTCTGCTGGATGACAGTATCAAGCTGAGTTATGGCTTTGCTGATCTGATTTGCTCCGGAACTTTGCTCCGTACTTGCCGAAGATATTTCCTGTACCAGTTCGGCTGTTTTTTGAATATTTGGTACCAGATTTTCGAGCATGCCTCCTGCTTTTTCAGCAACGTCCACTGTTGTGGATGAAAGTTCGCTGATTTCTCCGGCGGCATTACCGCTTCGTTCTGCAAGTTTACGTACTTCGGCTGCAACAACAGCAAAACCCTTACCATGTTCTCCGGCACGAGCTGCTTCGATTGCAGCGTTAAGAGCAAGTAAGTTGGTCTGACGGGCAATTTCCTCAATGATGGAAATTTTTTCAGCAATATTTTTCATAGCTGAAACAGCTTCGCTTACTGCAGTGCCGCTTTCCTGAGCATCAGATGCGGATTTGATGGCTATCTCTTCAGTGGTCTGAGCGTTCTGGGTATTTTGCTGAATGTTGCTGGCCATTTCCTCAATGGATGCGGAAACTTCTTCGATAGAAGCTGCCTGCTCTGTTGCCCCCTGAGAAAGCCCCTGAGCGGATGCGGAAAGTTCGGTACTGCCGGATGCAACATTTGCTGAACCTTCTCGTACATCTGATACAACTCTGGTCAACTGCTGGGCCATGGTTTTCATATTTCCATATACGCCTATCGCAGGTTCTATGAACTTGATGTCAAGATCACCACCGGAAATGCGGTGGGCTACTGTGGCGATTTCAGCGGGATCATTGCCGAGTTGTCTGTTGACTGTTCTGATTATAAATCCGGCAGTGAGAACGCCAACAGCTAAAGCAATAACACTGATTATTACAGCCAGCATAATCGCTTGATTATTGGCAGATTGTAATTGTGGTCCAAGTATATCCTGATCAGCCATGACTGAAAGCTTTACATCTTCTACATCCTTGGCAATTGTCGGGCCGAGTTTGTCTAGCTGGTTGGCTATAATATCATTGCGGTCAAAAATAACTTTTACGACACCGGCGAAGGCGCTTCCATATTCTTCTTTAAGGTTAACAACTTCGCTTAGTAATTTGCGGCGTTCAGGGTTTTGCAGATCTCGGTCTAAAATCTGTAGGCCTTTACCAAGTTCAGACATTTCGCTGTTTACCCGGTCAACTGAAGCCTGATCATTGTCATTAAGAAATTTTACAACATAGAGACGGGCGAGAAGAAGATTTCGTAATGCCAGACCGCTTCTGAAAGCGGCACTCATGTCATTATCTCGTTCAGCTGTTTCAAGAATTTTGGTCAGGTCGCGCTCCATCTTGGGACCGTTGACATTTAGTATATCATTTACATAGTGATTTCGCTGTGTCCTGAAAATTTTAACTTTTTCAAAGTACTGGGCATAAGAGTTAACGTGTTCATTGGCAGCAGCAATCATGCGGGAGCGTTCAGGTTTTTGAATTTCATTTATAGCCTCATCAAGGAATCCCCGCACTTTTTTAAAATAATCATCATATTGTTTGAGATCTTTATCACTGCCGGTAATGATGAAATCCTTAACATTCATGCGTACCATGAGCATGTTTGCCTGAAGGCGACCGCTAAGGTTTGTATCCCTTGCCAGCCCTCTGTACTGGGAGAAGCCTTCACTTGAATTATCAAGCGCTAGAAATGAAATAGTGGCCAGAATTAAAAGCAGTCCAAGAACTGAACCAAATCCTAGCATTAACTTAGACGATAATTTCATACCATTCCCCCCTTTAAAAAATAGTCTCAGGAAGATCCATACAACATGAGTCTATGTTTATTAGACATAAAATATTGCTACATCATATATTAAAATAATAATTCTTGAAAACTAAAATAGAATATTTTTTATGCAAGTGGGAATTGAATGGCTAGCGGTTATATTATTCTTTAAACATCAATACTGCTTGCAAAACAAAAAGCCCTCAAGGTTTCTCTTGAGAGCTAGCAGTAAAGGTAGACAACAAAAAAAGCCCTCATGATTTCTCATGAGGGCCGTTTTTACCATGTGGTGCCGAGGGACAGAATTGAACTGCCGACACGGGGATTTTCAGTCCCCTGCTCTACCGACTGAGCTACCTCGGCGCCGGAAGAGAATACCTACGTATAAGTGTGGGGTCTGTCAACGAATTTTTTTCTTATATAAAAAATATATGGCACGTCTGTGCTTAATGAAAAAGAAATTTGAAAGCAGTAAGAAACAATATTTAATTCTCAGGATAGCTCAGTTGCAGCAAGTTTGTGAGAAATATTCGGGGTGTGAAAGAAAAACATGGTGGGCATAAAAAAACGCCCTCACGATCCGGTCATGAGGGCGATTTGTAACAAGTGGTGCCGAGGGACAGAATTGAACTGCCGACACGGGGATTTTCAGTCCCCTGCTCTACCGACTGAGCTACCTCGGCGCCGCTGAGGAGAGATATTTATCGAAACACTCTACTGTTGGCAAGTACTTTTTCTAATTTTTTTCACTTTTTTTTAATCCAAGCCTCTTCAGGGTTTTATCGCTGACCAATTCGCGTATCCTGCGGCCGTACTCGTCTTTGAGTTTAAGCAGGTATTGCGGATCTGTTTTTCCTTTCCAGGTCGTGACTTCATGGTACCTTTTAGGAATGGAAATAGCATCTGGATCATATCCGGTGTCAAAGCGGACTTTCCAGCGCATTGCTCTGATTCTTTCTCCGACGAGATCCATATTTTCAGCAAGATCATCGTATCCCACGGCCTTTAAACATTCTGCTAATTGCTCTTCGCTGTATACTCCGCGACCGAATAAACAGGAAACCATGGAAGTAATAAATGCTCTCCCAACTTCATCATTAATAAGAAAGTCGCAGATTTTATCAATATCTTTACTGTCGTTTTTCTGGTCCCATGAGTAACCGCCGGAATCCAGATGTGAGTGGCGGAAGCCCAGCCCCTCAGCAACGTAGAAGGTTTCACCGGTAGCATATCCGGCCATCTCCTGCCCGAGTACGCAGGCGAAATCCTCACCTCCGTATTTTGCTGCAGCAATAAGGCTGCCTTTGCCAAGGGCCGCATAAAATTCATTTTCAGCTTCGCCAAGGTAATAAACAGCTTTTTTATACCCCTCAGCGTCACCGAAGGCCAAAGGAATTATAGTTTCCCTTTCAGAAACCAGACCTTTTTCAAAAGCCTCAGTGGCCCATGCCAAAGCCACGCCGCCCGACATCACATCCAGTCCTGCCTTCTCCACTTCGTCCATGATGGCCAGCACCTGAAAAGCATCAGTTACCCCCAGCATTGAGCCGGTAGCAAAGATAGGTTCGTAATCATATGCAACCTGACGATACAGATACTGGTTCTGCTCCATGAATTTTTCACGCACAAAGCCGATATGGATGCAGCCTACCGGACATCCTGCACAGGCTGCATTTCGCAGCAGGGTATCGTCAGCAAATTTCTCACCGGTAATACCGGTGATAGCATCATCTTTAGTGGCTTGAAGATTGCGCCATGGCAGGGACTTAAGCTCATTAAGAGCATTGAGATTCGCAGCAGTGCCAAGGTTATGATACTTGCTCATCATATCGGTGGCAGTCATTTTGTCGTAAACTTTCTTATATACTTTGGCATATTCTTTGTTTTCAGG
>JMSU01000303.1_pt1 | contig 14134 bp, 15 predicted proteins | sample 179011 | NCBI WGS metagenome assembly JMSU01 (sample SAMN02769580, study PRJNA246767) | bioreactor metagenome | isolation source: Culture-1 Bioreactor ArsB derived from microbial biomass from the upper 2 cm... | place: Germany: Bremen | collected day 87 after inoculation
ACTGATATGCCGATGGCTCTTTTTACCTTTGAAGGAACTTTTTCTGGGGTTTCACCAAGGTATTTGAGAACTTGATTGCCACCCATACTGAATCCGATAAGGGCAGCATCTTCATATATTCCATGGTCAAGGCCATATTTAAGTACGGTGTGCAGGTCTTTGGTGTCGCCGCTATGATATAGTCCTGGCATTTTATTCATGACATTGCTGCACCCTCTGAAGTTGTAGGTAATGCAGTCCCAGCCAGCTAAAACCAGAGCCCGAGCCATGCCAAGTACGTAGGGTCTTCTTGAGTTTCCTTCAAGGCCATGTGCGATGACCGCAAGGCGTGAACTGCCTGCAAGATGCCAGTCAATATCCAGAAAGTCGCCGTCAGGAGTGTTTATTCTTCTTTTTACAACAGGAGGGAGGCTTACTTTGCGGAAAAGACGCGGGAAAATTGTTTGTAAGTGACCGGATTGAAGAGGGAGTTTGGGTTTATAGGGTGGGGGTTGCAATAAAGGCATTTGGTAAAAATATCCGTCCTTTGGCTTACTTAATTGAAGCCTGTTGAGAGTTTTAAAATTTATTTATTTGTCTTCAAGATATACTTATGCTTTGTGTCTGTCAAAATAGTTGTGAGAGTCTTTATAGTTTGTTTGGGTTAGGTGTGAAAGCTAGAACAGCAGTAGTTTTAAGCCTATAAGAATGAGAACAACTCCTCCGACTCTTTCAGCAATATAGCTGTATTTGGAAGCTGAGGCAAAAGATTTACCAAGCCATAGTCCGACTGAAGTGAGCACAGCAGCTGTTATACCGATAAATATGCAGGGCACAACGATTGGATAATCCATTATTGAAAAAGAAAGACCTACTGCAAGGGCATCAAGACTTGTAGCAACTGAAAGAAATATCAAGGACATTCCTTTTGTGGGATCTTGATAGTTTTTGCAGGAATCATCTGTTTCAAAGGATTCTTGAATCATTTTACCTCCGACAAGAGCCAGGAGGAAAAATGAAATCCATGGGGCATACGTTTCCACCATTGATTTGACTGTCAGCCCTGCTGCCCATCCCAAAACAGGCATTAGTGCTTGAAAAAGGCCAAAATGAAATGACAGCCTGAAGTTTTGTCGTTTAGTTACACAGGGCATGCACAGTCCACAGGCTACGGCGATAGTGAAGGCATCCATGGCGAGAGCGACGGAAATAATTATGATTTCGTATAAAGGCATTGTAAATTTTGTACTCTTGATTAGTTCATGTGAATTCTAATTAATACAAAGCAATTAAGTGTTTGTTAAGTAAAACTTTTACTATGTTTAAGCAAAAGCCAGCTGGCATAAATATATGGTTGCATAGAGAGGATAGAAACTATTGTTTAAGAAAGAGCCCCTTGATTTAACTGAATCAGGGGGCTCTCTTTTATGATTGGTTGTAGTTATTCAACAACCGCTCCTGCTTGATTTTGATATTTTCGATATATTTTGAATCCGAGCAACGATGAAATGGCAAAAAGGATTATTGCCATAACCATTTGCGTTGTAGAGGAGACATTTACTCCTGAGCCGAAAAGAGCAAAAACAATATTCTGGGGCATGTACCCAACTGCTGATCCAAATATAAAGGGGAGGGCCGGTATGCTGGTTACTCCGGCAAGTACGTTGGTGACAACGTTACTTCCAATAGGAAAGAAACGAATTGTAAGAGCCATATTAAATGGGCTGCGACTCAGGAAGTCATCAACTTTCTGGATTCTAGGGCCGAATTTTCTTTTTATAAAAGAACGGCCCACGAGCCTTGCATAAATAAATGCACAAGCACATCCTAAAGCGGTTCCTATGGTGCCTAGAAATGCTCCAAAGGCAAAACCGTATGCGTACCCACCCATGAAACATATAATCTGGCGTGGAAATCCAGCAGCTGAAAAAAAGGTAGCCAGCGCTACATAGGTAACTACTCCAACTAATCCTTGAGAACGGACATGCTCGTCCATCCATTTAGTTTCAAGAGCGTGGGAAATACCTGTATATTTGGCAAGATACACTACCAGAGCCAGTACTCCAAGCATAGCAAGGCCTTTGATCAGGGCTTTTACACTTACTTTTGAATCATTCTGCAAGGATGTCATGAATTGTCTTCACTGCTACGTTCTTTAATTTTATATGAAAAGTGACGGCTTTGAATCCAGCGCACACCGAGGAGATCGTAACTACCGGCAATAGCGCGATCAAGGGTTCCGTATTTGGATTCTCCCTGATGGCGTGGTCGGTGATTTACTTTTACTTCAGCAACGCTTGCGCCCTGCATTTTCATAAGTGTAGGCAGGAAACGGTGCATCCCGTTAAAGCGGGGGATGGATCGAACCATTTCAGTGTCCATTATTTTAAGAGAGCATCCAGTATCTTTTACTGACTCACGAGTCAGACGGTTGCGGATAGCATTGGCAATTTTAGATCCAATCCTTTTGATCCAGACATCCTTGCGTTTCATGCGCCATCCTATAACCATTTCATGCCCTTCATTATACAACGAAAACATTGCCGGGAGATCCGCTGGATCATTTTGCAGATCAGCATCCATCGTGGCAACGCGTGGAGCACGTGCTTCATCAAAACCTGCACAGAATGCAGCAGATTGTCCCCGATTTTCAGCAAATGAGATATAGCGGGCTTTAGGGTACGTGGTGGAGATATCATTAAGTACGGCGAGGCTTGCATCATTGCTGCCGTCGTCTACAAAAATAACTTCATATGGAACATTGAGTGGTTCGAGGGCCAAATCAATTTCCTGCATCAGTTTTCGTAAGTTGTCCTGCTCATTGTACACAGGGATTACGAGTGAAAGTTCGTAGTGCTTTATCATATCGAGAGATGAAATAAGAAAATTTAATAAATTTGTAAATAGCTGTTGACAAGTAACAGGCCGAACTGTAGACATGCTTTCACAGTGACGCGGGGTGGAGCAGTTGGTAGCTCGTCGGGCTCATAACCCGAAGGTCGTTGGTTCAAGTCCAGCCCCCGCAACCACAAAGCTTAATTTAAAAGACTCAACTATTTAGTTGAGTCTTTTTTTATTTGCCCTTCAGGTTATGCCAATTTTTTTTATTCTACATATCTAACTTTTTTAATGATATCTCGTGGTAAGTTGATTTTCCATCGTTTAAGCTCGTGCTTGCTGAATGTAAGATCTCCTTGGTTAGGGATTTTAATTAATGGAACTTTATCTGTTTCTAATATTATATTTGCCATTTTTGCAGCTGTTTTACCTTGGTAAAATCCGCTTAATAACATTCCTCCAATTGCTTTCCCTTTGCCGTACGAATATTTCCAGAAACCAAAAACAGGTATCGGGCTGTTAGCACTTGTCCATGCTGAAACTGTGTTAAGGGGAACTTGTTTGCCTGACTTATCTTTGATAGCGGCATAATTGCAGATAATTATGGCTTTATATTTTTTGTCTTTCAGAGTGTGCACCTTGTCTTTCCAGTCAGGGAAGGAGGAAGTTGTAAACAACTCCAAATCGCAAGATTCATATTCAATTTTGTCTTTTCCGTGTAAGGTTGTTTTGATGATAGCCTCAGAAGTCATTCCGTCATCCATCATCAGTAAAAAATGACCAGATCCTAATATCTTATTTAACACTCTAAGAGATTGGTTCAATAGCGGACGTTCCAGGACGCCTGTTGCATTTTCAGGGATTTTTTTATTTTTAAAATATAATCTGGGGTTTTGATTGATTCCTGTAAAAATTAGGTTAATCCCTAAATCTGCTACTTTCTGCCCAAGAAATTTTAACGCATTGTCATCCATTGTGATGACAATGTCAGGATTTGTCTGTCGTATCAGGTTCAGTGCTTCCTCTGCCTTATTAGATATAAGTTTCTGCGGGATGCGTTTAGTGTCCATGTCAAAGGACGATATTTGATACATGGGATTAATTGTTCCCATAAATCCTTTCATGCAGTCGTGAGTCCATGGATAAGTTTTGTGGTAACTGTTTACTATAAAAATTTTTTTGAGCTGGGCATTAGCTTTACATACGTATGTATTATAAATAACGAGCAAAATCAGTAAAAAGAAAACTATTTTTTTCATGATTTTCCCAAATTCAAATTTAATTTAAAAATGTATCCCATTTTATAGCTGTTATATATTAAATTATTATTTTTTTTTGTCATAAAAATATTTATCATTGCGTCTTATGTGGAGTTTGCTATTTTTCTTATCAGCAGTGTTATTGGAATAATGTTTGCATTAATTTTTTGGTGTGCAAAATTATGACGCTGCTTTTTTTGAATAAAGCAGTGAGTCTTTTTGTTAAGAATAATTACTAGTATTTGCTCAAGCTATGAGTATTTTACTTGACTGCTTCAATTTTGGGGATTAGATTTTTAATCAGGTGGAACTATAAATAAGGGGAAAATGTTATGAAGAATATATACGTTGTTTTACTTATACTTGTTATGCTGGCGTTGCCGGGATTTGCTCAGGCTTCGCCTTTCTATCTTACTCTTGAGGGCACTGTTGACTCGATAAGTGACAGTGGAGGACTTGCCTCTTCTGCAAATATCGGTGTCGGCGCGAAGGTTCAGTATGTTGTGGAAGTCGATCTTGATCGAGTTGGAACGACTACTCACTGGAATGGCAAGACAAAGGATAAGAGGGGAACAGTATTCAGTGCATTGAATGCAGGTGTTCTTAGCGGGCGAACAATGACCGGCAGCAATTATCTCAATTCATATTGGGAAGGTTTTTATGCTCAGACCGGCAATGATAAGTCCGTCTTGCAAATTAATAACTGGAACTCCGATCTTGCAAGCCTTGTTGTTGGATCTAAGGTTAATCAACTGTATGAACTATCTTACAATAATATTGGTCAGTTGACACAACTTGGAATGAAGGATCTCACTGTAACCAATATATCAAATGTCGCTCCCACGCCTATTCCGGGTGCAGCTCTTATTATGCTTGGTGGTCTTGGAGTGGTAGGGTTTATTAAGCGCAGATTTGCTTAGACTTCTTAGTACTTAGCCATCGGGATTTGATTAAAAATATTAACCGCAGTCAGTTTATTCTGACTGCGGTTTTTAATTGGTCTGTGAGATTTGGATGTTGCTGGATACAGGTTCGTGTTCAGAGGGCTTTATTGCACTTGTTATGGCTTTTGAATTAGAATACTTTCCAGTTATTAATTTTGATTAACTTATTCTGAAAACTGAAAAGGATACCTGGGATGACAAAAGAATATCAACCTCGAATGCATTCTGCAGAACATATTTTGAATCAGGTTATGGTTCGTAAATTTGACTGTGAACGTTGCTTCAGTGCTCACATCAATAAGAAGAAATCCAAGTGTGATTATAAATTTGATCGACCTATGACAGATGCAGAGGCTCTTGAAATTGAACAGGGTGTGAACGATGCTATTTCATCAAGTCTCGTTGTTACTGAACAGATGATCAGTCTTGAAGAGGCTGATAAACGTTTCAACTTGACCCGTCTTCCTGATGGAGTTGAGAGTGTGCGTGTGGTAAATATAGGCGATTTTGATGCTTGTCCTTGTATTGGTCAGCATGTTGAAAATAGTAATGAAATAGGTGTCTTCAAGATGGTTTCACATAGTTTTGATGAAGGTGTTTTACGCATTCGTTACAAACTCATTTTGTCTTAAATTTAAAAGTGGGTCGAAAAAACTGTTTACAGAATTAAATTCCGTTGCTAGACATTGATCTGCTTTTTGAATACATATTCCGTGTGACTGGCGATGTAATGTGGAATTAACCACAGGGAAACACGGAATTTTATATCCAGCCGCTCGCCTGGGCCTCGTCTTTTTACAAGACGTGCATCCTTTCCTCTTTTTTAGCAAAAGAGGTTCAATTCAAAGGAGTGCCCATGCAAGAATATCGCGACCTTCTCCAGAAAAATGACTCAGATATTTTTAATGCCCTTTCAGGCGAGGAATCTCGTCAGAAAGCAGGTATTGAATTGATCCCTTCTGAAAACTACACCTACCCTGAAGTTCTCTGTACCCTCGGCAGTGTTCTGACTAATAAATACTCCGAAGGATATCCCGGCAGACGCTACTACGGCGGACAGGAATTCACCGACATTATTGAAGATCTTGCCCGTGAGCGTGCAAAGCAGGTTTTTCGTTGCGAACATGCAAACGTGCAGCCTCTTTCCGGCTCCCCCATGAATCAAGCTGTCTACCTCGGCCTGCTTGAGCCCGGCGATACTATTTTGGCCATGGACCTCTCTCATGGAGGTCATCTCACCCACGGCGCTCCTGTGTCTTTTATGGGCAAGCTTTTCAATTTTATCCGTTATAAAACCGACTCTGTCGACGGTTCCATCGATTTTGATGAGTTGCGCAAGACAGCCCTTGAAAACAAACCGAAGATGATCCTGTGCGGGTACACCTCCTATCCCCGTGATTTGGATTACGCTAAATTCAAAGCTATTGCAGATGAAGTGGGCGCAATCACTATGACTGATGCTTCACACTACGGCGGTCTCATCGCTGCTGATGTCATTCGCAATCCTTTTGATTTCGGATTTGACGTGGTCACCACAACTTCCCACAAATCATTGCGGGGGCCACGAGGCGGCATGATTCTTTGTAAAAAAGAATTTGCTGCAAAAATTGATAAGGCTGTTTTTCCCGGCTTGCAGGGCGGACCGCATATGAACACCATTGCCGGTATTGCGGTTACTCTTCAAAAAGCGGCATTACCTGAGTTCAAGCAGTATGGATCACAGGTAGTGAAAAATGCCAGGACATTGGCAGATGAGCTGGTTAAATCCGGTGCTTCCCTTGTTACCGGAGGAACCGACAATCACATGATGGTTTTGGATACTGAAAAGAGTTTCGGCATCAACGGCAAGATTGCCGAAGAATTGCTTGATGCAGTTTCCATAACTACAAACAAACAGATCATCCCTGACGATCCTAATCCTCCGCTCAAACCCAGTGGAATAAGGATTGGTACTCCCGCAGCGACCACACGCGGTATGAAAGAAGCTGATATGGTTAAGCTTGCGGACTGGATGATTAAAATTCTCCAAAATTCTAATGATACTGAATTGGCAAGTTCTACCAAGTCAGAAATCGAATCTTTCTGTTCAAGGTTTCCGGTTCCGGGAATCTAGTAATTTCCCTCCTTCCTAAAATTGTCCGGAATTCTTAACGGCTCTAAGAATTCCGGACAAAAATTTTTTATTGCCGGACTGACTAGATATAACTATTAATTGTCTTGTGGAAAATTCAATTTTTACAGTCAGTCCGGCAAAATTATTATTGTTTTATACTCTATACTTTTCTGACACTTTCCATTTCAAATAATATTCCCATACCAGCCATACCGAAACCGCTACACATGCGCCTACAGCCCATCCGGCTATGACATCAGTCGGGAAATGTTTGCCTAGGTAGAGTCGTGAATAACCGACGGAGATAGGCAGGAAAAGCATCCATGGTCTAAGTTTTCGGAAAAAGAACATGAGCATGACAGCAAATGCCATCGAATTTGCTGCATGTGCTGACGGGTATGAGTTGCCCCGTTCCTTGGTCTGTTTAAAATCAAGTGCACGGCGTTGCCATCTATCGTCTTCATGGTGATAAGTCAGGGCAATAGAATTCAGCGGACGCACTCTGCCTATTGTTTTTTTTTATGATATTGGTTGATAAATCTGCAAGCCCCATTGAGGCTGTAACAATCAGAATAATAAATAAAAATTTTATTCCTTTCTTATAAATACCTACGGCTGTTACTATTGCTATTATAGCCCACAGCAATGCTGCTGATGATAACAGGGGCATGACAATGTCCATCCAATGCTTTCTAAAAACTTGATTTGCCAGTACAAAAATCTGCATATCAAGCGGTTGGGTCATAAAGGGCATATGATCTCTCCTGTTATTTATAACTTATGACGGTTCAGTGGTGCGTAGATGCTTTTGAGCGTTTACGCTTCAGTATATCTAGACGGATAAGCCTTTTTATTATCCCGAGCAGGGGATTTTAATTAACGAGTTGTGGATTAATGAAATGTTGTGTTTCGTTTTTCTTGGCAAGCTGGCAATTTCCGACTAATGTTTCCGTCCGTTGCTTTAGTGCAATACTTGCTGCTTTATGTTTGCGAGTATCAATATAAATTATGTCGGGCAAGGATATTTGCTGTGCCCGTGTTACTTAATAGATTTTTGTTGAGTATTTAGCCTGAATATATATGAAAAAAATTGCTATCATCCTTCCCCGTTTCAGCCGTTATGGCGGAGTAGAGCGTTTCGGATATAATTTAAGCGCGGCTCTTGCTGACGCCGGGTACGGCGTTGATTTTATTTGCTCTCGGGCAGAGGAAGAAGCTCCTCAGGGCGTAAAAGTTATCAAAGTTGGTCGATACGGATTGTGTCGTGCCGGTAAGCTCTTTTGGTTTGTTTTCGCAGCTGAGAAAGTTCGTAAAAAAGGTAAATATGATCTGTGTATAAGTCTCGGGAAATCCCTTAATCAAGATATTTTACGGATTGGTGGAGGGCCTCTCGAATCTTTCTGGCGGCTTTCCCGACGGGCATGGCCGACCGGATTTGCGCGTTCATTCAAAATGTTCCGTAGGCGAACCGCACTGGTCAATTTGTTGATTAAATATATTGAAAGAAAGCAGGCTGCATCGGATTGTCATATGGTTTGCGTATCACACCGGGTCAAAGACTGGATGATAGAATCTCATCCCTGCCTTTCAAATCGTTCAATTGATGTCGTCTACAATAAGCCTGACCTATCAATTTTTACCCCCCCTTCCAGCGAGCAGCGAGTAAAAAACAGGGCTGAATTTGATTTCACGGATAAAGATATTTTAATTTCGACTGCTACAACAAATTTCGCTCTCAAGGGCGTTTCATTTATGATTAAAGCTCTTGCTGAGTTGCCTGATAATTATCATCTGCATGTTGCCGGAGGGCGAAATCCTTCAAAGTATATAAGTCTTGCTGAGAAGTATGGTGTTGGTTCACGTGTTCGTTTTTTGGGAAAAGTTGCCAATATGCCTGAGTTTTATGGCCGGTCAGATATTTTTGTCCTTCCTTCGTTCTACGATGCCTGTTCCAATTCAGTGCTTGAGGCGCTAGCGTGCGGACTTCCTGTAATAAGTTCTAAAGACAACGGCAGCAGTTATTTTCTGCCGGCAAAGCAGGTTCTCGCTGATCCTGCTAATTATTTACGACTTGCAGAGATGATAGAAGAGACAGTTCAGACACATAGCAAGTCTACTTTTGAGTGGCCTGAGGATGTGGATTGTGGAATTGAGCCGTATTTGAAATTTGTGGAAGAGCATTTCAACTAGAAATTTTTTAATGGAAAAGCTTTATGACTCCAGCAATTAATATCGCAAAGAAGTACAAGATTAAATTCACCGTTCATGAATATGAGCATGATCCTACTGTTGAAGCTTACGGTAAAGAGGCAGCTGAGAAGCTGGGAATTGCTCCTGAGAGGGTTTTTAAGACTCTTGTCGTGGCAAACGGCAGGGATTTGTTTGTGGCGATTGTGCCTGTCCTTAAATTCCTTGATTTGAAGCAGCTGGCTAAGGCTGCTGGAGTAAAAAAGGTCGTTATGGCCGATATTAAAGTTGTAGAGCGTACCACAGGATATATTGTCGGCGGAGTAAGCCCGCTTGGACAGAAAAAACTATTGCCTACATATATTGATTCTTCTGCGGAAAATTTTGAAACTATTTTTGTCAGCGGAGGCCGCAGGGGAGTAGATATTGAGCTTTCTCCCGCTGGGCTTGCTCGTCCATTACGGGCTGTTTTTTCTTCGATTGCAAAGGATAAGGTTTAAGAATTAGCATCTCTTTTTCTAAATATTTTAGATATATATTGTTATAAATTAGAAAGTGGTAGAGCCTGATCATAAAGATTCAGGAACTACCACTTTTATTTTTAGCTATTTGGGGCAGAGTTTTAAAAGTAGATATTAAGCTCTGATTCGCTAAAGGTTTTTGAAGATTCCCGATAGGCGGGCGGGGCCGCTGTTAGACAGCTCTCAGCAATTACCAACTGCTGCGGGTGCGTACGCCTTTGGAATTCATATATTCTTTTAGCTGCGGGATGGTGTATTCTCCATAGTGAACAATTGATGCGATGAGCGCGGCAGTTGCCCGTCCTTCTGTTACTGCGTCCACCATGTGCTGCGGGTGTCCTGCACCGCCTGAGGCGATTACGGGTACGGTTACATTTTCAGAAATGAGTTTAGTCAATTCGAGATCGTAGCCGTCTTTCATACCGTCTGCATCAATGGAATTGAGGCAGATTTCGCCTGCTCCAAGAGATTCACAGGTTTTGGCCCATTCAAGTGCATCAATGCCCATGAACTTGCGCCCGCCGTTGATTACAATTTCAAACCCTGAAGGTATTTTTTCAGATTTATCAACGCGTTTTACATCCATACCGAGGACAATACACTGGGAACCGAAAGCTGCGGCTCCTTCGCTGATAATATCAGGATTTTTAACAGCTCCTGAGTTTACAGAAACTTTTTCAGCCCCGGCAAGGAGAACTGCGCGCATATCTTCAACTGAGTTGATGCCGCCACCAACGGAAAAGGGGATGAAGATTTCTGATGCAACACGTTCAACAACGTCGAGAAAAATTCCGCGGCCTTCAGAAGAAGCAGTGATATCGTAGAAAACAATTTCGTCAGCACCCTGCTCATAGTAGAGTTTAGCTGTTTCAACAGGATCGCCGATATCCACGTTATTTTTAAATTTTACACCTTTGGTGAGGATTCCGTTCCTTACATCAAGGCAAGGGATAATTCTTTTACTAAGCACCGGAAACCTCCTTGCAGTATTCGTAGAAGTTGGAAATTAATTTCAGGCCGGGATTACCGCTTTTCTCAGGGTGGAATTGTACAGCCCAGAGCCCGTCACGTCCGTGCAGAGAGCAGAAGGGGCGGCCGTATGTGGTTTCGCCGATGATATATTTTTCTTCGGGAGCGGGGTAGTAGCTGTGTACAAAATAAAAATGTGCTTCAGGATCAATGTCATTGAACAGAACGCAGTCTTTTTTCAGCTCAATCTGGTTCCAGCCCATGTGGGGAACACGGATGGGGACGCCCTCATAATCTTCCCATGAAGGGTTGAACAGGCGGCATTCACCGGGAATTACTGAGAGAGCTTTGGTGTCATTCTCTTCGCTATAGTCGAGGAGAATCTGACAGCCTACACAGATACCAAGCAGTGGTTTTTTTTGCTGCACGAGCTCTTTCAGCAGTGCATCAAGGCCTCCGGATGTGAGTTCATCCATAGCCTGTCCGGCTGCACCTACGCCGGGGAAGATGATCCCGGTCGCCTTGGCGAGCTTTTCTTTATCCGCAGTTATTTCGTTAGGAATTCCAAGTTTGTTCAGAGCACGCTGAACACTTGTCTGGTTTCCGGCCTTGTAGTCAAGAATAGCCAGCATGAGAGGGGCCCCCTTAAGGTTTAAAATACTTATTGAACCGCAGGACTATCAATCTGTAATGAGGGTATATATTTTCGGAACATAGAAACAATGTCCGAAGAACGGCTGCCGTGGCGGCAGAGTATTACGGTTCTGTTCTAACTATAGGGGCTAGTAAAAAAATCAAAGGAAAACAAGAAAAATATGGATATAATAGATTTTTATTGTGTTGAGAGCAGTATTCAGAGCAAAAAAATTATTTTGCCATGATGCGAAGATATAAATCTCCCTTGAATGGACCTAGTTTGCGTCCTTGCCCTTTCAGCCTTATAGCGCGCCCGATGACGAAGTCACGGGGCAGAGTTATTTCAAGGGTTTTTGTCTTTTTACGTACCCCCTGCTGGATGCTGATACGTATATTGCGGCCCGGGTGCAGAGCTGATGCAGGAAAATAGACAGTTTGTTCATCGTCCATCTGGCCCTTCATCCATGATTTGATTCCATCAGTAAAACCGGATGAAACGTCAACAGAGGCTGTTTTTTCGCCCCAGCTTACGTTCAGTTTGCGATCCTGTACCGGGGCAGATGCTTTTTTGAATGGTTTATCTTTGCTGATCTGGCTATAAATATCTTCAAAGACCTGACGTGCAAAAGGGTCGTTAAGAATATCTTTTAAGACATCCTCTTCTTTTTGAAAAAAGTAACGGCTTTGCTGGGCGCGTGAGGAATTGTTGTTGGCATCAGTACGGGCTTTGGACTGTTGTTTTTGATATGCCCTGGCCCCTTCAGAAGCGGTCTTGCGATCTGTTTTGGACTTATCAAAGTTTGTTTTTTGACGCGAGTATGAAGTCTGTCCTGAAGACGTTGTTTTACCGGACGAATTGTTAGTAACGTTTCTGAGAAAAACATAGGCTTCGTTTAGTTCTCGAAATTTTTTAGCAGCATCAGGGCTGGGGTTTAGATCAGGATGCATGCTGAATGCTAGTTTACGAAAAGAGCGTTTGATATCCTCTTCCGTAGCTCCTGCTCCAACCTTTAAAATACTCTGTGCTTGTCTGGTGTTCATTGCTATTTAGTCGTCTTCTGTAATGAGTGCGTTAGGGGCAACATCCGGGTCGTGCTGACGGAGTCCTTCAGCTTTGATATATTCTTTACCTTGAATAACAAATTGTGCGTGTCCGGCTTCTTTATTTATGCCGGGGCAATAGTCCTGAATCATTTCCCAGCTCATTTCATCAATGAGGTTTCCGCGGAAAAAAGGCCATGCACGGCAGATATCCGGGCGGCCGGGATGAACACCGCACCCTTCATTAAAGAAGACACAGTATCCATCATCACGTGACTGGAGACGGATTTTACCGTTAACAGTTTCGCTATATTTTTCAATCATTTCTTCTTCGGGTATTCCGAGAAATTCTGCAAGTCTGTTTCTGTCTTTAGCGGTCATGATAATGCCGCCTTCACCTTGGCAGCAGTGGCCGCACATCTGGCATTCAAAAGCCTGAATCATTATTGTTTGCCTGCTAAATTTTTATGGTCAATCATTATGCACCTGTCTTCAATGACAGTAATATTTTTACCGGATAACATTTCGCGAGACTGCGGACTGAAAATTCCTTCCTGCATCCAGAATACTTTGGGCAGTGTTTTAAGCTGCAAACATTCTTTTGCATGATCCGGGCAGAACTGTGAAGCTCTGAATACATCAACAAGATCTATTTCTACCGGTATATCGAGGATGGATTTATATGTTTAAATCCCCATACATTTTGTCTTTTAGGATGAACGGGAATAACTTTAAATCCTGCATCTATAAGATAACGGCCCACCATATCAACGGGGCGTCCGGGTTTATCCACTGCGCCGATTACGGCAATAACCTTGACCTCATCAAGAAGTGAGGCTAGCTTTTTCTCGTCCAATAACAGCATAGTGTATTCTCCACGGGCAGATTAAGTTTGTGCATGCTACAGCAAAGCCCGACTACTTGCAAAGTTCTCTTTTGGCCCGATGTTTAAACGGGGTTATCCTTTCTGCTTTACTACCTGAAATATTGTATAAATTCCACATCAAGGAGCGTATCACAATGAATGATATGAACACAAATATTGTTGTACCAAGAACTGAGCTTGAGGCTCGTTGGGCTAAGTGCCGCCGTTTCCTTCCTGAAGTTGCACCGCAGGCCGGGGGGATGCTTTGTTTTTCGCGCTTGCAGATTTATTATTTGTCAGGCTCTTTTGTCAACGGGGCAGTTTGGCTTCCACTTGAAGGGGAGCCTGTTCTTTTTGTGCGCCGCTCTCTTGAGCGTGCCCGTATTGAAAGCACGTGTAAAAATATTCTACCTTTTAAGTCATTCAAGGATTTAGCTCCGCTGGCCAAAGAAGTCGGGCAACCTCTTTCCGAAGTAATGGGCGCCGAAACAGCAGGCCTTACATGGCAGCTTGGTGATATGCTCACTTCTCGAATGGCGGAATACAAATTTGTTCCCGGAGATAAAGTTCTGGCCCTTGCCCGTGCTGTCAAATCAGAATGGGAACTTGAAATAATGCGCGAGGTTGGTGAACGTCATAACTCTGCTCTTGTGGAAGTTCTGCCTGAACTTATCGAATGCGGCATGAACGAGATGGATGTGTCCAAATATATTTGGAATGTCTTTTTCGAAATGGGGCATGAAGGGCATATGCGTATGCAGACCTTTGGAGAGGAGATTTTT
>JMSU01000304.1_pt1 | contig 14127 bp, 12 predicted proteins | sample 179011 | NCBI WGS metagenome assembly JMSU01 (sample SAMN02769580, study PRJNA246767) | bioreactor metagenome | isolation source: Culture-1 Bioreactor ArsB derived from microbial biomass from the upper 2 cm... | place: Germany: Bremen | collected day 87 after inoculation
GTTTGATAATTTCGTTCTGAACGCCGCAATCCAGTCTTGTGAAGTAGGCACTGAATCCGGCAACACGAACGATAAGATCCGAATAATCTTGCGGATTCTGCTGTGCATCTTTCAAAGTCTCAGAGCTTACGCAGTTAAACTGGATATGTGATCCACCAAAATCGCAATAAGTTTTGATCAGGGAAGTGATGATCCTTACACCCTGTGCCCCTTCGAGCATTGCGGGAGTAAACTTCACGTTAAAATGGTTTGCACCGTAGCGAACGGTATCAATTGCTTCAGCACCGGATTTAATCAGTGCGGTGATGCCTTCCTTGTCAGTACCGGGCATTGCGGAGACACTTCCGTCAGTGAGGGCAACACCAGCTTTGCGGCCGTTAGGCAATGCGCCCATGAGCCCGCCGAAGTAGTTATGGTAGGACAGAGAGTACGCGTCCAGAGGGGTGCGCTGCCCAAAGCAGTCCGGTCCCTGTGAGTGATGGATTTCATCCACATCACGATAGAAACGCTGTACGATTGCCTGCACGTCTTCGTAGTCATTGCCGTGCTTGGGTGCATCGAAACACATCTTGCGGATATCTTCGAAACCTTCAAAGTTAGCTTTCAGGGCTTCAAGAAGCTGTTCCATGGTGATTTTTTTGGTATCGAAAACAAGGTGCTTGATAGCCAGCAGAGAGTTAGCGGCATCAATACCTGCGGTCATAATGGGGTTAACCTGTGGATAACGGGTTCCACCTGCTTCCTCGCACATGCCCTTTTCAATGCAGCCATCGTACATAGCGGAACGGAACACACTCGGTACAACCTGCAGGCGAGCCATCTGACTAAGATCTGAGTGGGCACGGGAGATGCGGAACAAATTGTCCAACTGCCCCTTTACTGCTTCGTAAAGATCTTCAAAAGTTTCAAAAGAAGTAGGATCGCCAGTTTCTGCGCCGACTTTTTTCTTGGTCACAGGGCACCTACCATTATTAAGTACCAGTTCCACTACTTTGGCGAGGCAGGGCTGATCTTCCTGGGTAATAAAGCTGCCTTTGCCGCAAACACCGGTGGAAACGCAACCATAGTTGCCGCAGTTGCGGGCATCTTCAAGGGTGATGCCGTCAGGGTACTGAGCAAAACGGGCGAGAGTACGCTGGATAACAGCGTTATTGTTGAGAATCTGGGGCTGTCCGGAACCGCCACGGATACACTCAACTACTTTCTGCATGTAAGAATCTTTCAGCTTCGGATGATAAAGCAGAGTCAGAGTAGGCTGAATGCTCTTCATCTGAATCTGAGTTTCCAGCATAAGCTCTTCAAGCTCGGTAGAAGCATCGTTGCCGTTTTTATCTACACCACCGATAGTCATGGACTGGCCGGTGTGACCGGAAAGGGTCAGTGCGTAGGAATTACCCTGATATTCCCCAAGTTCCAGATGACGAATCCACTGGAACTTGAGCATGGTCAGAACCTGTTCGCGGGTCAGGTTGCCTTCTTCGATGTCTTTCTTGAAGAAAGGATACATATACTGACCGTAACGGCCAGGAGAAACAGCACAAGCCATCTGCTCAGTAGCTACACAAAGGTGGGTGAACCAGAAAGACTGGATAGCTTCACGGAAGTTGCGGGCCGGATGTTCAGGCACACGGCGGCAGATTTCTGCAATCTCCATCAACTCAGCTTTTACTTTCGGATCGGATTCTTCAGCTGCGGTCTTTTCTGCAAGATCAGCATAACGGTGGGAATGTTTAATTACCGCATCAAAAGTAATCAGCATTGAGCGGTAGAGATCGATTCTGTCTCTGTCTGCAAGTGTGGTCGGACACTCTTCAAGACGTTTTTTTACATCTTCTACAAGGTAACGAAGACCTTTGTTAAGAACGAGACCATAGTCGGCGATACCGGAACCGGAAGCAACGGAAACGTTTTCATAATACATTCCGGCTTTAGCGTACTTCTTGGCACTCTCGCCGTACTTTTCCTTGTACATCTTGTTGTTCTGGTCAATACAGGTACGGCCTTTCCAGAGCTTGTAAGTCTTTTCAAGGAGCTCTTTGGTCTCTTCGGGAATTTTCATTTCACCCAGAGAAGCCATTTTAGCCATCTGCATTTCTTCTTTAATCCAGGAAACGTTCCACTCAGGATAGGCATAAACACCAGCACGCACGCCTGTGAGCGTACCCACAATAGGGTTACCATCAAGAAAGATTTTTTTCTGGGTCAACACGCGCTCAAGCACTTTGGCACGGAGATATACTACAGGTTCTCCCTGATGTTTTTCATATATTTCATTCAGGAACTTCAGACGCTCAGGGTCCATGACCTGAGGTGCATTCATGAGGTAATTCTTAAGTTCCTTTACTCTATTTTCAGCTGTATCCCAGTTAATGCCGTACCCTTCGGCTGTCTGGGTTTCTTCTTTTGCAGACAGAGTTGTATTCATCGTCTATCTCCTGTTCTATGCTAATTTGTTTTTTGTCTAGAGTGATTGAAAGTGTTGTTCGTTCGCTTGTTACTTTCGTCACTAGCACAGGCTGTGCCAGACAGGTAAAAAACACTTTTTTATTATCATAACACACTGTAATTTAACATGTTTTATAAAGAAAAAGCATCAAATATACGGCAATATGCCAAACGCAACAAAAAAGAAAAAAATTTTTCTTTTTGAAAGAATATTTTCATTTGCGTAAAAAAACTTTTTTGTTTATCAGCCTAAACTAACTCTGCCGGCAAAAATGCTTTTGCAGAAGACGGGAAGGACAAAGAGGTTGTGAAAAATGTACTTTAGCAAAGATAGATTTCATGATGTCAGCCGCAAAAGCGTGCTGACCCCCGAAATGACCACCATATGGGATGACATGGGGATCGGTGTTGCAGTCGTGGATGCCAATGGTGTCTGCGAATATATGAATCCTATTCAACGGCGTGCTGATGGATTCACTCGTATTAACGTGGAGGGACAGCATATAACAAAGCTGTATGTGCCATATGAACAGGACTGCATCCCCACTATTGAATGCCTCAGAAAAAGTGAACCTATCCTGAAAAAATGCTATTTCTATAAAACAACAAACAGCTACCTCGCCAGCACTGTTTCAGACTTCTTCCCCCTATACAGGCATGGCAAAAAAGATGGTGTTATTGCCTTTACCATTTGGACCGGAGCAGCCCCTCTCGGGGATTCAAAACGCCGTTCCAAAAAATCAACAGCACACAACAAATCATACAATTACTATACATTCGAAGACCTTGTCGGAGATGATGAAGCATTAAAAGAAGTGCTGGGTGAAGCTCGTACTGCAGCAAAAGCCCCCTCACATGTTATGATCTGGGGGGAAAGCGGAACCGGAAAAGAAGTGTTTGCGCAGGCCATTCATTCAGAAAGTGAAAGACGTGCCAAACCATTCATAGCTGAAAACTGTGCAGCTATCCCGGAAAATCTTCTTGAAGCAATCCTGTTCGGAACCACCAAAGGTGCATACACTGATGCCCCTGACAAACCGGGACTTTTTGAAGAAGCTAATGGCGGAACCCTGCTGCTTGACGAATTAAATTCCATGCCCCTTGGGCTGCAGGGAAAACTGTTACGGGTATTGCAGGAAAAACGGGTCCGCAGACTTGGCTCACACAAAGAAATACCAGTTGATGTCCGAGTAATAAGCATCCTGAACGAAGCACCATTAAACGCAGTAGGTCAAGGCATCCTGCGCAGTGACCTTTTCTACCGTCTAGCCGTTGTCGGGCTTGCTGTCCCCCCCTTGCGTGATCGCAAAAAAGATATCCCCCTGCTTGCCCGGACCTTTATAGAACGTTCTGAACAGAATCAAGGCGTTGGTCTTATCGGCGTAGAACCGGACGTAGTGCAAATGTTTTTCGACTACGACTGGCCAGGCAATGTACGCGAACTGCTGCATGTGATTGAGGGCAGTCTGGCCCTGCTTGGCAATAAATCCTCTATTAATCATTCCAGTCTGCCACGCCATTTCCGCGAAGCCTGCGACAATGCACAATCCTCGCGCAGATCACAGCCCAAGAACGAACAGCTAAATTCAGCCGAAGACAGCATGCTGGGAGCCAATTTCTTTGACTACAGCATGATCAAGAGAAACAGTGTCGTGCCGCTCAAAAGCTGTGTTCAAAAATACGAAGCCGAATGCATCAGCAATGTACTAAGAGTCACAGGAGGAAACGTGGCCAAGGCTGCCCGCATGCTGCAAATTACCGGCGCCGGACTGCGATACAAAATACAGCAGCTCGGCATTGATGAATATTAAATTATGCTCTTAAAAGCAGCTGGCAGTCTAAAATTACAACATGGATCGAACCAGACAAACTATTCCAGCCAACAGGATAACTCCTAGCAGAACGCGCCGAAACAAGTCTTGATTGATATGTTTTGTTACAGGCAGAGCAAGCACAGTCCCTAACGCTGTTGCGGGTATGCCGTAGGCCGCATAATCAAGTACTGCCGGTGTATAGAGTCCGGCCCCGTATTGCAGGACACAGGTCAAGGAAGCTCGTATGACAAAAAAGACTCCGAGAGTCCCTAGAAAGACGCGCGGAGACCAGCCTACATAAAGGCCATATGCCCCAATAGGCGGCCCATCAAAAGATATGGCCGTACCAAGCAAGCTGGCTCCGAATCCGGCTGCACTGCCTCGTGACCATGATTCAGAATGAGTTTTTTCCACCTTGAAGGAAAGTTGCCAATATACATAATAGAGCAGCAAGACTCCCACTGCGCCCTGCAGAACAGGACTGGAGACAACGGTTAAGATATAAAGCCCGGCAAATGCACCGGGCAATGACCCTGCAAGCATCGGCCAGAGTGCGGAAACACGGCAGAACCGAAAATGCATGAGTGCTATGCAACCATCCATAATGAGATTTAAAAGGCAGCTTAAAGGAACCAGTTCCTGCATTGGAATGAACATAGCTGCAGCAGGCACAGCGACCATTGCTCCACCGATACCGCTTACTCCGGAAACAAATCCGCCCACAAGCCAGAGCAGAAAAACAAGTGAATGAGGTGAATCAAACATATTACCAACTAGGAAGTTTTCAGACTTTGTTCACAATGACTTAAAGAATCGTAGCCGAGTTTACGCATAAGCAGCTCATAGCGTTCGCGCACAAGATTGCGGTGTTCCTGCTGAGCGGCAGCAGCATAATGATGATAGGCTGAAAGGGTTTCTGAGGAGTATGTTTGCAGCTCACAACCTAGATAAACACAAAAAGCTTCGTGCCCATCTGCCTGCACACTGCGAGGAAATTGCGCCGCAACCTCTTTACGCCACTCACTCTCGAGACAGACAATTTCCACAATAAGAGGAGAGTCATTTTGCACAGGAATAAGTCCTTCCATAAGCGCATATTTCTCGGTCATAAGATTACGTCCGTCTTGTATAGCTTTCAGCAGATCTGCAAGATATGACTCCAGAACATCATCCGGCAGAACATTATGGGTAATCTCACGCATAATACGAAATGAATCAGGCTGCTCCTGACAAGGTGAAGTTCCACCACGATTTTTAACGGCAAGAAACATATTAAGTTCTTCTTTAATGATAGACTCGATGAGTTCTCTACGGTGTTCTTTAATCATGTGAATCTCTTTTATATTTAGGGGTGCACTGTATTGATAACTGCCTATTTTAGCGGACTTTTGTAAATGAAAAAAGTAACGCACTACTTGATTGTGCAATCCCGATGCCTATTTGCCAGTTTGGCATCAATTCTTGAAGACCAGAACCTATCACCTTGAAATATAATATTAAATTTAACTATAATCATCTAGTACAACTTTCTAGTATAAACAGGCACCCTTTACTTAGTTTTAAATTTTTTTATTAAAAGAAAAAAATTTTACCAAAAAGGATAATTTTCTTTCCACTATTATTTAGCATGCATGCATGAATATTTACTTAAAGTTAATAATTTTAGGACATTATCAAAATGGTGAATATTTTCACTAACTGGCACCATAATTGCTTTTTTAAACAAAATGCGGTCACAAGGCTGCTTTTATTGAAAGTGATTGAAAGTGCAGAGAATTCGTTCGCTCTTTGCAATATCGAGGAGACCATGTCTTTTTTAGCTTGAAGACATGGCAATTATGCGCCGGTATATTCGCTGTATACCGACCAGTACACGGCAGGGGGCAGTTGCAGGATTTTTCCAAGGAGGTGCAGCTGCCAGGGGCAACAAAACCTGATTGAAATCAGGGCATGTCTGCCGTAAACTCATAAACAAAGAGATTATCTGATGTCACAAGAACAACTGGAATTAAATAAATCCCTTTCACCCGCACAGGTATGGGCGCTTGCGCTTGGTTCAATCGTAGGCTGGGGCTGTTTTGTACTGCCTGGAGACATGTTTCTTCCGCAAGCCGGGATCATGGGAACCCTGATCGGTTTTGCAGTAGGCGCATTTCTTATCTGCTTTGTTGCGGTATGCTACAGCTACATGATTAAATATGTTCCTGTCGCAGGAGGAGCTTTTGCATATGCCTATGTGGGCTTTGGACCAACGGCAGCTTTTGTATGCGGCTGGGCTCTGGTACTCGGATACATCGCCATTATCGGTATTGATGTTGCTGCGCTGGCTTTGATTTTCCGTTTCTGTTCCCGGGTGTTTTCGAATTCGGGGCGCTGTATTCTATTGCCGGATGGGAAGTATACACTGGTGAGGTAATCCTCATGACAGTGGCAACCTTGCTCTTCGGCTGGATGAACTACCGGGGAAATAGTTTTGCAGGTAAATTTCAGGTTGTCCTGACCTTCCTGCTTACAGTCGGCATTATTTCTCTTTTTACGGGCTCAGCATCACTTGAAACAGCCCAGATTGGCAACTTGTTCCCTCTCTTTGCAGAACACCGCTCTGAACTGTCCTGCGTACTGATCATCTTCGCAATTTCCCCCTTCCTTTTTGTCGGATTCGACACCGTCCCACAGGCGGCAGAGGAATTTACGTTCGAACCTGCCCGTGCACGTAACATCATGATCGTCGCCATTCTATGCGGTGTGGTTCTTTATTCCCTCGTAACTTTGGCTGTCGGTGTTGCCATCCCTTACCCGGATATGCTTGCTAAAATGGATGCCATGCGCGCTACCGGTGGAACAGCATGGGCAACAGGTGAAGTTGCATCCATGGCATTCGGTAAACTTGGAGCGATAGTTCTTGCCTGCGCAGTTATGGGTGCAGTGTGTACCGGTATTAACGGTTTCTACATTGCCACATCCCGCCTGCTGCTGAGCATGGCCCGCGGCCGTATTCTTCCCGCATGGTTCGGTGACATCCATCCTAAATACCGCACTCCTTACAAAGCAATCCTGTTTACCATTGCTATTGTTCTGCTTACACCTTTTGCAGGACGTTCCGTAGTTGTGTGGATCGTTGATATGAGTTCTGTAGGAACAGGAATAGGTTACCTGTTTTCCTGCCTCGCAGCTCGCCGCGTGCTACTCGGCAGCAATGACGTATCCGACCGTTCCGTGCGTATGTTCTGCTGTGGCATGGGAATCCTTGCTTCTGTTATGTCCATCGTTCTGCTGCTTATCCCCGGTTCTCCCGCGTATATAAGCGAAGCTTCCCGCTGGTGCATGGTTACCTGGATCGGTATGGGAGTATTCTTTTATTACTCCAACCGCAATGAATGGGCTAAACTGCCGGAAGATCAGCTCCGCAAAAACATCCTCGGCAGCGCAGACATTCCGGTCTTCTTCAAAAGCAAAGCCCCACAGGGACAGCCGCAGACTGTTTCTGAATAATATATCCATCCCCTCAAAGCGGCAGCACCACGCCGTTAGAATTAATAGTCCCCGTCTGCGCAACACAGGCGGGGACTTCATAAGAAATGTAATTTACATCATCTTCCAGCCACCATATTCCTTATGTTTCAGGATCAAGCACAATAGAATACGCGCCAAAAGGCATACAGGTATTATTTACTGTAAAACATTTATACAGGCGAACAATACTGTCTTACCATTAAGACTGGTATTGTTTTTCAATGATTAGTTATACCTTAATTTGAACTACAAAAATTAGTTATATATAACTCCTTGCTGTCACACTGAACAACGCAACTCCCCGAACATGTTGTTAAGCTGGGGCAGGAACGGTGCAGTACTTAATTCATAATCTGCAAAATGCATACGCACAGGCTCCGCTTCCGGAGTGTGCCGCACCAAAACCCCCTGTTCATCAAAATTTACAACCATTGGTATGACCTCAGTCTCTCCGTCACCGCACAAGCTTTCCCGGTATTTTGGGGTAAAAACATATTTTCGCCCGTCTACACGAACTGCAGTAATGGAAGTAAGTGTGGATACAACCTGTGAAATATTGCCGTTGTCAGCAAAAACCAATGAATTGGAATCGCCGTTAATTCCAATAGCGTCGGGGTCATAAGCAGTAATGCTGCCTATCGGAGTTTTTACGAAAGCAGGTTCATCCGGTTCAAGCGATTTTACTTTTCCATCAGGTCCGAAACTGATCCCCACACGGGTTTTAAATGAGCCCTGCGGCAACTTCACAGTAAGAGAATCTCCAGGCCACAATGTCAGAGAACGTAGCCCTCCGTCCTCATAGAAGCATAGGCTGATTACTTTTGCAGAGACTGGCCCTAAAGGAGTGCTTATGGTTATGACTTCAGCCAGTGCGGCCTCGTCTTCTTGAGCCCAGTAGCCGGAAAGTTTGCCATTTAGCGGAAAGACCCTCTTGATCTTACCTGACTCATAGAAGGTAACCATCTCTGCTGAGATTATTCCCGCCGGTGTAAAAACGGGGGTGGTCTTTTCAAGTGGTACCGACTTTAAAGTACCATTTTCATAAAAATGCAAAGACTGCACTGTTTTCCGTCTTAAATCATCAGTGGAATACTGCGGAACAAGCTCCCCTGCATCTATTTTAAAAATGAATTCTTCGCATGGAGAGCAGGAAAGGACCGCGCCGTTTGCGTACAGCTCAATCGGACCGGATATCGGGATATCTCCAAAATCAGTTTTGCATATTTTCATTTGATTCTCTCTTTCATGAAACTCATGAAAAGACTTCTTCATCATTAAGTTTTAAAAATTCACTTCGAGTCAAAGGCCGTTCCAAACGACAGGAAAGCTGACGTACAGCCTCAGTAAGAGTCCCGAGGTCTGTAACCGCACAATCTACACCACAGTCGTCTAAAGCAGAACGGACAGCAGCCCTGCCGCTTTTACCTCCAACGGCAATTTTACGAGAGATCCCCACTGATTCGGGATTATATGGCTCGAAAAGTTCTGGAAGTTTACTAAGCGCGTGGGTGTGCAGGCCTGATTCACAGGCAAAAATATCTGTCCCCACTACAGCTTTCGTCCGGGGGATATGCACCTTTGCTGCAGATGAAACCAGCATACAGACACCTTTAAGCACGTCTGTAGAATAACGGTTATTCCCGTCGCGAAGTGCCAACCATGCCACCAGCTCCTCAGTAGCTGCAATACCAGCCCGTTCGCCAATACCGAGTACAGAGCAGTCCGTATATATAGCTCCGGATTCAAGTGCAGTCACAGCATTGGCTGTGGCCATGCCAAAATCATCATGACAGTGCACGGCTATATCAATGTTAATTTTTGATCTGAACCTGTTGACCAGTTTTTCCATGGCCCGCGGAGTCAGTTGCCCCAAAGAGTCAGACAATCTCACCCGCGAAGCCCCGCAAACCTCGGCATGCAAAGCCATACTCATGGAAAAATCACTGTCGGCACGTGAAATATCTTCAAGCCCTACTGAGATGTATTCAAATCCCGCATCTTTTGCAGTGCGAATCGCTGAGGCCAGCTTACGCAGCAAAGACTGACGATCTGTATCAAGACGTTTTTCAATGTGAATATCTGAAACAGGAACGCCGATATTGATGCGCTTAACAGGAAGCGTTGCCGCGGAAAGGATATCCCGCTCTCTGCACGGAGACCACACACTGAGAGCAATATCGTTTGTAATGGAATGAACATGCTGCGCGAGCTCACAAAGCTCTTCCTGACCGACCCAGCCAAGTTCAATTTCATCCACCCCCATCTTCATGAGACCGGATGCAATACGACAACGGGTTTCAAGATTGAAATATGCTCCGAACAACTGTGCGCCCTCACGCAGGGTGGTGTCTATCAACATAATGATGCTCCATTTGGATTAAACAGTTCAATTCTCACAAAGCATAATTAATGCCAACTACTGACATCGACCTACCTACATTAATATACATAAAAGACAGACATTTACACAATGCAGGTGTTGCATACAAAAATGTAGCTTCCTACATTTTTGTGCCTTCAGTTCGTATTTAAATACATTTTTCGTAGGTTGATCAAAAAATCAATTACACTATTTTAATCATTTAATTTCAGACACATAGATAATTTTTGAGTTTGGCACGTCAATTGCCATTAGAGAATCAGCATCAACGAAAACAATCCAAACCCCATGGAGGAAATTATGAGAAAGGTAGCAATCTACGGAAAAGGCGGAATCGGTAAATCCACCACCACTCAGAACACAGTGGCTGGACTGGCAACAATGGGCCGTAAAGTCATGGTTGTCGGTTGTGACCCCAAAGCAGACTCCACTCGTCTGCTCCTCGGCGGTCTCGCTCAGAAGTCGGTTCTCGATACCCTGCGCGAAGAAGGTGAAGACGTAGAACTTGAGGATATCCGCAAGCCCGGCTTCGGTGATTCCTGGTGTGTTGAATCCGGCGGTCCTGAACCCGGAGTTGGTTGTGCAGGACGCGGTATCATCACTTCCATCAACATGCTTGAAAACCTAGGCGCATATGAAGAATCCGAAGGTCTTGATTACGCTTTCTACGATGTACTCGGTGACGTTGTGTGCGGTGGATTCGCAATGCCTATCCGCGACGGGAAAGCAGAAGAAATTTACATCGTCTGTTCCGGTGAAATGATGGCTATGTATGCAGCAAACAACATCTGCAAAGGTATTATGAAATATGCTGAATCCGGCGGTGTTCGTCTTGGCGGCCTGATCTGCAACTCCCGTAATGTTGATAACGAGAAAGAGATGATTGAAGAGCTGGCTAAAAAGCTGGGCACCCAGATGATCTACTTCGTTCCCCGCGATAACGACGTACAGCGTGCAGAGATCAATCGTAAAACAGTTATCGAATGGGACGACACAGTACCTCAGGCCAGCGCATATAAAGGGCTCGCTGAAGCCATCGACAAAAACGAAATGTTCGTTGTCCCCAATCCCCTTGAAATTGAAGAACTCGAGCAGCTCCTTCTCGATTACGGCCTAATGGAAGTATAGTTTCCGTTTTTTCACTTCAACCAGCTGAAAGCGGCGAAGCCTGATAAGAGTTTTTGGGATTCTTAAACCCTTTTGCAAAAGGGTTTAAGCCGCAGGAGGCAAAATATTTCCATTCTTAAAAGCGCGTAGCGCATCAAATCAAAAAGCACACAAGGAGAGGAGCAAAATTATGATCATGGTAAGAGCAATTGTAAGACCGGAAAAAGCAGACGACGTCCTCGCAGCACTCATGGACAACGGCTATCCGGCTGTAACCAAATATTCTGTAGCAGGCCGCGGTAAGCAGCGCGGCATCAAAATCGGCGAAGTAACCTACGACGAAATCCCCAAAACCATGCTCATGAGCGTGGTTAAAGAGGATGACAAAGATTTTGTAGTCAGCACCATCATGGACGCAGCACGTTCCGGCGCAAAAGGCGCATTTGGCGATGGTAAAATATTCGTAACCGATGTGGATGATGTCTATACTATCAGTTCCGGTATAAACGAAGCAGCTCCCGCAGAGGAGGCATAGCATGAAGGAAGTCATCGCAATCGTGCGGATGAACATGATGAACCGCACAAAGACGGCCCTCACCGAAGCAGGAATAGACGCCTTCTTCGCCCACGAGGCACAGGGACGCGGAAAAGGGTTCGTTAACCCTGCCGTTCTTGAAGGAGTCGAGTCCGGCTATGAAGAAGCTGCTGCCGTGCTGGGAGAGAAAGGTAAACTTTATCCCAAACGTATTTTAACCGCTGTTGTCCCGGACGAATCTGTTGAAGGCATAGTCCAAGCCATTATCAAGGCCAACCAGACCGGAAAACCCGGTGACGGAAAGATTTTCGTCAACTCCATAGGCGACTCAATAAGGGTAAGAACCGGCGAAACAGGCGAAAAATCCATCATCTAGCACCAAAGGACAGGAGATTTATAATGAGTACGAGCAAGACTAAAGTGGTGCAGTGGGAACCAGCGGACATTAAGGATGAGCTCCTTAAGAAGTACCCGCCCAAAGTAGCCCGCAAACGCGCCAAACAGATAATGATCAACGAGGCAACCGAAAGTGAAGCCCCACCTGAAATAGTTGCAAACGTTAGAACAATTCCCGGCATCATTACCATGCGAGGCTGTACTTACGCAGGATGTAAGGGTGTTATCATGGGCCCCACCCGTGATATCGTAAACATTACTCACGGTCCCATCGGCTGCGGATTCTATTCGTGGCTGACCCGCCGAAACCAGACTTCTGCAGGTCCTGATGGCGAAAACTATATGCCATATTGTTTTTCTACAGATATGCAGGATCAGGACATCATTTTCGGTGGTGAAAAAAAGTTGGAAGCTGCCATTCAGGAAGCATACGACCTCTTTCATCCCAAGGGAATCTGCATCTTCTCCACCTGCCCTGTAGGGCTTATCGGTGATGATGTTCACGCGGTTGCCAGAAAGATGAAAGCCAAATTCGGCGACTGCAATGTCTTCGCCTTCTCCTGTGAAGGTTACAAGGGTGTTTCTCAGTCCGCAGGTCACCATATTGCCAACAATCAGGTCTTTACCCACCTCGTGGGTGAAAACACCGAGCCCAAAGAAGGGGAATACAAAATCAACCTTCTTGGCGAATACAACATCGGCGGTGACGGTTTCGAGATTGACCGCATCTTTAAAAAATGCGGCATCACCAACCTTGCCACTTTTTCCGGAAACTCCACATATGACCAGTTTGCATCCGCGCAGCACGCAGACCTCAGTTGCGTAATGTGTCACCGCTCCATCAACTATGTGGCAGACATGCTTGAAACAAAATACGGCATTCCCTGGATTAAAGTGAACTTCATCGGCGCATCCTCTACTGCCAAGTCTCTGCGTAAGATCGGCGAATACTTCGGTGACAAAAAGCTCATTGAGAAAATAGAAGCTGTTATTGCAGAAGAACTGCCCGGAGTTGAAGCTGTTGCCGCAGATGTGCGCAGCCGTACCGAAGGTAAAACCGCAATGATGTTCGTCGGCGGCTCACGTGCCCACCACTATCAGGACCTATTCAATGAAATGGGCATGAAAACCATTTCCGCAGGGTACGAATTCGGACACCGCGATGACTACGAAGGACGGGCAGTAATCCCTGACATCAAAGTAGATGCTGACTCCCGTAACATCGAAGAGATTGAAGTCAAAGCTGATGAGACTCTCTACCGCGAACGTAAGTCGCCTGAAGAGATCAAAGCTCTGGAAGAATCCGGTTTCAAATTCAAACACTACGACGGCCTGAATCCCGATATGGATAAAGGTACTATCATTGTCGATGACCTGAACCAGTACGAAGCGGAAAAGCTCGTGGAACTCATGAAACCGGACCTTTTCTGTGCGGGTATTAAAGAAAAATACTCCATCCAGAAGCTCGGCGTGCCCATGAAGCAGCTGCACAGTTACGATTCCGGCGGCCCTTATGCAGGATTCCAGGGTGCGATTAACTTCTACAAGGAAATTGACCGTCTCGTCGGCAGCAAAGTCTGGAGCTACATGAAAGCCCCCTGGCAGGAAAAACCCGAACTCACAGCCACTTTTGTCTGGGAATAAGGAGAGATAGATATGTTACTCAGACACACCCCCACAGAAATAAAAGAACGTAAGTCCTTAGTCGTTAACCCGGCAAAGACCTGTCAGCCTATCGGCGCAATGTATGCTGCTCTCGGCATCAACGGCTGTCTGCCTCACTCTCATGGTTCTCAGGGTTGCTGTGCATACCACAGATCCATGCTGACCAGACACTATAAAGAACCTGTTTCTGCTGCGACCAGTTCCTTCACCGAAGGAGCCTCTGTATTCGGCGGTCAGGCCAACCTGCTGCAGGCTATTAATAACATCTTCAC
>JMSU01000305.1_pt1 | contig 14099 bp, 16 predicted proteins | sample 179011 | NCBI WGS metagenome assembly JMSU01 (sample SAMN02769580, study PRJNA246767) | bioreactor metagenome | isolation source: Culture-1 Bioreactor ArsB derived from microbial biomass from the upper 2 cm... | place: Germany: Bremen | collected day 87 after inoculation
CGAGAGACTGAAATAAACGGACTGTCACATGAGAAATTCTTTTCTTCCTTCCCTGAGCAGTTCCACCATTCAGGGAGCCACCTTCCAGACGAAGTGTTTTCATATTGGAAATATAGGAAAGTCCTGCATGAACAATTTTAGCTGGAGCTGCCAATGTAATGCTGCCATTTCTCACCACAACATCAGGGCGCACCGCACCGTCAGCCAGGACTGAAACAGTCTTTCCTTCAAGGTGATCAAGACCGGTAAACACAGAATCGCTTTCCTCCTGATCATATGTCAGGCCGGAATCAACAAAAAAAGCATGCTCAGAACTATCGCCGGTAAATCTATTATCCATAAGCTCAATATACTTACGTGTGATTCCGTCTACTTCCCTCTCAACAACTGTCCATAATTCTTCCTGCGTTGGTCCGGGAATAGTGCATACTGACCTGAACTTTCCCTCTGTGACGTGTTTATGGAAACCGACCACCTCATGTTCTCGCTGATACGTCAGCCCGATGAGTAAACCATCGTCACGCACCATCCAGATGACAGAATCCGGAGACTGCTGATAAGCCCATTCAGTGATGGAATTACTAAGAGTCAGATGTTCTGCCAGAATAGTCAGGTCCGGTGCAATATAGCCGTCTGCTTCAAATGAATATGAAAGTTCACGAATAGTCCTTCCCTCCCTTTGCAGAAAAATCATGATCCCCCCGACAACAACAGGAGGAATAGATGCAGAACCGTGAGTGGTCTCACGGCGCACCATCACGGAATTAGGAGTGACCGAGTCGGATTTACTCCCCCGGCAAGCCACCACTCACCACCGGAAGTTCCCATGATTAGTTTCTTGGAACTGACCATCCAGCGAATAGCATTAACCTGATCAGCAGAAAGAGTATAAGTGCAGGAATCGTCATCTACCACAGGAGAAGATACACCAAAATCCTCATATGATCCGCTTTTGCTCATCCATATAGTCTGGGGCTTATATGGACTTGCAGCAAAACACAGTCTTTCCTCAAAAAAAGTAATACAGGATGGATATCCATTGTCACTATTCCAGTCTGCAGGCGGTGAGGAAAATGGAACCAGCTCCATTTTCCAGTCCACGTGAGAAGTGCGGGATAATTTATAAGGCTGCACATCAGGATGCACCAGATACATAATATCAGCCGACTGAGTATATCTGATTTTATCAAGGTCATTCTCTGTATAGGGGCTGCTGATTTCTACAGGTTTACCGTCATCATCAACCACGATACCACCATTTTTTAAATATGCGAATATTTTTATCAGTAAACTCCAGAACATAGGCCTGCTCGGTTGAGAACTCAAAAGGTAGCAGTCTGACTTCTGGTGCGGCTTCGCGTACAGAAATTGATTCGAGGGAACCAGCAAAATCAGCGGACGCCCGGACTTCAATGGCCTTTGATAATCCGGCTTTAGATCGAAAAGTATATGATCCGTCATCTGCAACAGGCTCACTTACAACTCCGTTTGCCGCGCAAACCGTAACAGCTCCCGTTACATATCCAGAAACCTTAAATGTGATTTCATAAACTTTATTTTCAACCAAATCGAGATCACGGCTCAAAACGGACTCATCTATTTGAGTTCCGTCACAAGTGGCCATTGCCCCAGCAACAGACCAGCCTGCCCCCATAATCCAGCCTGTGACTGCATTCAAACTACCTTCAGGCAGCAAATCACGCCCGACAACTTCACGGATATAACGAAAACCGGTACGTCTCGAAGCTCCACCATGAGGATGGGTAAACATATTTTCAAGCTGAGCCAGACCGTTAGTATATTTGGCAAGGTCTACTCTGCCGCCTAAACGGGGAGAGAGTTCACCGGCACTGAAATTCGTCATTATAAGAGATACAGACATAACTACCCCCTTAAAACCAATGAATCAGCACCGTGAATACCCCGTGCCTCAAGCCATGGATCACTCAGAATTTCATCTTCACGACCTTCAGCTGAATCAGCCAGACGAGCCGACTGCATAGCGTTCAAATATAAAGTCCACATTTCCCGTGCCTTTGTTGTCGAACCGGTTATATCGTCTGCCATTTCTGCAGACAGCCGGGCAGACAGGGCCATTATAAACGAAGGATCAAAAAGGACCGGATTTACAACCTTCATGGTATAAACAGCCGAGGCATTGTCACGATTTGTCAGGATTTTATCTCCTTCCACAACAAATTCATCGTCAGGACTCACAAGTTGCCGCAGATGCAGGCAATCCACCGGAAGCTGATACTGAAAAGAAAAACCGAAAACAGGATCTTCCGCCAGTCTGGCCAGCCTTGCACGTCCTGCCGCAAAATTCCATGGATGTTCACGCAAAACCGCATCACGCACCTGCTCATAAAACAGATTGCATGTGACTGCTTCCTGCGAGCTGTCGCTTAACGATTCAATCAGTCTTGCACCTAATTTTCTAAGTGCAAGATTACAAATTTTAACTTCTGATACTGCCATATTTATTTCCTGTATCTTTTCGTGAATATGAATAATTTCATTCCACTTCAAAGAACGGGATAATAAACGGCCCGGACTTGAGTAACCCAACTCAGGTCCGCCATATAAGCCCTCTGCTCTTCCGAATTAAATCAAGACCAAAAAAGAAACCCCCGATGAAATCGGGGGTTATTTGATATCCTAAACTCAAAACTGAATTAAATATTTTAATAAACTATTCAGTCTCGATCCTTTTAAGTTTTTTTTGCATCGTCGCAATAGACGCATTTACCGGACAATCAATTTTCAATTCTTTCAATTTACGCTTAAGTTCTTCACGCTCATCAGGAATATCCTTTTTTTTACCATCCGCCCTTTCAAAATGCTCGGGAATTTCAGCCCCCGCACCGTACTCAGTTGTTTCCTCAGCTTTGAAATACTGGAGTACCCCCTGCGGATTTCTGACATAACAATTTCTTTTACAAATATATTTCACTTACAATTCCTTTTGCCTTACACGTTGGTCTGATCGTCCATGATCACGTAACCGCTGACTTTTCCCGCGGTGGCATTTGCTCCGGTAACGGTAAAAGAAAGCCTGAGAAATGCCTTATGTTTCACAGGTAAAGCTGGAAGTGGAAAGCTGTACCCCTGTTTGAGATCAGCAACAGCAATTGAACCGGATTCAAATAAGGTATCGAAAAGACCGAAATCTTCAGTGGCAGAAGCCTGCAAGCCCACGCGTAGACTGGTCAACGCCGCAAAATCCTCCCCATCTACCAACACCTTGAGCCTGAGACTTGAACCGCTGCCGCAATCCTCGCCAACATTGATAATATTCTGGGAAACCGCGCTGGCTGTAACAGCCTGCTCCTCACAAAAACAAAGCTCTTTATCCAAAAACATAATATTTCTCCTTAAAATCATATTTTATCCCCCCTGAATCAGTTAATGCAAAAAAGGTTAGGCCTGTTTGCAATCCGGAGGTAAAACTACTTACAAGACACACATTGCCCAATTATGCTGTTATAGCAGCCTCGGTATTAAGGATAGAGTCAACACGGCGAACGGGACATCCCCAAAAGGTTGTAACAGGTTTGCCTTCCCAGTTTTCAGTTTTGAGCATGACGTTATCTTTGTCTGAAGCTTCAATATCAAGCTGAGTTTTAACAGCCTGATTGCAATAAATTACTGTTTTACCCATGTTGGTATTGGGGATCATGTTCAACCCTTCGATGAGTGAATGACGCAAAGAATTGCCACCCAGATTCTTAGGGTCAATAGAAGCAATACGCACAACATACCGCCAGTCACGTACAACCAGACCGGGAGACCATTTGTAGTGGGTGCGGACCCCCTGATACCTTCCACCGTTGGCATCTTCGAGTGTAACTTCACCGAGATCGTTGTGGGTCAGGCCGCTGGAACTTCCTTTAGGGAAAGTGAAATGCACAGTCTGATCAGACCAGCAAACAATCCAGATAGAGGTGCAACTGTCGCCTGTTCCGCCAAAATTGATAACATTTTTATGCTCGAGAGAATTGAAGCGAGGCGAAAGGCCGAGATACTTTTCAGGCTCCAGAGCGGTATCACCATAGATAAAAGTATCTGCAAATTCTTTATTCATGGCTTCAAGAAAAGCTCTTTCCTCGGAAGTACGGAAATTAGAGGAATTGCCGTTCAGTTCAGCCAAAGCTTTATCCATCTCAGCATAGGATTCCAGCATTCCGCAATTATCATCAATCTGCTTGGTGCGGGATTTACTGGGTTTAATACCGTAGTTAAGCTTACGCCAGCTTACAGTAGGCAGGTCAGTACGCACAGTTGTTCTATGACCGGTCGGGAGGTTACCCTCAACCCACGCGGAATCGTCTAGAATTTCGTTGGTCTGAGCCAGAACTTCCGTAACCTTGGCAATTTCTCCCCCCGGATCAGTGCGATTGGACCATTCAGAAAGAGTAAGTGCAGTTGTACCAAGAGTTCCCATAATAATTCTCCATATGATATGGCCCTCTGGGAGCTCTGGTTAATTAACGCTTTGAGCATTCTACTCGACAATTCGTGTTTGATAAGTAGGAACGCCGATAAATTCTTTAAACAGGCTGGTTCGGATAAAGAACTTCACCTATTGTTTTTTCCCGTGGAGTGTTCTTTCTGCTGTCCACATATGAATCTTCAGACAGACGCATTCCCACGTTGTAAAATGTTTTGACTACTTCAGGATGACAACTGTAACCAGAACTTCTGATCATATCAGCCAACTCAGGGGAAGCGAAAGCCTGTAAAGCCTTATTGGCAACCCCCATATTCTGACGGTAATTTTTACCCTGCCAGCCCGGCAGTGCTCTGGTTTGTTTTTCCCATGATTCAGTTTGAATCTGATGCTCTTCCATACGCCCTGATTCAAGCTGGTTATTAAAATCCACCAGCTTCTGAGCCAATTCACCCGAAATTCCATTTTCATGGGCAAAATTACGAAATTGCTGATCAATATAAGGATCAATTCCGTTGGGCTGACCATAGTTCAGTTCATACGCCTCAGGAGCATCAGGAATTGGTGTATCGCCAAGTTTTTCAGCTTCTAGAAGATGTTCACTTTCATTCTGCTCTTCAGTGAACTCTTCTGCGATAAAATCCTCACCGCCAAGAACAGGCTGAACTTCATCAGATATTACCCTATCCGGTTGTACAACATCTTCCGGCTGTTGATTTTGCTCAGCAAAATCACTCATTTTTAAGCTCCTCCTCATTTCTCAATTTCTCGGCCCGTTCACGTATAATTGATAGATAAATTTCTTCATCAGCCATAACCACTGATGCAAGAATATTCTCCACCACAAAATCATGTACCGCCACATTCCGATAAATCTCGGTTTCTTTGGAAAACAGAGGAGCATTAACACCCCCTTGTTCCAGTAGAAAAGTAAAAATCCTTTTACCGTGTGAACTGCCGAAAGTTTTGCGCACATCAGCTAAAAATTGCTCTGCTTCTCTACGCTGTTCCTCTTTTATTTCCTTTGCTTCCTGCTGTTCTTCCTCCAAAAAAGCGGAGTCCAATGTCATTTAACAGCCAACCTCCAATATCTATCAGTTAAATTCGAAGTTAATTTTCCAACAATGCTTAGCAACCTTTTTGAAACAAAGTTTTCAAAACAGACTGATCTCTACGAATCAACGTCTCATGCAGTCCTTTCGAACAACCTGTTTTCTCCCAACAAGACGAATAATAGTAAGCAGGCCGGACCGGAGTCAGACAACTCAGGTCCGGTCTGCACTTTTTTTAAATAAATATTCCACAAAAAATGGGCAGACACTGAATTCTCAGTGCCTGCCCATTTCAAAATTTAAATATATCTAACTGATTAAAAAACTATACCTACCCTGAACCTCTCAGAAAAATCACCATCCAAGTTGGGTTATATACTCGTACATGACCCAGAAATGGCAGAAGCTTCCAGCCATTACGAATATATGAAATATTTCATGAAAACCAAAAACTTTCGGCCACGGATCAGGGCGTTTTACAGCATAGATGACTGCTCCGATGGAATACATAATACCGCCCATGAGCAACCAGACGAGAGCGCCGGTCTGCAAGGCTTGGACGAGTGGATAGGCTCCGACTATAACCAACCACCCCATTGCCAGATAAAATCCGGTAGACAACCATCTAGGCGCATTAAGCCAGAACATTTTGGTTATTATTCCGGCAAGAGCCATAGTCCAGATTGCAGCAAAAAGTGACCATCCCCATGTGCCTTTTAACCCCACAAGACAAATAGGAGTATAGGTGGCGGCTATATAGATAAAGATCATGGCATGGTCGAACTTGCGCAGGTATAACGAACCACGTTCCGAAAGAGGCAGCCAGTGGTAAAGAGTGCTGGCAAGATAAAGCAGAATCATGCCCCCGCCAAAAATAGAAAAAGTAACCACATGCATTACATTGGTCGGATTTATTGACGCGACTAAAAGCATTACCAAGCCGACAATAGCAAGACAAAAACCTATGAAATGGGTCAAACCGCTCATGGGATCTTTTACGTAACTTAACATGGTAAATCCGCCTGTTATTTTAATGCGCCGGAGCGCCATCAACAGAGAATTGCGTCTCTGCCAGCCAGGAAACAAGTCCTTTACGTTCTCTAATTATTTTCATGAAAACTTTATAGGAGGACTATGCAAAAAGTAGGCACATACATCTATTTCAAACATTCGTTTAAATGCAATTGCGTAAATATACATAAAAAAAGCCCGCAACACCAGTCGTGTTGCGGGCCATTATTTCGATTTCAGTACAGAACTATGAGGAATTAATTGCAGGATTATTCAGAAAGCATACGAACTGCGCAGAATTTTCCGCACATAGCGCATTCTTTTTCGTCTTTGTGATCTTTTCTGCGTGCACATGCGAGCGCAGGATCAATTGCCAATTCGGCGATACGATCCCAATCGAGTTCTTTACGTGCAATGGAGATGTCTCTGTCACGCTGAACTGCATCCTTGCGTCCCAGTCCTACTTCACCACATTGTGCAGCCACCAGAGAAGCTTTAACACCATTCCAGACATCGTCGATCTCAGGCAGGGTCAAATGCTCTGCGGGGGTAAGGTAACAAAGGAAGTCTACGCCGTTCATTACAGCGATAGCACCACCAATAGCTCCTGCAATATGGTCGTAACCAGGTGCGGAGTCAGTTACCAGAGGGCCAAGTACGTAAAGCGGTGCATTGTAGGTAGCAGCCTTGATTCCACGAATCTGAGCTTCAACAAGATTCATGGGAACGTGTCCCGGACCTTCGATCATTGCCTGTACGCCGTATTCCTGTGCACGTTTGGCAAGCTTACCCAGAACGAGAACTTCTTCCCACTGAGCTGCATCCCCAGCATCAGCACCGGCACCGGGACGGAGGCCGTCACCGAGACTAAGGGTAACGTTGTGCTTGAGGCAGACTTCAAGGATCCTGTCATAATTTGTAAGCAGCGGATTTTCCGCATCATGATCACGCATCCAACGGGCAAGGATAGAACCGCCACGGGAAACAATCCCAAGCAGACGTTCGCCCTCAGCTGTCGCCCACTCAGCGCCACGACGGGTCAGACCGCAATGCAGAGTCATGAAATCAACACCCTGCTCTGCTTCTTTTTCAATTTCCTTAAGCAGTTCATCAAAAGAGAACCCTGCGGGATCTTCATCACGGGCAACATATTGTTGAGCCATTGCGTAAATGGGAACAGTACCGAGCGGGAGCGGGCACTGAGTCAACATATCGGTTCTGATACCGTCAAGGTCACCATCAGTTGAAAGATCCATAACAGCATGAGCACCGGCTTTCCAAGCGGTGTCCAGCTTTTTCATTTCTTTCTCACGGTCACTCTTAAAAGGAGAGGTTCCGATATTGGCGTTAACTTTAACTTTGGCGGGCTGCCCGATAAGGGTGGGAGTCACATTCTTATGATTGGGGTTCCCGAGAAGAACCATGGTCCCATCTTCAATACCCTGAATAATTGTCTCTTTAGAGAGTCCTTCACTCTTGCAAAGTTCATCAATGCTGGAATCAAATATACTCTTGAGAGCTTTATTTTTTGAAAACATCTAATTTCCTTTAACTTTTATTGATCTTGTGCATTTTTGGATAATCAATGGTGTCTGTACAAGAGACTCCATACCCCAATTCGACGACAGGTACAATGACACTTTTTACACAAATAATATAATCAAAGTCCGGCTACGTATAAAAAACGAGTTCTTAATAACTTGCGCATTTACGGTTTTTTTATTGTTTAATTCTATCATTTCAGAATTTTATCATGGAAAATTAAGCATATACAAAAACAAATTTGCTTTTCCAACAAAATTCTAGTAACTCGGCAGGTCATATTTTTGCGACATAGATATTATTTCAAGGGGGAAATTAAAAATGCGCAACTGGAGAGGGTTATTTTTACTGATTATATCAGTAGTGCTGTTCTGCCAACCCGCCTTTGCCGCGGACTCAAGCCTAGGTCCTGCCAATGCCGTAAAATTTGGCATGTGGACCTTAATTCCGCCGCTGGTGGCTATCGTTCTTGCATTTATTACCAAGAACGTTGTTCTTTCACTGCTTCTCGGTGTTTTTTCCGGCGCTTTCATGCTGGAAGCTGACGGCTTCAATATTTACAACGGATTTGTTGACGGTTTCTTAAGATTGTCCAATGAAATCCTGAGTTCACTTGCAGACCCGTGGAACGCAGGTATTGTGCTCCAGTGTCTCGCTATCGGTGGACTCATTGCACTCGTATCAAAAATGGGTGGTGCTAAAGCGATTGCTGACGCTTTGGCCAAAAAAGCTAAAAGCCCCAGAAGTTCACAGTTTGTAACCTGGGTGCTCGGTTTATTTATCTTCTTTGATGACTATGCAAACTCACTGACTGTCGGTCCTATCATGCGTCCTGTTACTGATAAAATGAAAGTTTCCCGTGAGAAACTTGCTTTTATTATTGATGCTACTGCTGCACCAATTGCAGGCATTGCGCTGATATCCACATGGGTTGCCTACGAAGTAGGCCTTATCCGTGACGGACTTCAGGGTATCGGCTACACAATGAATGCATACGGCATCTTTGTAGAAACTATTCCATACCGTTTTTACAACATCCTTATTCTTGTATTCATCCTCGCTACCATCTGGTTCATGCGCGAATTCGGGCCCATGTACAAGGCTGAACACCGAGCGCGCACCACAGGCAAACTTCTCGATGACAATGCCAAGCCCATGGTTGCTGATGAGGCCACTGAACTACAGCCGGTAGAAGGTGTGACACCCAGCATCTGGAATGCAATCATTCCTATCGGAACTCTGATTGTTGCGGCATTTCTCGGTTTCTATTTTAACGGCTACAACTCCATCATGGGCGGTGACGATGCAGCCGCTAAAGCAATATTTGATTCTCCCATGAGCTTCATCGCTATCCGCGAAGCATTCGGTGCATCCGATGCATCTGTTGTACTGTTCCAGGCAGCTCTTGTTGCAGGCATTGTGGCTCTTGCCATGGCTATAGGCAAAAAAATCCTCAAGATTGATGAAGCCATTTCCACATGGGTACAGGGTGTAAAATCCTTGAACATCACCGCAGTAATTCTGCTTTTGGCATGGTCTCTGTCTGGAATCATCAAGGAACTTGGAACCGCTGCATATCTCGTAAGCGTTCTGTCCGACACCATTCCTCCTTTCCTGCTGCCTTCCATTATCTTTGTAATGGGTTCGGTTATCTCCTTTGCAACAGGAACATCATACGGAACCATGGGCATTCTTATGCCGTTGTGTATCCCGCTGGCATACGCACTCGTTCCAGAACAGGGTTTCGTTATTCTGAACATCGGTTCCGTTCTGACAGGTGCTATCTTTGGTGACCATTGTTCACCCATCTCAGATACCACTATTCTGTCATCCATGGGGTCCGCATGTGACCACATCGATCACACCAGAACACAGCTGTTTTACGCTGTTCCCGTAGCAATCATTTCCATCGTGTTCGGGTACATCCCTGCAGGACTTGGAATGCCCGTGCTCATCGTAATCCCTATGGGAATTCTGGCAGTGCTCGCAACAGTACGCTTCCTAGGAAAGCCTATAGCAAACTAAATAAGAATGCCTCCGACGGCTTAAAGTTTTTTAATCAAAAGGGTTTAAGAATCCCAATTTTTTTAGTTGGGAGTCTTGTCGGTTTAGGTAGATTGGTAAAGTTAAAGCCCTTCGAACTTTGGTTCGAAGGGCTTTTTTTGTATTTCTTCAAGCTAAAATTTCACCTCACCTAATTTATCCAAAACCAGTTGACGCAATTTCATTCTTCAAGTTAAAGTGAATTCACTTTCACATATCAGGAGAATAATTGTGAGCAAACGCATGAATCGTATTTCCCGCCGGGAACAGATTGCTGAAGAAGCTTTAAAGATAGCCGCCAAAGGCATTTCCGCTATTACCATGGATAAAGTTTCCAAGGCCTGCGGTATTGTACCTTCAGCCCTTTACCGACATTACAAAAATAAAGATGAAATCCTTGAAGGACTTCGTGATTTGGTGCGCAATAAATTACTAGATAACGCCAAAATGGCTACGACTGAAGAGAACACTCCTCTGAATGTCTTGAAAAATCTTGCAGTGCGCCATGCCAACCTACTATACAAGCATCCTGGAATACCTCGTTTACTTTTTCTGAAGCTGCTCTTGAAAAAAATTCCATCCGTCGCAAAACCATGCTCACGGTAATGACCGAATACCGCGCAGCTGCTGCAAAGATCGCGATAGAAGGACAGGAGCGAGGAGAAATTCGTAAAGATATCCTGCCTGAGGATGTTGTTTTCATGCTTCTCGGAACAGTCGTGCCGCCCTCTTTTCTTTTTCATATTTCAAATGGAGAATTTGACCCAAGAGATCAGGTAAAGCGTAATCTTGTTCTATTTGAAGAAGCAGTTAAATTCAGAAATGAGGATTCATAAAATGAATCGATCTTCAATAAAAGCATTTATCCCTGCCCTGCTCATACTATCCTGTACTTTGCTCAGCTCCTGTGCTGATGAGGAACTGAAACTCTGGCAGGGATACGTTGAAGGGGAGTTTGTATATGTATCCTCCCCTCTCGGCGGACAACTTGATAAGATTTCAGTAAACAAAGGAGACCTTATCCTCGCAGGACAACCTCTTTTCACTCTTGAGCGTAAGTTTGAAAAGGCTGGTGTTGATGAAGCTTCAGAAAATCTTGATAAAGCCCTCAACAACCTTGCCGACAAACGTAAAGGACGCAGACCTTCCGAAATAGCCTCGATCAAGGCAAAACTGCGTAAATCTAAAGCAGCAGAAAGACTTGCTGCAACGGAATATAAACGTAGAGCTGCGCTTTACCGCTCACGTACAATTTCAGAAGAAGAACGCGATCAGGCCCGCACAGACTACGAACAAGCCACCCAGCAGGTACGTGAAATCAGTTCTGAATTGAAAACAGCTACCCTCGGTTCCCGTTCAGATGAAATTAAAGCTGCAGAATCTGCTGTTGAGGCTGCAAAAGCACGCCTTGTACAAGCACGCTGGAATTTTGATCAAAAAGCTCAACCTTCTCCGAGGACCGGCCTTGTATTTGACACCATTCGATATGAAGGGGAATGGGTACCTGCAGGCAAACCAGTTGTCTCCATCCTCCCCCCGGAAAACCGCAAAGTACGCTTTTATGTGCCGGAAACAATAGTCGGCAACTTTAAAATAGGTGAAGATCTGCTGTTGAACTATGATGGACTGACAAAACCTCTTCCAATCAAACTGACGTATATTTCACCTCAGGCAGAATATACACCGCCTGTGATTTATTCCAGCCAAAGCCGGGCTAAACTTGTCTTCATGCTTGAGGCGTACCCAGCCATAGATCTGGCTGTAATGCTAAAACCGGGACAACCTGTTGATGTAAGCCGTTCTGCTGAAAACTTCATTGCAAACGATGGCTTTATATCTAAGGCAAAAGCATACTTCAGGAGCATCAATGACTGAACAAACAGTCATAAACGTCTCCGGCGTAACCAAAAGTTTTGGCCATAAAACCGTGGTTAATGGATTGGATATGCAGGTTCGTAAAGGCGAAATATTTGGTTTTCTCGGTCCTAATGGATCAGGAAAAACCACCTTTATACGAATGCTTTGCGGACTTCTCAGCCCAGATTCAGGAACTGGAACGTGTCTGGGCTATGATATCACAACTGAAGCGGATAAAATCAAGCCCAATGTTGGCTACATGGCTCAGAAATTCAGCCTTTACGGAGACCTGACCGTAAAAGAGAATCTGGATTTTCTAGCAAAGGCATATCAATTGCCAAACCGCAAAAAAATGGTAGCTGATGCCATTGAACGTATGGGCCTCGGCAGATTTACCAACCAGCTAGCCGGCAGCCTTTCAGGCGGTTGGAAACAACGTCTGGCCCTAACCGGATGTACCCTGCACAGTCCAAAACTTCTGCTTCTTGACGAACCTACGGCCGGGGTAGATCCCTCAGCGCGCCGTGATTTCTGGGATGAAGTTCACAATCTTGCAGCCGAAGGAATTACAGCCCTGATCAGCACCCATTACATGGATGAAGCTGAGCGTTGTCACCGCCTAGCCTACATCGCATATGGAGATTTACTCGCCAAAGGTACTCTCGATGAACTTATTCACGACTCAGGATTGCACACATGGACGCTTAAAGGGCCAAACCTCAGTGAACTGACCAAACAGCTCAGAGCAATAGAGGGAATTGATCAGGTTGTGGCATTCGGTAACACCTTGCACGTCAGCGGACGTAACAATGGAACGATTGAGCAATCCTTGCGTCACTTATCCGGCCCGGAAAACAAATTCGAACCTTCTGAGACCAGCCTTGAAGAAGTCTTTATAGACCTTATGCGAGGAATGAACCCATGAGAAGCCTACGTCTTTTTTCGTTCAATAGATTTATGGCTATAACCAGTAAGGAATTTATTCAGATGCGCCGTGACCGTCTTACTTTCGCTATGATGATCGGTATTCCGCTTATCCAGCTTATTCTGTTCGGTTACGCCATCAACTCTGACCCCCGGCATTTACCTCTGGCTGTACTGTCTGGTGATAATACCCGTTATTCACGGGCCATTGTCGCAGGCATGCAGGCCAGCACTTATTTTGATGTTGACCGCTTTATTAATTCGCGAAACGAAGCAAACCAGTTACTTGAGCTTGGCGAGGTGCAGTTTGTTTTGACCATTCCGCAGCAATTCGGAGAAAAAATTGAGCGGGGTGAACGTCCCGTTTTACTTCTCGAAGCTGATGCGACTGATCCCATGGCTACAGGAAATGCTGTAAACTCCATGCGCGAAATAGTTAACAGGGCAATGACACGGGAACTGAAAGGATCTCTTGAATACCTGTTGCCTGATGAAAGTGCGGTTGATGTGCGCATTCACGCAGATTACAACCCGGAGGCCATCAGCCAATACAATATTGTCCCCGGACTCATGGGGGTGATTCTGACTCTTACACTGGTCATGATAACCTCACTGGCCATAACACGCGAAACCGAGCGTGGAACCATGGAAAATCTGCTCACCACACCGGTTCGGCCGCTGGAAGTCATGATGGGCAAAATTATGCCCTATGTTATGGTTGGATATATTCAGGTAATCCTGATTATGGTGGCATCAATTTTTCTGTTTAATATTCCTATCACAGGTAATCCGCTAATAGTTTTCATTTATTCAGCAATTTTCATTGCCGCCAATCTCACGGTAGGAGTTACGGTATCAACAATTGCCCGTAACCAGTTGCAGGCCGTGCAGATGTCAATTTTCTTCTTTTTACCGTCATTACTTTTATCGGGATTCATGTTTCCGTTCCGCGGGATGCCTGAATGGGCACAGACTATAGGTTCAATACTGCCGCTGACCCATTATCTACGGCTCATCAGAGGCGTATTATTGAAAGGGGCTGGATGGGAAGAGTCATTGCATCACCTTTGGCCCATCGTACTTTTCTGGATATTGGTAATTATTGTTGGGCTTAAAAGATATCGCAAGACATTAGATTAAGCCCCTCTGCTACCTTTATCTATATTTTATTCAGCCTGCCGATCATTTTATTATAGCTTACCGACCTATCACGAGAGCTC
>JMSU01000306.1_pt1 | contig 14068 bp, 13 predicted proteins | sample 179011 | NCBI WGS metagenome assembly JMSU01 (sample SAMN02769580, study PRJNA246767) | bioreactor metagenome | isolation source: Culture-1 Bioreactor ArsB derived from microbial biomass from the upper 2 cm... | place: Germany: Bremen | collected day 87 after inoculation
GGGGCTGGAAAAAAGCATTCAAATTTTACAAAGGGAATCCTGAGCAGGTTATTGATAACCAACTCGGTAAAGACTCCCCTCTGCCTTGGGATTTCATTGATACTGGAGTAAAAAAATCTTACCTCTGGCGTGAATGGAACCGCTTTCAAGAAGGTATAAAAACCCCTCCCTGCCCACCAGCCGGATGTACAGAATGCAAATCCTGCGGCATGTACCAATGGCTTGAAAAATAGGCCTCTAGACATTGACACCTTTCAACTTGTGCAAATAATTTGCACAAGTTGAAAATTTACCAGCCTTTAGCCTTTTCACAATCTGCCTAGCTCCTATAATCACTCATCTTGCACATCAATTGCATACCGTTTCAGTATACAATTAATTTAAGGAGTGATGTATGAAAAAAATGATCTTGACCCTGGCTTTCCTTATATTGCCCACCACGGTTTTAGCCGGAATGCAACTCGATAAGGACCAGGTCAGTATCCCTCTGAATGAAGTCAGTGACGGACAGGCCCATTATTATTCAGTGGACGTAGATGGAATGCCAATAAAATTTTTCGTGCTCAAAAGCCGTGACGGTATAATCAGGGTTGCTTTTGATGCCTGCGATGTGTGCTACCGCTCGCGTAAAGGCTACTCACAAGATGGAGATTTCATGATTTGCAACAACTGTGGCATGCGCTTTCATTCAACACGAATAAATGTTGTACAGGGTGGCTGCAACCCTTCTCCCCTAAAAAGAACGACTGAAGGCGACAATCTCATAATAAAAATAGACGATATCCGGTCTGGTAAAAAATACTTTTAAGGCGGTAATTCATGAATCTATTTACCATCCCCCTACGCAATCTAGGCAGACGGCCGCTGCGCACCATTCTGCTCACGGCAGTCTTTACGGTAGGGGTTATGTCAGTAGTGGCAATCCAGCAGTTATCAACTGTCGTGGGCAACAACCTAGAAGAAAAAATGAGCAAATTCGGGGCAAATATTCTGGTCACACCTAAGACAGAATCCCTGTCTGTCAGTTATGGAGGTCTGGATCTCGGCAATGTAGCTTACGGAGCTCATGAACTTGAATCCAGCCCGGTGCTTTCAGCTATCAAAGGGATTGACCTTAAGGAGAGATTGAGTGCTGTTGCTCCAAAATTTGCGGCAATAAGCAAGGTCAATGATATTCCTGTTGCAGTGGTCGGAGTCAGTATGACTGACGAACTTAATATTAAGACTCATTGGTATCCTGAAGGGCGTTTTCCACAGGCACAGAATGAAATTCTTCCTGGACGAATGGCTGCAATCAAACTCAAACTCCAGCCAGGTGACGAAGTCAACATTGAAGGGAATAAGGTAAAAGTCGCGGGGATTCTTGATCCAACAGGAACTGAAGACGACAATGTAATCTTTATGGATATAGACCTGCTCCGTAATGCTGTAGGCAGACCGGGAGCAGTTCATTTTATTGAAGTAGCCGCTCTTTGCGCGGGCTGCCCCATTGATGAAATTGTAGAACAGATTGTCAAAGCTGTTCCCGGTGCCGAGGTAAAGGCCCTGCAACATGTGGTCAAACAGCGTATGTCCGCTATCGGCTTTGTTAACCGGATGGCCTGGTCTGTAAGCGGCGTAATTCTGTTAACAGCCTGTTTCATGATCGGGCTGTCAATATTCTCGGCAGTGAATGAGCGCAAGACCGAGATCGGCCTTATGCGTTCTCTTGGATTTTCAACAGGATCGGTGTTTTCAATATTCTGCCTCGAAGCATTGTTCATCGGCAGTTTAGCGGGCGTTACCGGATACATCGGCGGTTTTTTTGCCAGCGGCAAAATTCTCAAGACACTTGACCTTGGTAAGGCCGACATAACCTTTGATCCCTTTGCTTTCGGACTTACCTTTCTTGCTGTGGCCGCACTTTCAGTGCTTTCAGCCGTTATCCCTGCGCTTAGGGCTACCCGTGTGGACCCATCACGAACCCTTGTCTCCTTATGAGGACTTCAATGCTTAGAACAAAATCAGTCACACACCGTTATGGAGATCAGGACAATCCTGTCACCGTACTTAACGACGTATCAATTGAAATTGCTGAAAAAAGCTTCACATCTGTTGTCGGACGTTCCGGTTCCGGTAAATCAACACTGCTAAGCGTGATCTCCAGCCTGCTGAAACCTGAAGAAGGTGAAGTTTACTTCAAAGATAATGAAATCACGGAACTTTCAAAAGTTGAAATCGACAAATTGCGCAGAGATGAATTCTCCATAATCTTCCAGTCTCACCATTTGCTGCCGTATCTGACTGCGCATGAAAATGTGCTGCTCCCCTTTCTTGACCGCATTAAACCTGTAAGTTCAAAACTATCAAATCACGGCCTGAAATGCCTTGAACGTGTTGGTCTTGAAAATATGGCTGACCGATTGCCCGGACAACTCTCCGGCGGAGAACAGCAAAGAGTTGCCATTGCCCGCGCTCTGGTTAAATCACCATCTATTCTTTTTGCCGATGAACCGTGCGGCAGTCTGGATAAGGCTACAGGCAATGAAGTTATGGCAATTCTTAAAAGCCTGAATGAAGAAGGATTGACAATCGTAATGGTCACCCACGATCCACTCCATGCCCAAATGGCTTCACGTGTAATCACATTAGAAGATGGGAGAATTGCCGCCTCAAGATTAAGAAATCTAAGTGCATTATAAAGACCTTTTATGCACATAATGTGCAATCGTGCGCAGCTTTTTGCATCACATATTATCCAACTATTTCAGTATGTTTTATTGAAAAACATTGAAATAACTGAATTATCAAAAATGGCATAGCATATGCTTTATGGGATTACGAGAGGGCAACAACAATAACTCGATTCAGGAGAACACCATGAAGAAAAAATCGTAATCCCCGTAATGATAGTAATGGTAGTGACGCTGGCCGGAACAGCAATGGCACGAGGCGGCTACCACAATGGTCCAGGTAATAACGATGGTTTCCGCAACTGCGGACCTGCGCAGCTTTTCAATCAACTTACCCCCGAAAAGCAGCAACAAGTTAAATCAATATTCGATAAATACTCAGATAAATTCCAGGCTATCAAAAACCAGATGTGGGCAAAACGCACTGAATTGAACGCACTGGTTGCATCCGGCAATGCAGGCAAAAAAGACATTACTTCCCTTGTTAATGAGATGACCACACTCAAAGATAAAAGTTACAATCTTCGCAAGCAGGTATCTGACGAGATCGAGCAAGCCACAGGTATTGCCATGCCTAGAGGCGGCTTCGGTGGATACGGTATGAATAATGGCAAACCTGGTTCCGGCAGAATGGGTCAAAATAGAAATTATCAGGAATTCCGCAACGGCGGTAACTGCTGGAACTTTTAACACTTAAACACTCTCTTCACACATTACTAATTCCCCTGCGTAACAGAAATACCCTTGGAAAACCCCGCAAGACTTGGAGTCTTGTGGGGTTTCCTCCTTTGGTCGCTGCTTCCAAATCCTCAGAAGGCATCCTCCCCTTTCACGAATTCCCAAAACGGTTGATGCTATCCTTTTTACAGGATGCTAGATTGATAATGGATCAATCTGCCCCGGAAGTAAGTATGCACTTCTTGTGCAAAAAGAGTTGCGCAAAATTTTGCACAAGTATATACTATGAGGCACATACAATTTAATAAAACATTGTAATAAAGGGGGTTTACAACTTTGGCACACCACGTGCTTTATGATAAACTGAGAGGGCAACAACATCTAACCGCATCAGGAGATCATATGAAAAGAAAAGCTCTGGTCCCGATGATTATCGTGCTTATTCTGGCAGTAGCATCTGTCGCTATGGCACGAAACAGCTATCAGAAAGCCGGATACCACAACGGCAACTGGGCTGCATACAATCAACTGACACCTGAAAAACAACAGCAGGTGCAGGATATCATCAAAAAAATACGAAGATTCTTTCCAGTCACTTAAGAGCCAGCAGTGGGCAAAGCGCACTGAACTCAACGCTCTGGTGGACTCAGGCAAAGCCGACAAAGATTCAATCCATGCTCTGGTTAAGGAACTTTCCGATATCAGAGATAAGGTTTATGCCGAACACACAAAGATGGCTAATGAAATTGAAAAAGAAACAGGTCTCACCTTCCCCCCAATGGGACAAGGCATGAACCGTGGTAACCGCGGCTGCGGCAACTATCAGCAGGGTAACTGCCCTAGCATTGGTGGGGGCTGTCCGGGACAAAGTTCCTAACACCTTTAAAATAACGTTCATCTACACCTAATTAACAGGAAAACGGGTAAAAAGGAGGGCTTAACCGGTCCTCCTTTTTTTATGAAAGGCCCTTCCTAATATAGGGTAATTTAAGCTATTGAGGACAGAGTAAAAAAAAGGAGATCTCATGTTTAGAAAAGTAACATCACTCACAAGTTTTCTTTCCATCATTGTCCTCAGTATCACTAGTATTGTCCTTTATTTTGTCCCGCAGGGAAGAGTCGCATACTGGGCGGACTGGACCTTCTTAGGGCTCAGCAAGGAACAATGGGGCGACATCCACATCTGCACAGGTGTTCTTTTCCTTATTATTTCTATTCTCCATATCTGGCTTAACTGGAAACCGATTCTCGCCTATTTAAAAAAGAAATCCGGAGAAGCAAATTTTTCATCCCCTGCATTTTTCATCAGCCTTATTCTGACTCTTTTTGTCGCCTTCGGCACACTTGCCGGACTTCCGCCGATGAAACAGGTTCTTGAGTTTTCCAGCTACCTCAAAGATCTGGGCGAAGAGAAGTATGGTATCCCCCCTTATGGACACGCTGAACTAAGTCCACTTTTTATTTTCTGCAAACGCATGAGTCTTGATGTAGATAAAGCCGTCTCCTCGATCAAAAAATCCGGATATGAAATAGAATCACCAAAGGAATCCATTAAAACCATTGCAAACAGAGCTGGACTAACTCCCAAAGAACTGCACGAAATTATCCTGAATGATCAGCCGCAATCCAAAAAAGAAAACACACCGAACAGTATCAGTGAGATGCAGAAAGAAGATAACCACGACAGTGGATCAAGCGCTGGTTCCGGCGCAGGTATTGGGCGTATGTCTTTAGAAAAATATTGTTATAAATACAACTTAGACCTGAACACAGCTCTCGGGATCCTACGCGAAAAAGGCGCTGTGGTTGACAAGGATTCAACCATTCGCGAAATTGCCGCAACTCTTGGACTCAGTTCTCCCCGTGAAGTAAGCGGGCTGTTAAATCCGTAACAAAAAATAACTGCAATATTTATTTTGCCTCCATGCCAACATAGATCATGGAGGCAAAAAAAACATAGAAACACCTAGCAAATTCATTAACATAAGCCCTGTCAGACCTCAGGAGAGGTTCTTACTAAATGGAATTAAGTTCACAAAAATCACATAAATTGCCACTTGCATTGGCACTTCTTGCTCTGGTTTTACTTGGAGCAGGCAGCCTTTACCTGACGTGGCATAACTTACGCCAGATGCATCAAACTGTATTTGAGCACATGCTGCTTTCAGCCCGTTCTATTTCCAGAGGTCTGGATATCCAGCTTGTAGAAGGTGCGCGCCGCATGAGACGTCCGGGAATGCACAACAGACGCATGCCTGAAAATCTCATTCCTGAAGCACGCAAACTTTTCAATGAAATGGTCGAACAGGGTGATTTACTATTTATTGCTCTTTACGGACCGGATCGTAAACCATTGCTGGTAGTAGAACAGGGAGCTGAAAGCGATCGTTTTACTCCGCCACCACGTATGTTCGATGCAATAAGGACAATGCGGGAATCAAGCACCCCGGTAATAATCGATGGCAAAGCGGCACTTCTATATGGAACACTCGGCCAACCCCCGCTTTTAAAAATCTATGGACACTCAAAGCACCGCTTCCTGCCTCCACAAAAAAGTGAAACATTTCTGTTGTTAGGTCTTAACGCGGAAAAACATTTGCATCAATTTAAGCAGTACAGACGCGCTGCTCTTTTACAGACAGGTTATATTTTTCTCGCTGGTTTCGTACTCTGGCTGCTGGCAGTGGCCTATTTTCAACGCAGGGAACAAAGTAAAAAACTGGGAAGACTGGAGCGTTTCCAAGCCAACCTGCTGGATAACATGCCTGATGGGTTGATAACCCTGACGCCGGACGGGACCATACTTGCAGCAAACGGGTCAGCCCATAAACTACTGGACAGTCCTGAAGATTCAGCTCTTGCAGGTATGAACTGGAATGATTTTACCTATGAATCGCTACAGGAATTCAAGCGTAATAATGTCGTTTGGATCCACGCCAGACGCAATAAAAAAAGTCTGGAATTTATCTTGTTCCCCTACTTTGAAAGTCAGGAAGAAGAGCGGACCATGATCATTATTCGTGACCGCACTGACATTGCCGGGCTTGAAGAAGATTTATACGAAGCACGCAGACTGGCATCCATAGGATCTCTAGCGGCAGGAGTAGCCCATGAAATCCGCAATCCTTTAAGTTCCCTGCGCGGCTTTGCACAGCTCTTTGCAGAAAAGTTCAAAGATGAGCAGCCTTACGGGACATACGCTACCACCATGCTTGAAGAAGCAGACAGACTCAACAGGGTGGTCACTGATCTACTATACCTGTCCAAACCACATGAGCTAGATCCCAGACAGCTTGAAATCAGTGATATATGCAATTCCATGAAGACACTGATGGGTTTTGATTTGGAACACAAAGGAACAGTCATTAATACAGACCTTGCCTGCCATCAAGTATTTGCTGACTCCGATGGCATCAGACAGGTCCTTTTAAACCTTCTAGTCAACAGTCTTGATGCTGTTCCGGAAGGAAACGGCGAAATAACAATACTTGCAGAAAAAGATGCTCACGGAGTCTGGATAAGTGTTTGTGACAACGGACCGGGTATGCCGGAGGATATCCGCAAACACGCCCTTGAACCATTTTTTACGGATAAGCCTAAAGGGACAGGTCTCGGACTGGCTATAGTTAATACCATCATGCGCGGACATAATGGCAGAGTAACTATTTCAGAACCAGTTGATTCAGAATTGCCAAGCGGAACATGTGTAGAACTTTTCTTTCCCGATCCAATACATGAGGAATAAGATATGACTGAGAACACTAAGAACGTACTAATCGTAGACGATGAACCATCACTGCGAATGCTTATACGCGCTGTTCTGGAAAGTGACGGCTGGAATGTGCATGAAGCAAAATCAGGTGAAGAGGCTTTGGAAATGATTTCCGGGCTGTCCCTCAATGCAGCCCTTGTTGACATGAGAATGGGTGGTATGGATGGAATGGCCCTGCTCAAAGAACTTAATACAATAGTTCCCGGATTACCGGTCATAATGCTTACTGCATACGGCAATGTAAACTCTGCTGTAGTAGCCATGAAACACGGTGCCTTCGACTACCTGACCAAACCCGCTGACAATGAAGAGCTTAAAGCGGTAATGGGCAAAGCTCTCGACTACTCCCGTTTGGTAGACGAGAATGAACGCCTTAAATCGGCAGCAGGCGCTACAGAAGAGATGATCGGCAGCACTCAGGCCATGCGCAATGTAAAAGAGTTGATTGAACAGGCCGGACCTTCCGAGGCGACGATTCTGGTTCTTGGAGAATCTGGAACAGGAAAAGAATTGGTTGCAGAAGCTTTGCACCGGGCCAGTCTGCGTACAGATCAGCCTTTGATCAAAGTAAACTGCGCCGCTCTCCCCGGTGATCTGCTCGAGAGTGAACTTTTTGGTTATGTTAAAGGAGCATTTACCGGCGCGAATACAAACAAACCCGGCCGATTCCAGCTAGCCTCCGGGGGGACCTTATTTCTCGATGAGATTGGAGAGATGGACCCTCTGCTTCAAGCTAAAATACTACGCGCCCTGCAGGAAAAAATTGTAGAACCTCTCGGCAGCATAGCCCCTGTCGAAACCGATGTACGTATTATTGCCGCAACCAACCGCGACCTGAAAAAAGAGGTTGAAAAAGGTAATTTCCGCGAGGACCTCTTTTACAGACTCAGCGTACTTGAAATACGCATTCCGCCTTTGCGTGAAAGGATTGGCGATCTTCCGGCACTGGTTGCGTATCTGCTGGAAAAACTGGGCCGCAAAAACAATAAGAAAGTACGCTCAGTTTCTCCGTCATTTCTGGATGTGCTCAGCCGATATGACTGGCCCGGCAATGTCCGAGAACTTGAAAACGTACTGGAACGTGCCATCATCCTTAGCCGCAGCGAAGTCCTTGGACCGGAGCTTCTGCCTCCGCAAGTCCAGAATCCAGTAACAGGCAAGACGTCTGAGAGCGGACAGACTCAAACAAACTCTGTCCTTTCACAACCTGCAACAACCGGGACTAAAACGACGACAGCACCACTTGATGATGCGGAAAGACAGGCACTTATTGCAGCCCTTGAAGCCAATCAGCATCACAGGGAACGTACTGCTGATGCATTAGGGATAAGCCGCCGCACTCTTCAGTACAAGCTCAAAAAATACGGACTGACACGAAGATAAATTTTCTCAAATTTTAAAGCAAATCCCTGAATTGAGTTCTCAATTCAGGGATTTTTTTATTTTTTCACCCCTTAATCACGCGAACTCCTAAACAGCTTTCTACAGAGAATAATTCTCAATAAACACCATACTTTTTGCTCATTTATTCACACAATGTACTTCCACGCATTTCAACTGTTTTCCATTGCTGAAATTAGTAATTTTCACCAGTTCTCACCTAATAACCAATCTTATTTGACACAAGCACAGATTTTATCTACCCTTAAAACTTCGGAGCTATAATTCTAAAACATAGCACTAAATCATTTCAAGCGATCTTTAATGAAAGCTCAACAATAGGCGAGAGCATGTTTTTACTTTAAGTAAAATTAAGTTATACAGACTACAAGACTCTAAAGCAAGAACAGCTTCTTCAACGTACAACATCAAACACAACTACAACTCCGCATTACTGCGTAGAAAAATGCATTCAACACACACGTACTACATTAAAATAGCCGAATCTCCGATTCAAGACCTAAACCCCAACTCTGCCCCTGAAAAAATACCTGTCTTAGGCTCTTCTTCGATTTGCAATCATATGTCCAATTAATTTTTTACCAACTCCCGTTTGAAACGGGAGCAGTGTTTAGTTTTACTAAACGGAGAAGTAATGAGCAAAATTAGAGTTGAAAATTTATATAAGATATTCGGCGCAACACCGCGTAAAATCATCCCAATGCTTGAGCAAGGAGCCGGCAAGAATGAGATCATGGAAAAAACAAAACACGGTGTTGGCGTCAACAACGCATCTTTTTCAGTTGAAGAAGGAGAAATCGTCGTTGTAATGGGGCTCTCCGGAAGTGGTAAGTCGACACTGGTACGCTGTATCAACCGACTCATCGACCCCACTGGTGGTAAAATTTTTATTGACGGGATTGATATAACCACCCTGAGTAAAAACGAGTTGCGCAAAGTCAGACTGGAAAAGCTTGGTATGGTTTTCCAGAACTTTGCCCTTTACCCGCACCGTACCGTTCTTAAAAACACAGAATACGGACTTGAAATAAATGGCGTGGATCAGGAAACAAGAAAACAGAAAGCCATGGAAGCTTTGGAACTGGTAGGCCTTTCCGGATGGGAAGAATCATATCCCGATCAGCTGTCCGGGGGGATGAGACAGAGAGTGGGGCTTGCCCGCGCTCTCGCACTTGATCCTGACATCCTGCTTATGGATGAAGCCTTCAGTGCACTTGATCCTCTTATCCGCCGCGACATGCAGGATGAATTAATCAATCTGCAGGAAAGAATGCACAAGACAATTGTTTTCATCAGCCATGACCTTGATGAAGCGCTTAAACTGGGTGACCGCATCGTTCTTATGAAGGACGGTGAAATTGTGCAGGTGGGAACACCGGAAGAAATTCTGACCGAACCGGCGACTGAATATGTCAGACGCTTTGTTGAAGACGTGGACATAACCAAAGTGCTTACCGCTGAATCAATAATGAAAAAAACAGAAGCCGTAGCCTATATTAAAACCGACGGCCCCAGAGCTTCACTGCGAAAAATGCGCAAAAACAACATTTCAAGCCTGTTTGTACTTAACGAACAACACAAGTTGATCGGCGTCATCACAGCCGCTGACTGCGCAAAGCTGGTAGAGGCTGGAGGTAAAGAGATTAAAGACATTATTAACACTGATTATAACTCTGTCACTCTCGACTCACCCGCTCAGGATCTATTCAACATCATGCAGGATCAGGCATCTCCGCTTCCGGTCATTGATGAAAATGAAAAGCTTAAAGGCGTTATCGTGCGAGGCACGCTGATAGGTGCCTTGGCTGAAAGAGGGAGCAACTAAAGATGAATATACCACGTATTCCCGTCGGTGAAACAATTGAAACTTTTATCAACTTTCTGGTTGATCATTTTTCATTTGCGACCAAGGCATTCTCCGCAGTACTCGAAGCCGGACTTGATGTTGTTGAAGGTACTATGAAAGCCTGTCCGCCATGGCTTTTCATAATCATCGTAGGGTTGATCACATGGCGTCTTGCAAAAAGTAAACGCACCACTATTTTTGCAATGCTGGGACTCCTTCTTATCTGGAACATGGGACTCTGGAAAGCCACAGTCAGCACAATTGCTCTGGTAATTGTCTCCACCCTGCTGGCCCTGATGATCGGCATACCCATCGGCATCTTCGCTGCAATGAACAAATACGTGCACAAAACAGTTATGCCCGTACTTGATGTGATGCAGACCATGCCTGCCTTTGTCTATCTAATTCCCGCAATCCCTTTCTTCGGACTGGGTAAGGTTGCAGCCATATTCTCAACCATCATCTTTGCCATGCCTCCGTCGATAAGACTGACCTGCCTCGGTATCAAACAGGTTCCGGAAGAACTTGTTGAATGTGCCGAAGCTTTCGGGTCCACCCGCTGGCAAAGACTTATAAAACTAGAACTTCCTATAGCCACTCCCACCATTATGGCGGGAGTAAACCAAACCGTCATGCTGGCCCTGTCCATGGTTGTTATTGCAGCTATGATTGGCGCCAAAGGTCTTGGCGGTGAAGTCTGGAAAGCTATCCAGCGACTCCAGATGGGCAACGGTTTTGAAGCTGGAATCGGTATTGTTATCGTGGCCATGATCATGGACCGCGTGCTCCAAAAAATAGGTTCAGGCAAAAAATAACCTGACCGTAACTGTCCGGGGGAAAAAATGAAAAGAATTTTAAAAGTAGTTATTACAGCTCTGCTGATCACGGCTCTTGCAGTTCCTGCTTTTGCTGGCAACGGCAAAAAAGTAAAACTTGCATACGTTGAATGGGACTGCGCAACAGCGACAACCAATGTTATCAAAGCTGTTTTACAGGAACGTATGGGTTATGAATGCGAAATCCTTCCCGTAGCAGCTGCAGTTATGTGGCAGGCTGTAAGTACAGGCGATGTTGACGGATTAGCAGCAGCATGGCTGCCCGGCACACACTCTGACTATCTCAAAAGAGTAGAGAAAAATGTTGTCAACCTTGGCCCGAACGTATCCGGTGCTAAAATCGGTTGGGCTGTTCCCAGCTACGTAACTGTTGACTCTATTGCAGATCTCAACAAATACGCTGACAAATTTGATGATAAAATTATCGGCATTGATCCCGGCGCAGGTGTCATGAAGCTCTCCGAAGACACCATCAAGGAATACAACCTTGATAAGTTTGAACTCATGGAAGGCTCCGGTGCAACCATGACAGCAGCTCTCAGTGATGCAATCAAAAACAACAAATGGATCGTTGTAACTGCATGGTCCCCACACTGGATGTTCGGCCGCTGGGACCTCAAATACCTGAAAGACCCTAAAAAAGTCCTTGGTGAAGAGGAAACAATCAACACTATCGTACGCAAAGGTCTCAAAAGCGACATGCCTGACGTATACGCTTTCCTTGACAAGTTTGCATGGAAAGATGCGAACCAGATGCAGATGGTTATGGACTGGAACCAGCAGAAAGGAACCACTCCTTACGAAAATGCCAAACGCTTCATCAAAGAAAATAAAGCACAGGTCGATTCCTGGCTTAAATAAGAATCACCTAGAGATGACTTCCAACAGCCCCCTGCAACCATATGGTCGCAGGGGGCTGTATTATATATATTCAGCACTTTGCCACAAACATAATTTAATGTAAGATGTAAATTAATTGAACTACCCCAAGCAAGGTTGTGCCATGACTGAAAAGACTACCATTCCTGAAGAGACAATCAAAATTGCCACTGCACTTATGGAAGACCGGTTTGCTCATGCCGACCGTGAAAAGCCTGTCATAAACACCCTGTTTGAACTTGGTGTTGAGCACGTTGCAAAAGACCTCATTGAACATCCCGAACTCTACAAGCCTTTGTCTGAATTGCCCATGCCCACAAAAAAGTTCGATCCCGTTGATCCGGTCTCACTCATGCGCTCAGAGATAAAACTTCCTTCTCTGCCGCAGGTTTTCATCGAAATGCGTCAGGTCATAAATAACCCCTCAAGCTCTGCTTCAGATGTGGCAAAAGTCATTTCTCAGGACACTGCCCTTTCTGCTTTTCTGCTGCGTATGGTGAACAGTGCTTTTTACAGTTTTCCATCCCAGATTGATACAATATCAAGAGCTGTAGCTGTAATCGGGACCAAACAACTTTCCACCCTTGCACTTGGAACATCTGTTATGGATATGTTCAAGGGATTACCCACAGACATTATTGATCTGGAACTATTCTGGAGACACAGTTTTGCCTGCGGGGTTATAGCCAGCCAGCTTTCAAAAACATTTAAGCAGGGTTCACCGGAAAAGTGTTTTGTAGCAGGACTGCTCCACGACATCGGACGGCCTGTTTTCATGATGACTCTTCCGGACCACGCCATCGCTGCCACAGCTATCTCACGTAACAAAAAAGCGCTTATGTTCAAGGCTGAGCGGGTAGTCTGCGGTTTTGACCATTCAGAACTGGGCGGAATGCTTTTACGCAAGTGGAATCTGCCGTTTTCACTTGTTACAGCTGTTCTCTACCATCACAATCCATCTAAAGCACTTAAGACGCCTGAATCTATGTATGTTTACTTTGCAAACATCATTGCAAAGACTATGGGCATAGGAGGTGGCGGAGATTTTTTCATTAGAAGCATAAAAAGTGAGAGATGGGAAGAACACGGGCTCACACCGGAAAAACTTATTAAACTAAATAGGGACCTTGGGCCCATCCTTAAAGATGCTTTTTCCATCCTGACAACCATGTCAAACTAGCAGTGCATACCTCTGTGCAGGTTTGACAAGCACGGCTAAAGGTCGTACTTGAGCCTGCATACCAAACGGAGGATTTACCATGCGCGATAAAGTCGATGCCGCTTTAGATAAAGTCAGACCTCTTCTACAGGCTGACGGCGGTAACGTTGAACTCGTTGAGGTAACAGACAAAGGTATAGCCAAGGTTCGCATGCAGGGTGCGTGCAAAGGCTGCCCCATGTCACAGATCACCTTGAGAAACGCGATTGAACGCACTTTGCTCAAGGAGATACCCGAACTCAAAGGCGTCGAGCCTGCTGAATAAATTCTTTCCGGCTGAAGTAGACAAGCTTCAGCCGGCTAGCAATTAATATAATATTTCAAGAACGACACGTTCAGCACTTAATACCGCCTTCAGGCGTTTTTTTTTGCTTATATGACTCCAGCAAAAAGACATTGGAAATCCCCCTGACAGGGAATTATCCTCTTTAGTCGCCGGAGCGGAATCACCCGTCCAAAAAAGCGCGACAGCGCATCAAATAATCTCAGTCCCGCAGGGTTGCCGAAGGCAAACCATGCGGTAAAAAATATTTCAGGAGACAACCAATGGGCAACACAGTAACCCGTTTTGCACCCAGCCCCACCGGGCACCTACATATCGGCGGAGCACGCACCGCACTTTTTGCATGGCTTCTGGCCCGTCACAATGACGGAAAATTTGTTCTGCGTATCGAAGACACCGATCGCCAGCGTTCCACTCAGGAATACACCGATGCCATTCTCGATTCCATGAAATGGCTCGGCATGGACTGGGATGGCGACCTT
>JMSU01000307.1_pt1 | contig 14011 bp, 18 predicted proteins | sample 179011 | NCBI WGS metagenome assembly JMSU01 (sample SAMN02769580, study PRJNA246767) | bioreactor metagenome | isolation source: Culture-1 Bioreactor ArsB derived from microbial biomass from the upper 2 cm... | place: Germany: Bremen | collected day 87 after inoculation
CGCGAGAGCCATGATGATTAGGCTTTTGCGTGATTTAAACATAGTGTATCTCCTTAATTGAAAGTTGGTTTTGCTGAATTTTATCTGCTTCCCTTCCTGCTCCTGCCGCAGAAGGACCCATCAGATTGATTCAGCGCCTTCATTTTAATGTGGCTTCCCGGCATTGCAGTGTCGGGAAGCCTTTTTTTGAAAAGGTTTTAAACTGCTTTAAGCAAATTATTTTTCTTTTTTGAAAATAATCAGCGGACAGTTTTTACAAATATCCTGACCGGGGAATCCGTCGCCGGGCTTTGTGATGGCGGAACTGGCGAGTTCGATACGGTCGACCAGTCTCTGGACAACTTTTTTGAACTTTTTACCCGGGATCATAACGTTGATTTCGCCGCGTTCGGTTTTACCTGCATTATAGCTGCCGGAACAAGCTGGAACCATGTTGAATTCATTTTCCATGTAGGAAAATACGTTACCTGCGCATGCGGAGGAGTTCATGGTGATATTCGGACGCAGGGGGTGGGTGTCTGTTGCTGCTGCGTAGTCAACTGCGAGGTGGTACGCCTGCATGTTGTCACAGTAGAAATGTACGGTATCAGGTTCGAAGATTCCGTCGATAGATCCCAGAGGAGCTACTGCAATACCGATGAGCCCTTCGGGCAGGCGTGGTTTGCTCTTAACGAATTTTTCAGCCTGTTCCAGATCTACTACATATTTGGAGTGGCCTTTGATTTCGTTCTCATCAAGGTCTTTCCATGCGAAAGCATATACTGCGTTGCCGCAACCGAGACCGTCACGATCAGAGTATACGGTCTGGCCTTTCATACGTGCAGCGATTTCCCATTGGCAGAACGTCATTGCTTTAAGGGGAACGTGGAATTCAGCATTCTCTTTGAAATGATCAACTTCAGCCTGGTCATAGAAATATTTTACTGCAACTGGGTAATGATAGAGTCTCATTTCCTTCATCAACAGTTCTTGCATCTCTTTGTAAGTCATCTTGTCCTCCTTACTTTCCGTTTATTAATTTTATATCCGCCAAACTGGGCCTTAATTTTTTTTAACTGACCCTTTTTAGGTGTGTGTGAAAAAAGAAACAATTAAATTTGAGATAAAGAAAAAAGTAACTTTTTCACATTGTGAGGGGTGAATCTTCAAGCAAAAAAGTGAAAAATATGTGATTGTTTTCACAATATATTGTATTTATATAATAAAAACATAGTATTATATTTAAAAGAATCTAATGTTTGTTTGTCGTTTAAAGTTAATTTTATATTTGTTTTAGCTGATTGTGTTGTTACTTGTTTAAAAAATAACTTTTAAAACAAGCAATAACTCTTTTAGAGGTTTTACAATTACCACATCTATCATTTAAGGTGAAGGTCATGTGAACATTAATAGTCCAGTTGGCGGACTGCTGCCCGGTCAGGAGAAATTATGTCGAAATACAGGATTCACCCCATTGTTATGGGGAGCAAAAGATTTGATAAGGGAATGATGACTTACCAGCATGGATATGGGAAAACATACATTATCCCTATCTATTGCTGGTATTTGGAAGGCGGGGATAAGAATATTATTGTAGATACAGGTGAGATGCAGCCCATTATTTCTGACGACCGCGAATCTGATCTTGGCGGTAAAATTTTTACTTTTGAAGATGGTTTGGCGAAATATGGTCTTAAGCCTGAAGACATAGATATTGTAATCCATACGCATTTACACAACGATCATTGTGAAAATGATTACAAATGTACCAATGCGAAATTTTACGTACACCGCAAAGAGTTAGAGCATGTTCACAATCCTCACCCATTGGATTTCCGTTATCTGGAAGATTATGTTGAGGATGTTGAGGAAAATGGTCAGATTGAGGTTTTAGACGGTGATAAAGAGATCCTTCCGGGTATCAAAATGATGCATACCCCCGTTCATACCGAGGGTGGCATGACTGTTCTTGTTGATACGAAAGGAGGTCTTGCGGCGATTACCGGTTTTTGTGTGATTATGGAAAATTTTTACCCGCCGCTGGAAGTCACCGGAATGGAAATGGAAGTTATTCCTCCCGGCACAAGCGTTAATACTTATGATTCATATGATATTATGCTTAATGTGAAAAACATGGCTGACATCCTAATTCCTTTACACGAGCCTGCTTTTGCGAAAATGGATGTTGTAGAAGGAACTTGATTTTCCAGTTTGCATTTATTTTGATTGGCCTTCAACGCTACTTGTAGTTTGAAGGTCTTTTTTTATCTTGAAACGATGTGTAATAATTTTTTTGTATTAATCCATGCCGCAATTGTCTGAAATTTTATTGGTTGTTCATGTAATGTCTCATTAAAATTTATGTATAAAATATTGCAATCGTCATTTTGGATGTGTGATTAATGTTAAAAAAAATATTAAAAGTGCTTTAAATTTGTTTTTTTGAAATATTTATTTTCTATCTATGCTTTATTCAAAAGAAAATGTGGATATTCTATTGAAAATAATTTAGATATGGCGCACAAAAAAAGGATCATGAGCACTCACAGTTAACTCGTAGGGGACTCTTGTTCAGATGGTTCTGGTTTACAAAGCGATCTTTATTAAATGATAGCTTTTGGCGGGCTGAACAAGATGCGGGGCTTAGGTGAGTGTCCATATAAGGTGTGGTTGCGGGATTGCTGTTTAGCTCTCCCGTTGTGTAGTTGTTATCTTTATTGGAGGTGCTTAAGTGAATTCACTTGTCATCGCCGGACTTTGTTTTGTGGGATACATTATTGCGTATCATACTTACGGCAAATTTCTGGCAAAGAAAATTTTTCAGGTAGACGAATCTAAGGTCTGCCCTAGTTGCGAGCTTGAGGATGGAAAGGATTTTGTCCCTACCAAAAAGGAAGTTCTTTTTGGACATCATTTCACTTCTATTGCTGGACTTGGCCCGATCGTCGGTCCAGCAATTGCGATTATCTGGGGCTGGGTTCCTGCTGTAATCTGGGTCTTTTTCGGTGCTATTTTTATGGGCGCAGTTCATGACTTCGGCTCACTTGTTGTCAGTTTGCGTAATCAGGGACGATCCGTAGGGGACCTTGCTGCTGGATTGCTTAACCACCGCGTTCGTTCTCTGTTTTTGCTTATCATTTTCTTTGAATTGTTAATCGTTATTGCCGTGTTCGCACTGGTTATTGCGATTCTCTTTAATATGTACCCTGCAGCTGTTATACCTGTCTGGAGCGAAGTCCCTATCGCCATTGCCCTTGGGTGGCTTATGTACAAGAAGGGTGCGGATCATACTGTCTGGAGCATAATTGCTCTTCTTGCAATGTACGCTTTCGTTATTGTTGGTGTTTATGTTCCGTTTAAAATGCCGGAGATGATGGGCATGAACCCCATTGTTCTCTGGACCTTGATTATGCTGGCTTACGCTTTTATTGCATCAATCCTTCCTGTAACAACCTTGCTTCAGCCTCGTGACTACATAAACGGTCACCAGTTGTTTGTGGCTCTCATTTTGCTGGTTATCGGGGCTATTGTGGCTCATCCCACATTTGTTGCACCTGCACTTGATGTTTCTCCTGAAGGAGCACCTCCGTTGTTGCCGTTCCTTTTTGTCGTCGTAGCCTGTGGTGCTATCAGCGGTTTTCACTCTCTCGTCAGTAGTGGGACTTCGGCCAAGCAGTGCGAAACAGAACGCGATTCGCGGATGATCGGTTACGGTTCCATGCTTATGGAAGCTGCTCTTTCTATTCTTGTTATTGTTGCTGTCGGCGCAGGTATCGGTATGGGGATGCACGGAGCGAATGGTGAGATTCTCACCGGAAGTGCAGCATTCACCAATCATTATGCGTCATGGTCTTCTGCAGCAGGGCTTGGCGCTAAACTAAACGCTTTTGTTGAAGGCTCTGCAAACCTGATGGGCAGTTACGGGATCCCTTCCAATATTGCACTCGCTATTATGGGTGTGTTTCTCGTAAGTTTTGCTGCGACCACGCTTGATAGTGCAACTCGTATTCAGCGTTACGTTGTCGGCGAACTGGCACAGGCTTACAAACTGCCTTCGCTTTCCGGCGCAGTTCCTTCTACTCTTATTGCCGTAGGTACAGCTGCTGTGCTCTGCTTTAACGGTGGATTTTCCATTGCCGCACTTAAGAAAGGTGCACTGGCTTTGTGGCCTCTGTTCGGTACTGTTAACCAGTTGCTTGCAGCATTGGCTTTGCTGATTATTACCGTCTATCTTGCGCGCAAAAAAGTAAAAGCCGTTTATACCGGAATTCCTATGGTGTTCATGGTTGCTATGACCGGCTGGGCTATGGTTTATAACCTCCTGAAGTTTTATGCTGGAGGAAAGTGGCTGCTTTTTGTCGTAGGGCTTATCGTTTTCGTACTTGAAATCTGGATGATTGCTGAAACCTATCTCATTATGAAAAAGGTTTATGGTGGTGAGGAAGACCCATCCGGAGCAACTGAAAACGCATAAAGATAGAATATAAGTTAACTGCTTGTTAACTAGGACACTTAGGTGTTTAATTGTGGCGGAGCTGATTTACGATCAGCTTCGCCTTTTTTATTAAGTGAACAAGGAGGTCTTCATGCGTTCTATATTTTTTAAAGATGGTAATATTGACTTGGTTGATCGTGATTTGCCTATACTTCATAAAAATGAGGCTCTTCTAAAAGTGCTTGTGGCAGGAATTTGCAACACGGATATCGAATTGTACAAAGGGTATTATGGATTTTCAGGTGTTCCCGGGCATGAGTTTGTTGCAGAGGTTGAAAAGTGTCCAGACCGGCCTGAACTTGTAGGTAAGCGAGTGGTGGCAGACATTAATGCTCCTGTCAGCGGATATACAGGTGACCGCCGGCATGCGGATAATCGAACTGTTATCGGTATTGTTAATCATGATGGTGCTTTTGCTGATTATTTGAAGGCTCCGATTGATAATTTATATGTTGTTGATGATAGCGTTGCAGATAAAGTGGCGGTTTTTGCTGAGCCGCTCGCGGCAGGACTTGAAGTCAGTCAACAGATTCATATTACCGGTGATATGAGGGTGATGGTGCTTGGTGATGGAAAACTTGGTTTGCTTACTGCGCTGGCTCTTAAAATCTATAATCCTCATGTATTGTTAGTGGGTAAACATGAGGATAAGCTTGCAGTCGCAGCAAAACAGGGTGTTGCTACTTATAGTATTGGCAAGCCTGAAGAGCTTACTGATTTGGCGGCTGAGTGGAGCAAGTTTGATTTGGTTGTTGAGGCTACGGGAAGTGAAAATGGTTTAAAGTATGCAATTGATTTTGTGAGACCTGAGGGAACGGTGGTTGCAAAAACAACTTCGCACAAGCCGACTTCTCTCAATTTGGCAAAAGTCGTTGTTGATGAAATTTCAATAGTCGGTTCGCGTTGTGGTGATATCGGGCTGGCTCTTTCTTTACTGGAGCAAGGTTTAATTGATGTGTCCGGATTGATTGAAGCTGAGTATCCATTTGAGGAATTTCAAAAGGCCTTTGAGAGGGCAATGGGTAAGGGAGCTAAGAAGGTGCTGGTGCGGATGTAAGAAAATATTCATTATTTTAGATTATACACAGTTTTAAAATCTCATTCGAAGATAGAAACTTTTTTCAATTATTTTAGAGCCTCTCCAGTTTTCTGGAGAGGCTTTTTTGTGTCTTCATAAAAAAGTGATCTGTCCGGACCTGAGTTCTCTGACTCAGGTCCGGTCTGCTTACTATTGTGCTGAAAAAGGAGGACGAAAAATGCTTGAAATTTCGACTGAGACTCTTGCGGCACTTTATCCCTTTGAAAGCCGTAGGATGATCAAAAATTATGCTTCATTTATTGAAGATAATCCGGACTGGGTTGAGTCCGGCAATTCATTGCTTGACTACAAGCGTTCCAAAGTATTGCCGGAATTTTCTCTATGTCCATCGGCAAAGAAGCAACCGCAGGGGAGGCATGCATGATCGGGTCAATTTTAGATCTCGGTTCAACAATAATTGATAAAATCTGGCCTGATGCCGGGGAACGGGAGAAAGCAAAGCTGCGGCTGATGGAATTGCAGCAGTCCGGCCAGCTTGTGGAATTGGAATCTCGAGTTAAAATTATGCTGGCTGAAATGTCCGGCAATTGGCTGCAAAGATCGTGGCGGCCTATTTTAATGCTGACCATAATTGCTATCGTGGCAAATAATTATCTTTTATATCCATATCTTGCTTTGTTTTGGGAGAAGGCTCCGCATTTGGAGCTACCTAGGCAGCTCTGGTCTCTCATGGAGCTGGGGCTTGGTGGATATGTCGTAGGACGAAGTGCTGAGAAGGTAGCAAAAACTTGGAGAAAAGAAAGTGAGTGAAGAACGGAACGATTTGCAGGATTTGCTCATCCGTATTGATGAACGGGTTAAATCCATTCAGGAGGATATCTCTGAAATCAACGGAGCCAGACGTTGCCATACCCACGCAGAAAAGTTTCGCAATCTGGAGCGGGCGGTCTGGGGAACTGCGGCAGTTGTAGCTGGTGTTACCTCACGTGTGATTTATGAGGTGTTTAAGTGATTGCGGGAACTTTAGCGGCGCAGGGGGTAGTATTGCCGCGCAATACTTGTGATGAAGAAAAATGTGACTGTTGCGGGCAGAAGCATCGTCTTGAACCATTCAACATAGAAGCTATTCTGTGGGGAAAACAGGTTGTCCACAGAGCCCGGTTATGCAGCGGATGTATGATGAAGGCTGAGCAGATTGTGAGCATATTTCTGGAAAAAAGAAATGTTCAGTAACTTTCTGTCTGGAGCAAAGGATGGCTTAGAGTGAAGAAAATGACCAAAAGTGAAGTTGTAAAAAAGCAAAAAGAGGAACTCGATCGTTTTCGGGAGGTATTTGCGTTGGCTGTGGAAGGTGATGACTCTGACATGGTGAAGGATTTAAAAGCCAAACTGGATATCATGCATAAACGTCATGATATGGAGCGTAAAGCCTGGGGCATAGGTGAAACTAAAAAGGAGACTGGAGGAGCAAGAAGTAAGATGAAAACTCGCACGATCAGCCCTGAACTGAGGGAGAAACTCGATGAAGTTTACGGATCTTGCCAGCGCTAACAATTGGTATGCCGGGCTGTTACGTGAAGCGGAAGAAAAGAGAGAAGCCCTGCAGGTTATGGCAGAACTGGGGCGCAATGACCTTTTCTTTCTGCTGACCAGACTGTTGGGCCGGGCTGATGCTAATCAAAATTGGGTTTTTGAGCGTTGCCGTGAGGTACAGGCTGCACCGGATGGACGTCTCGATTTATGGTCTCGTGAGCACTACAAATCAACGATTATTACTTTCGCTTTGACTGTGCAGGATATTTTACGTGATCCGGAAGTTACGGTGGGTATTTTCAGTCATACCCGTCCGGTTGCTAAAGGTTTTTTGCGTCAGATCAAACAGGAATTTGAACGTAATGAACTGCTTAAGCAATGTTATCCTGATGTGCTTTGGACTAATCCTAGAAAGGATTCTCCTAAATGGTCGGAGGAGGACGGGATCATTGTAAAACGCAAATCAAACCCCAAAGAAGCAACTGTAGAAGCATGGGGGCTCGTCGACGGACAGCCGACCGGAAAGCATTTCTCCCGGCTTGTTTATGATGATGTTGTGACCCGTGAATCCGTTTCGTCTCCGGACATGATTTTTAAAACAACTGAAGCTTGGGCCTTGTCCATTAATCTTGGAACACGAGAAGGAATCAAACGCTATATAGGAACGCGCTATCATTTTAACGATACCTACCGTGACATGATGAAGAGGTCAGCCGCTGTACCAAGAATTTATCCTGCGACTGCAGATGGAACTCTGGAAGGCGAACCTATGCTTCTTACCCGTGAGCAACTTGAAATTAAACGACGGGAAATGGGGCCATACGTGTTCGGTTGTCAGATGATGCAGGACCCGCGTGCTGATGATGTGCAGGGTTTTAAAGAGGATTGGATCAGCCGGTGGGACCCTTGTGATCGAAATGGAACACCACGATGGATGCAGTATAACCGTTATCTGCTGGTCGACCCTGCCAGTGAGAAAAAGGCCGGAAGTGATTACACTGTCATGCTTGTGATCGGATTAGGTCCGGATCGAAATTATTATCTGATTGACGGTATCAGGGATCGTTTGAATCTTACTGAACGGGCTAGAGCGTTGTTCCGGCTGCATCGCACTTATTCGCCCCAGTCTGTGGGGTATGAAAAGTACGGGCAGCAGGCTGATGTTGAACATATGCAATATGTAATGGGGGAACAGAATTATCGTTTTAGCATTGAGCCTATGGGCGGAAATGTGCCCAAAACAGATCGTATCCGTAAATTGGTACCGCTTTTTGAACAAGGGCGTTTTTATCTGCCCTGGCAGGCAAGGTTCATGGATCATCAGGGTCGGGAGCGGGATTTAGTTCGCGAATTTATTGACGACGAATATCTGGCATTTCCGGTGGCAGCTCATGATGACATGCTTGATTGCATGGCAAGAATTCTTGATCCAGCACTTGGAGCAGTGTTTCCCCGGCCGGTAAGTGTCTTTGAACAGCAGGAATCTATGCAGGGGCTTATGGATTATGACGTTTTCAGCGGAGGAAGATGATGTACGGATTTGAAATTGAAGGCGGGTGTACTTTTTATAAAGTCAGAGATTTTGACGGGACATTATCACTTAGCGATGCACATCTCGAATGGTTTTGGAAAACCATGAGAAAAGGCGGGCAGATTCCCGTTATCTTTTATGATGGCTCCATTGAATCATTTGAGGAATTTAAAAGGCTTGTGAAAACCGAAGATCAGCATTTCTTTCTGGGGTTTAAGGATCAAGAGCCGGCTGCTCTTTTTTGGCTTAATGGTTTCAGTTCGCGGTCCTGCTATGTGCATATTTCTTCCATGCCCAGATTTTACGGTAAACAGGCAGTGCAGATAGCACAGGGCGGATTGCGCCATCTTTTGTCAGTCACTGACGTTTCAGGGCGATATCTATTTGACTGCATAAAGGCTCTTATCCCTTTAAAAAATCCACTGGCTTGCCGTTTTGCAATCAAAGCCGGATTTAAAAAGGTTGGGGTAATCCCGCAGGCCGCTTACTGGGCTGCAGAAGATCAAAGCGTTGATGCCGCTTTTTTTTGCGGAGTCAGAAATATCAAAGGTGAATGCCTTACTTAAGGGTTCACTGGAATAATTTAACAAAGGAGAATTGTTATGGGAGGAGGCGGAGGAAGTAAATCACCTTCAGCACCGGTTTCACCACCCCCGGCACCGCCGGTGGCAGCAGTACCGGAGCCACCTAAAATGGATGAGGTTGAAAAAAGTGAAGAGGCTGTTCAGGCAAAAAAAATGCGTGAAATGGAGCGACTTAAAAAAGGGCGCAGCTCAACAGTTCTAACCACCGGACAGGGAGATATAGGGCAGTTGTCTACACAGACTCAGACGTTACAGGCTCAGAAAACCAAGCTCGGAGAATAGGAGGAGTTGTGGCAACATTTTACAGGCCGGAACTTCCCAAGGCAGCCAAAGGACAGGCGTCTGTCTGGTATAATAAGGATTCTCCCGGATTCAATGGTTATTACAAATGGCACAGGTCTACTTATGGGACAAATCCCGGTTCCAATGATCAAGGTCTTAATGCTCCATCTCATTGGGAAGTTCCGGCAGAATGGACTTTTTCAGAAGCAACGGGACACTGGTATACTCCATCGGAGATGCATAATGCCGGATATAATAAGATTGAAGGTGAATGGTTGCATCCCAATGATATCCGAAAGCGTGAAGTGGATCGTCAAAACGCAGAACTTGATGCTCAAATTGCTGCGCGCCGTAAAAGAGAGAAAACATTTCGTAGGGTGCATGCAGCCGGGCGTGTCAAAACTATCCTGACCGGTGCTAAGGGAGTAAAAGGTGAAGCACAGGTAAACAAGGAATTTCTGCACAATTCAAAAGGAGTTTTAAAATGATTGAACACCGTTGTCCCGTATGCAGACGTCTGCTTATGAAGGGAAGACTTATTGAAGTTCAGGTCAAATGTCCTAAGTGTAAAAAAATTGTCAAGCTGGTTAGTGAGGCAACTAAAAGGTAAAACATGAATGATGTGAATAAAAACCAATATACTAAACGGCTACAGACGTTGCGTCAGGAACGCAGTAGCTGGGAGGGGAATTGGCAGGAAATAAGTGATTATATTTTGCCTCGCAAGGGAGTCTATGATGCTCAGCGTCCCAATGACGGTCGTAGGAAAGGTTGTAAAATTATTGATTCTACAGCTACTAGAGCACTGAGAATTCTAGCGGCCGGATTACAGGGAGGCTTAACTTCTCCGGCCCGTCCGTGGTTCAGACTGGGTATTTCAGACCGGGACATGTCAAGGCATAAGTCCGTGCGGGAATGGACTTCACAGGTGGAGAGTACAATGTATCGTGCTTTGGCACGTAGCAATTTCTACTCTTGTATCCATTCATTATATACAGAACTGGCGGGGTTCGGAACGGGAATTCTTTATTGTGAACCAGATGTAGACCGGGGTATTCGGTTCAGGACTCTTACTGCCGGGGAATACAGCCTTGCCACTGATGAGCAGGGGCGTGTGGATACGGTCTACCGTGAATTCAAAATGACTGCGCGGCAATTGGAAAAAAGGTTTGGCAAGAGTGCTCTTCCTGCTAATGTGCAAACCAGCTTGAATGTGAATAGGGATCATTGGTTTGACGTGCTGCATGTAGTTCAACCGCGTGATGAGTTTGATTTTCACAAAATGGATAAACAGAATATGCCTTTTGAGTCTGTTTTTCTGCTGAGTGGAATGGGCGGGCATGTACTCTCAGAAAGTGGGTTTATGGAGAATCCTTACATGGTTCCCCGCTGGGATACTTCGGCAATGGATGTTTATGGTCGTTCTCCGGCTATGGATGTGCTGGCGGATGTGAAGATGCTTATGGAAATGAGTAAAAGTCAGATTCAGGCAGTGCATCTTACATTGAGACCTCCAATGAAAGTTCCTTCTATGTACTCAAGGCGTTTGAATTTGCTTCCGGGCGGACAGAATCCGGTTGAACAGAATCAGCAGGATTCTATATCTCCTCTATATCAGGTACGGCCAGATTTAGCGGGAGTCAGCAATAAAATTCAGGATGTGCGTACAGCTATTCGTGAAGGTTTCTATAATGATATTTTCATGATGATGGCTGGTAGTAACCGCAGGGTTATAACTGCTGCAGAAGTTGCTGAACGCCATGAGGAGAAATTGATTCAGCTTGGTCCTGTTATTGAGCGGCAGCATACTGAACTTCTGGATCCGCTCATTGATAGGGTTTTTGGAATTTTGTATCGGGCTGGACAGTTGCCGGAAGCTCCATCAATTCTGGACGGAGCAGATATTAAGGTCGACTATATATCAGTGCTTGCGCAAGCACAGAAAATGGTGGGGACGCAGTCGATCCAATCTTTGTCTGATTTTGTGAGCAGGCTTGCCGCAGCCAACCCTGAAGTGCTGGATAAAGTCGATCTGGATCGGGCTATTGATGACTATGCTGAACTTATAGGTGTGCCTAACGGTATTGTCAGATCTGGTGATGAAGTTGAATTATTTAGAAATTCTCGCAGAGAGATGATTTCTAAGCAGCAACAGATGCAACAGAACCTTGAAGCAATATCCAGAGGGTCGGGGATTCTTAAGGATCTAGGACAGTCAGGTCTTAGTCCCACTCAGTTACAAAGTGTTGTGGAGCAAGCTGGGCAGCATGTGCATGGATTTTAAAAAATAATTTTAATGAAAAGCGGAGCCATCTAGGTTCCGCTTTTTTGTGTGGCATTGAATAATATTTATTTTTAAAGTAATAGTTCAATTTTAGCAGTATGTTGGAGTGTTTGGTGTATTATTAAAATCAATACTCTAGTGTCGTAAGTATTGCTATATATGGCTTTTTAAGATTATAAAGAGATCCTTAGTCGGGATGTGGGTAGTTTGAAATGTTGACTCTTTTTTTATTGATAACCCTGATTCCGTTTGTTTTCGGTGCAAAAGGATTTTTTTAATGCTGGTGCTTACTGATTTAACTCGATTCAAAGATAATGATAATGTCTGTATGGCGTTGTTAGATGAAGATGATTGCACTTGTTTCCGTCCGCTTCCCTATGCTGATCGTTCCTTTGTTCAGCGGAAAAGGATAGTACCGGGTATGCTTGTTGATGCTACGGTTATCCCGGATAAAGACGCTACAGCACCGCATATAGAAGATTGCAAATTTGAAAATGAGGTGTGGCTTAATCAAGCTGATGAGCCAACTTTTATAGATGTCCTTGAACGTAGTGCAGTGGATTCCGTGAGTGAAGCCTTTGAGGGCAAAATAACTCCCAAGAACAGATGTGTTCCTGTTGATGATCCTTGCCAAAATTCTATCAGGACAGTTCGGGTTGACCCTTTATCTTTAAGTATTTCTGTTGCTAAGTCGGGTGGTGAAACTAAGCTTCGCATCGGTTTTACCGATCTTGATGGTGAGAGGTATCGCCATACTCCAATTTCTGATCTGTATTTTCATGCAGCTGCAATGAACTATGTAAAGCATGATCGTCTTGATGAGTTGAATGCCCTGCTTGCCGGTGGGGAGGTGGTATACATCCGCGCAGGGCTTAGCAGATTGTACAAAAGTAGAAATGGCAAGCAGGGATTCTGGATGCAGGCAAATGGTATTTACACATTCCCCGGTTGTTTTTTGATCTGATATTTTAGCCTTTTTTCAATTTTTTTCTTGCCGGAAGGTACAGTGCGGCAAGGGCTAAATTGAAAAGAAGACTGAGTCCAAGGGCCGCTCGCACCGTCTGAGATGATTGCAGCAGCCCTTTTTTGTTGATTTGTGCATGGTTATCTTTCCCATCAGCAGAGACTTCTACGTCAAACATCAATTTGTGCCCAAGTCCTCCGTTTACTTCTATTTTCCATATCCCTTTTTGGTCGGGCAGAAAGGAGAAGACTCCGTTTTTGTCGGTTCGTCCGTTTTGATATTCAACTTCTGAGTTTTCCGGTGAATAAATCATAATTTCGCCGTAAGCTATGGGTTCTCCGGATGAGAATGCTGAGCGAAATGTAATGGCCGGGGAGGTTTCGACCATTTCATACGAAACTCCATGAGCCCAGCTTACCCCGTTTAAGTAGATTAGTCCGGTCACAATTATCATTGCGACCGGAATTATTTTTTTAAGCATTTTATTTGACTTCAAATACCAGAATTGCGCGCATTACATGGCTGTCGTAATCAGCAGTTTTTTGGTCATTTTTATATTGAACACGAACCATCCATGTTCCGGGGGCGGTAATTTTTACTTTTCCAAAGCCGTTGCCGTAAGGTTCAGTAGAATAGGCGTAAGTATTCGCATTGGATGAAAAACCGTCATAGGTGGCCAGATAGTTTTCTACTGAAACAGGTTTTCCATCCAGCAGAGTCTTAAATTCAATTTCATCGCCCACTTTTGCCAGGGTTGGGTCGGACATAGGTATAATTTCAAGTTTGTGCCCGATGATTTTATTATAGCTACCGTCAGGTTTGCCCACAGTTATCAGAGTCTTACAGAATTTTTCATACTTTCCGCTTTTGATGACTCCCTTTAAGCCTTTTCTTGACTGCTGCTTCCAGCCTTGAGTTGTCTGAGTCCAGATCATTCCATTACGGTGTCCGGCAATGATAGCAGTTCCTTCTGTTGCGGGATTAATCTGACCATCTAAGGTCATCAGCATTTTATTCTCAGCCAGTTTGAGTTGGGTGGCTTTACCTGCCTGAATGAGCTTCGCTTCAACCTGATTAATTGGTTCCATTTCTTCACTGATCATAAAAACATGAGCAGAAACAATGCTGAAAGGAACAACATGATTTTTCTCAGAGTCCAGTTGGACAGGTTTGATAATAAATTCGTGAGCAAAAGCTGTGCTGCATATGAAAACAGTTAAAAGACAGGACAAAGCGAGAGTGAATAGCTTGATTTTGTTCATAGGATCTCCTGAGTAAAAAAAAGTTTTAAATAATTATTTTGTGCTACTTATTTCAAAT
>JMSU01000308.1_pt1 | contig 13986 bp, 14 predicted proteins | sample 179011 | NCBI WGS metagenome assembly JMSU01 (sample SAMN02769580, study PRJNA246767) | bioreactor metagenome | isolation source: Culture-1 Bioreactor ArsB derived from microbial biomass from the upper 2 cm... | place: Germany: Bremen | collected day 87 after inoculation
ATACGATAAATATCTCACATTCTGGAGATTTGACAGCCAAGGTTTCTGAGGATGGCAAGTCTCTGGAATGTATAGAGATTCCAGTCAAACCTTTAATTTATACACATCAAAACTCCCTGAAGCATCTGATATTTTGATATGTATAAATTAAGATTTACTTGAAACTCTCTATAATAGATTTTTCGTAACTTACTATATGCTCAAAATTTGAAATATCTATTGCTTTTTCAACAAATCTTTAAATTTAACTAATAGTCAAATAATTTTATACAAATAATAAAATATATAATGCAGTATGCGATGCATTTAGTTCCTTATCCTTAGGTCTGATTTCGTTTTTTGAAATGACCTACAATAAATTCTGAGGTGATTTTGTTGATTTTAATAGATGATGCAGGTAGTGGAAGTCTGATTGGTGGAACCATAATAGGTGCGATGAGATTCGAAACTAATGAATATTTTTATGATACCATTCCACTAAAGTATTATTCTCCTGAGTTGTTTCAAAAAAAAATGTATCTAGATTGCGTGATTGATATCGTCGAAGATTTATTTATAAAACTAAAGGTCGATCCTAATGAAGAAATTTATATCTGTAGAGGTTATATGTTTGATAAACTTAGAACTTGGATCTCTGATAACAACTATAAGCATATAGATACTAAAATAGAAGAACCCCTACAATCACAAATTGAAACAAGCTTTGAAGATTATACTATATCCTTGGGTTTTCCAAAAAGGTTTATTAGTTATACAAAATATCCTTTTCATTTTCATAGAATTCTTCGTTGGGTTTATGCTGATTATGATAGCAGAGTTGACCTTTGTAAAACTGGATGGAAAAGCTTTGCTAAATATGGTTCACTTCCAACGAAAATTAGCTATGATAAAGTAAAAAAATCTAGATATATCTGTCTTAGGTGCGATAAGAGAATAGAGAATGACAGTCTAGTAAAAATATTAGAGTTTAGAAGCAATAGGCCACAAAAAATATATCTTCATGAAAATTGTTAGACCAAAGATCCTTAGAACGAATTTTAGTTGCATCTTCTAGGATCATCTTTTGTGCTATGAAGCTATAAAAAAATAGCTTCATTAATACATATTGTAAAACCTAGTCTCAGTTCTATTTCTTTTCAATAGCTATAAGTAAGGGAGGATTATTAATTTGATTAATAAATTCCATTTTCAATACATTGGCTTTTCTTTGGTCTACTGCACATAGAAACTCCAATAAATTCTCCTTTTCTTCCATGCCTTCACTATGTCCAGGATAAATGACTACTGTCATTACACCATTTTTCTTTAATAATTCTATCCCATCCTTTATAGCTTTAAGAGTAGTTTCGTATTTTGTTGTTATACTATGATCTTTCCCAGGTAAATATCCTAAATTGAACATAATAGCTGATACCTCGTTACTAATATGATCCTTCATATTTTCATGACCAGAATTCACAAGACTTACCCTGTCTAATACATTTCTTTCCTTAAGCCTTTTTTCAGTCTTTTCTAATGCTATTTTCTGAACATCAAAGCCAATGACCCTTCCCTCTTCTCCAACTAAATCACATAGAAATAGGGTATCATTACCATTGCCTACAGTAGCATCCACAACTATATCCTTCTCAAACACAACCTTAGTTATTAAGTTTTTTGCTAAATCAGTAGCTTTATTTAAATATTTTACTTGCATTTTTCTCCTCCATATTAAATCTGATGAGCTTTAAGAAAAGTCCAAGTTCAAGGCGCACTAAAATTGAGTAGAAGAGCTTGCTCTAGTTGCAAGTGAGCAACGGAAATTTTAGTAGCAACATAGAAATTGGGCTTTTATTAACAGCCTATTATAGAAAAACAACGTTAACATTTGAAATTTATTAATCCTTGAAGTTGTGTATCTCTAACATTTTGATTTACATGCCTTATTAAAAAAGTCTGGTAATGTTGCTTCAAAAACTTCCGAAGTGTCACAGTCAAGTTTTTCTAATAAATAGGCACTGACATCATCAGACTCGTCTAATATTCTTTTAGTCAATCCAGTTTTTTTCAGAAACATAGAATTTTTGCTATCTGCTGGTAAATAAACCTTTGCCATCCCTCTCCTATCAGCCAGGTTTAAAACAGACTTAATCAGCCCATCTCCTATATGCTGTCCTTGAAACTCATTTTTAATAATTAATACTTCAATGACGGCAATATTTTTATTTGGAATCTCACTATATGCTGAATATCCAATAATCTCTCCGCCATCGCAAACAACCATTGAATTATGTAATTTATCACTATCTAAATCGATATCTTTAGACCATTCTTTATTCAATAAAGCATGAATATCTTTCATATCATTCTCCTTAGCAACCCTAATATTTAACATATTACTCCTCCTCTGAACAAGATAGAACTTAAGACCTCTAGGCTATTCTTTTTAGTCAAATTTTCTTCAAGAGATGACTTATACTTATAAGTGCGTCCTATGCAAATGACTATGACCTCACATTCTATATCGAGGTTAGACGATTATAGAGATTTTAAGTATTCTACTTCTTTCTTTGTTAGATATCTCCATTTGCCCACATGTAAACTATCTAAATCTATATTGCCTATGGATATCCTTTTTAGTGTAATAACGGGATGATCTAACACCTCCATCATCCTTCTTATTTGTCTATTTTTACCCTCATAAATAATGACTTTGACAAAAGAATTATCCTTATATTGTCTTAATAACTCTATCTTAGCAGGAGCAGTTGTATATCCGCCAATATCTACTCCCGTCCTAAACACATCCATTTCTTTTCTTGTAATTATTCCTTTTATCTTACATTCGTAGGTTTTATATATATGACTGCTAGGATGAGTAATTTTATGGGTTAAATCTCCATCATTTGTAAGCAAAAGTAATCCAGAGCTATTATAGTCTAACCTCCCAACCGGATACACCCTTTCCTTTATTTCCTTTAATAGGTCTATCACTTTAGGTCTGTTAAATTCATCTGATAATGTAGTTACGTAGCCTACGGGCTTATTTAGTAATATATATGCTTTATCTACTGAAATGTGCACTTCTTTATCGTCTACCCATACTTTATCTACTTCAGGCTCTACCTTTATACCCATCTCTGTAACAGTCTCACCATTAACCTTAACTCTCCCTATGCTAATAAGTTCTTCAGCCTTTCTACGAGATGCAACTCCGGCTAAAGCTATATATTTTTGAAGTCTCATTTTTCACAGCTCCTTATCATTTGTATAGGGTTTACATAGTAAAACTTGATTTATGCATGTACAAATATTCAGTGTTTCGGGGAGTTTTCAACATATATAAATTAAAGTCTTTACTTAAATCCCTATATATAGTTCATATATTAAAACTTAATTTATACATATCCAAATACTCGACTCTTGGAGGAGTTTTTGAATATGTATAAATTAATTGTTTTACAGCTATATATATTTTATACGAGTAGTTATTATAATTCAAACTAAAACATAAATATTTTAACTCGGATTATACTAATTTTTCCTCAAAAATCTTTAGTAAATCTAATCTACCAATCTTCTTCTTTAAACTAGCACTATCTATAGTATACATACCTAATTCCTTCATTCTTTCGAAATATACCGAACCAGCAAAAGTATATCTACTCATCAATCCACTTGGAGTACCTATCTTTTCGTTGGCAAAGGCAATTATATCCCCTATTGCTATGCTAACCGGAAGCTCTAAAAGTTTCATTCCTTTATTTAATCTAACAGCGTTATGTCCTGCCAAGCTGCCTGTTACTATGGCCTCCGTATGCCCTACGAATAATCCTGATTTTTCTCCAGCACATAATAGATTGTTTACACCTTTTACCTTCATATTATTATCTCTAGGCGCAATAGATAGATACCTTATTGAGTTACCTATACCTCCTGAGTATGGATCCTCATATCTGGCATTTTCTAGTCCCTCAATTTTCCTAAGCTTCTCTAATGGATAATAGGGAGCCATCAGTTTTGCATGACCCGTATCAAGTAATATTACATTTTGAGCATACTCCTTTAACGCATATTGCTGGCATACCTTCTTTTCCAATTTGCTTTCATTAATATCCTCCACAGGCACCGGCAAAACAACTACTCCCGTTCTATTAAGTTGATCTACTATTTCATCACTCAGAGAATCCTTATTTAACTTACAAGATCCACTAAATGCTCCATATGAGCCATCTTTTCTTTGTGCTAAAATATCTTCCGTACCTGCCTTCTTACTTATGCTAATCCGTGGTCCGAATGTTGGGCATCTAAGAATACACATAGCACAGCCGTTTCCGTATTTTAGACAATTACCCATTGGACCTGTCGACCCTGTTGTTTCTATAAATATGTCGCCTTCTATAATTTCCTCATTAAAAAGAACTATACCTTTTATAACACCATCTGTCATATCTACATCTATAGCTCTTGCTCTAAAAATAATTTTTATACCCATCTCCTGTAGATGTCTTCTTACTGCAGGTTCAATTTTACTTACATCGTATAGGCTCGCGTGCTTGTGCCCTGGGAAATCAATATTAACATGCCTAGAGACCTTATCACAAATTTTAAAAAGATCTCCACCACCTAATAAAATAGCCTCTTCCGCAGCTGTATACCTTCCGTTATTCCTCATTATACCTCCTACATTTCCGAGTCCTAAGAGGAGGTCTGTTCTTTCTAATATTACTACGTCTGCACCAGCTTTTTTAGCTGTAACTGCCGCTGCACATCCTGCCCAGCCACCACCAATTATTACAACCTTACTCATTAATTATCCCCCTTTTCAAATATATAAGAAGTATTTATTTGAGATTTACATGCCTTTATAATCTTATCACCGACTTTGATAGTGCAAGAGCCACAAATCCCTTCTCCACAGCATATCTCTTTATTATTTGTTATGACAAATTTCGTGTGAGGAGATGATTCTTTTAAAAGTTCTTGAATTTCATCATGTTGTCTATCAGAACCGCCACTAAAGCATAGGTCATAATGATTATTTCTGATCAATTCTTGTATTATTAATTTCCCTTTCTCACTTATAATATCCGTTTCAATGTTGATAATTCTTGATTCATCAATATAATCATTTATAAATATTTCACTTAGCTTTCCTCTATCCATTATCATAGTTATCCTGTTATTATTCCTTATTAAATACTTTAGGATATGCACTGCGGGTGCTAAGGCAACGCCCCTTGCAACAATCAATACATTGGAGGCCTTTAAAGTTTTTAGATCCTTTAGTCCTAAAATACCGTTCCAATATGGGCCACGTATCATTATCTCATCATCAATAGATAGTAGGGTTTTCGTTTTCGTTCCTATTATTTGAACAGCAACATGGATTTCTCCCTTGCTGTCATCGGAGTGCATTATTGACATTGGTATGTCAAAATATTCTGGTTTATTGATATCTCTTATAAATACAAAGGAACCTGGCTGCAATAAGTCTCTTGCAAATGTTTTTGTAACTGCGATTTTAAAAATAACTAAATTGTCACCGACCAATTTCTTTTCCAATATCTTAGCTTTGGAGTTTTGCCTTGAAGTTTTGGCCTTTTCTCCATTCCATACATACTCTTGAAAAATGCATACGCCCCTCCAATTACAGTCACAAAATTCCTTCCCTTGGAGATGAGAGCATGTGATACAATCATTGGTTTCAGCTAAATAGCATGGGCAGTAATCGCTGCCTGCATCAATACATTCATATATTATTCTTTTACTCACCTTAATCCCTCACTTTTCAAAATAAACCTTATAATATTAGCATATTGACAACACATAAATTGTGTTACAAAAATAAAAAACGATGAGATTGCTTTTCGGTATGAGAAAAGTGGGAAACGAGAATAAAAATTTAGGAGCATCGAGCTCCTTCACTTTGGTCAGATTTCTCTTCAAAAAATGACCTAATAAAAAAAAACCTGATTGAAATAAATCAACCAGACTTAGTCTTTCTTGAAAAAGTTTTTTACTTTATCCATAAATGTTTTTTTATCAATATCTTCTCTTGGATATAGCTCTGCTGTTGCAACAAGTTTGTCACCGATGTATACTTTAGCTTTACCAAGTTTTTGGCTTCTTTGTATAGGAGCTTGATACTTTTCGTTGCACTCAATGACTGTGCGAACCTTATTCTTTTCATTTTCTGTAACGGGTATAATAATGTCTTTCTTAACTCTCATGTAAGATGTATCTTTTTGTCCTCTATCAACGGTAAAGCCTTTAACATCAAAGTTTTTGTCAAATACTTTATAGGGTTGATATTTTTCGAAACTTCTTCCCATCAAAGAGTAACAATCGTTAAACCAGTTTGGATCGTTTAAAACTACACATAGCACTTGCATTCCATTTCTTGTAGCAGAAGTAACTAAGCACCTGCCTGCTACTTTCGTATAACCTGTTTTTACTCCATCTCCCCCCTTAAACTGGCTTAAGGTTTTGTTTTTATTATAAAAGGTATTATATCCATCCCTTTCTGCAATCCATCTTTTGGAGCCAACTATTTTCTTGAAATTTTCATTCAGTAAAGCCTCTCTTGTAATTAGGGCTAGATCATAGGCCGTTGTATAGTGATCTTTATGGTGTAGACCGTGGGGATTTTTGAAATTCGAATTATTTGCACCTAATTGTTTAGCCTTCTTATTCATTAAATCGCCAAAGCCTTCAACTGATCCTGATACATGATGTGCTATAGCTACTGCTGAGTCATTTCCTGATCTAAGCATTAAACCATAAAGCAAATCTTTAAGTTTAACTTTTTCATCATTTCTTAAGTAAATTGATGAACCTTCTACTCCCACAGCTTCATCGGGTATCTTGACAATTGACTCCAGATCTCTATTTTCCATCGCAACTAATGCGGTCATTATTTTTGTAGTACTTGCCATAGGTTTTTTTACATTTATATTTTTAGCATATAATATTCTCCCCGTCTTCACTTCCATTACAATGGCAGATTCAGCAGAATTAGCATAGGCACTTACAGGAATTAGGGAGAATATGAGTAATATTATAAAAGTTTTACATATGGTTTTCTTTAATCTCATATACATCACTCCGTTTAAAAACTATTAAAGGGCGGTTGACCGCCCTTAATTGTCGCTACTGTTTTCTTGATTTTCCTCTTTATTATTTTTATTATTGTTCCCGTTTGAATTCCCATTTTGGACTTTATCAATTATTTTTGATGACAAGCCTACTAAATTTTCGAACATATTGGCATTTTGATCAACTGAAAGCAGTTTGGTTTTTTCTTTGCCAACTATCATAAAAGCAACTGGCTGTACTGATACCCCCGCACCAGTTCCGCCAGCGAAAGGTAGACCTTGATCTTGACTATCCTGATAGTTTTCATTGTTATCTTCTGAGCCACTACTATTTTTATATTCTCCGCCCCCAGAAGCAAAACCAAAGGAAACTCTGGATATAGGTATTATCGTCGTCCCGTCAGGTGTTTCAACTGCATCTCCCACTATTGTATTAACGTCTATCATTTCTTTTAAACTTTCCATTGTGGTTTTCATTAATGCTTCTATTGGATGTTTATCCATACCTAACACCACCTTCTTATTTATCCCTGATTATCATAGGAAACTCAGAATTCCGCTGCATCCTTTTGTTTCTAGGGCCTCAATCAAATGACAGCCGTACCCTATGGGTATGCCTTCGAACTTGGTGGAAGCCTTCGAATTCAAAATTACTTGCACACTTTCAAACTTTCCATCAATAATCTAGGTTTACTTTTTCTTAGTCCATAAGTACTTTAATCCTGCTATTATAATATGGCCTAATTTCATTTTAAATATACTATGTATATTTGTTTTTAAAGTCTGTCTATTGAAGTTAGGAAGAACCTTAAAACATATGTTATTTGGCCTAATAGATATGTTATTAAACATAACAAATACGTTACTTTTGAAAATATTGATAATTCCTATTGCTAGCCCTGTTAAAGCGGCATCGTCAAATCCCACCTCCGTTTTCCAAAGCAACGTTTGAAAGTTAATTTTATTGATAATATAATTTGCGACATTTTTGTATTTTTTAAGGTCTTCAATACCTTTTTCAATATTTTTTCTTACATTAATAAAGTCGGTATGACCTGCCTTTTTTGACCCTGAATCACTTTTCACTTCAACTTCAAGTTCTTCATCAATGTCTCCATTTGACTCTTCTTTTTTTGTAGTTAACTTAAGTTCACTAAACTCTTTCTTGAATCTAATCAAACCATATAACATTTTTATCTTAATAATTGCTTTATTTCGCTCATCATCTGTAGACATAAACTTTAAGTTTATGTCTACAGATGAAATAAATATTAAAATTATAAAAAATACTATGATTATAATAACATTTAACAATTCTGCCACCTCAAAGCTCTAATATTGGTCTTTATAAATACTTATAACCTTTTTTATTCCTCCTTTAGTTTTTCCATTATTAAACTTTGCTAAACTGATTAATTTATTTTTCATGAAATTTATAAATTTTCTTGACTTTTTTGCCTATTTATATGATATTTAATAAATGTAAACAAAAAGTTTATTTTTAGTGTTACTTTGTTATTAACTTCATGGGGTGATATTTTGAATATTGGTGAAAAGATTAGGAGCTTAAGGCGTGTTAATAGCCTAACCCAAGATGAACTTGCAAATAGATGTGACTTGACCAAGGGATTTATTTCTCAAATTGAAAGGAATTTAACGTCCCCTTCTATTAACACTCTAATAGATATTCTTGAAGCGTTGGGAACGGACATAAAAAATTTCTTTAATGAAGATGTTGAAGAAAAAATAGTATTTTCCAAAGATGATATAAATGACAGAAATTATAATGATTTAGGTTATAATATTTCATGGTTAATTCCAAATGCACAGAAAAACGATATGGAACCAATACTAGTTACTCTTTATCCATCAAATAAAACAAAAATAGACGAACCCCATATAGGTGAAGAATTTGGATACGTATTGAAGGGCAAAATCAATCTTGTCCTAGGCCACAAAACTTATAAGGTTAGAAGTGGTGAAAGCTTCTATTTTAAGTCAAACAAGTCTCACTATTTGGAAAACCCATATAACAAAATAGCAACTATACTTTGGGTTTCTTCACCGCCATACTTCTAGGTTGTTAAGGTTATGATTGAGACCACAAATATTGAATCAATTTAGTATTTGAATATGCAACCTAGTAAACATACAACCATTACATACTCAAATATGAATTTGGTAAAAATACTTATGTTAAGCAAAAAAATGTATCTTTTTCAACTAAGCAAATTTAAGGAGGAGTCAATAATGGAATTATGGTATTCTGAATGTCATACTAATAATGTAAAGTTCTCACTTAAGGTAAAGGAGCATCTTTTCTCTTCACAAAGTGACTTTCAAAAAGTTGATGTATTAGATACTTATGAATATGGAAAATTACTAACCTTAGATGGGTTAGTTATGGTAACTGATAAGGATGAGTTTGTATATCATGATATGATTACCCATCCAGCAATGGCAGTTAATCCAAATATAAAGAATGTTTTAGTAATCGGTGGAGGCGACGGTGGAACCGTTAGAGAATTAATGAGATATCCATCTATACAGCACGTTGATATGGTTGAGATTGATAAAATGGTTGTTGATGCTTCAAGAGAATTTTTCCCTACTATATCCTGTGAGCTTGATAATCCTAAAGTAAATGTTTTGTTTGAAGATGGAGTTAAGTTCGTTATGGACAAAAATAATTTTTATGATTTAATATTAATAGATTCGACTGACCCTATCGGTCCTGGAGAAGGTCTATTCACAACTGAATTCTATAACAACTGTTTCAATGCTTTAACTGATGAAGGTATACTTGTTAATCAAAACGAAACGCCGATATATGACGAATTCTTTGAAGTTGGAATCAGTTCAAATATTAAGCTAAAAAAGATGTTCCCTATTGTTGAAGTTTATCAAGCTTCTATACCTACATACCCTGGTGGATACTGGCTTTTTAATTTTGCATCTAAAAAATATAGTCCTACTAAGGATCTAAAGGAAGATGAGTGGAATTCTTTAGGGCTTAAGACAAAATACTATAATACCAAACTGCATATAGGTACTTTTGCACTTCCAAACTACGTTAAGGAGAAGCTCGAAAATGGAAATGTTTAATAAATACTGTTTTATTGATTGTGAGTCTGATTATGAAGAAAGTAATTTAGTTCTTTTTGGAGCTCCCTTTGATGGTACATGTACCTTTAGACCAGGTTCAAGATTTGGACCATACAAAATAAGGATCGACTCCTATGGCTTAGAGACCTATAGTCCCTATCTGGACAAGGACTTATTAGATTATAAAGTTCATGATGCAGGAGATTTAGATCTGACCTTTGGAAACAAGCTAGCGGCATTAGATTCTATAAAAATATTCACAGATAAAATTATTAGTGATGATAAAAAACCCTTTATGATAGGCGGAGAACATCTAGTTACTCTACCGGTTGTTAAGTCAGTTTATGAAAAGTATAAGGATGATCTAGTACTATTACATTTTGACGCCCATACTGATTTAAGAAAAGACTATATGGGGGAAAGTTTATCCCATTCAACAGTTATCAGAAATATATGGGAATTCATGGGTGATAACACTATATATCAGTTCGGTATCCGCTCTGGTCTTAAGGAAGAATTCCTGTGGTCTGAAAAGGAAGGTCATACTTTTATGAATAAGTTTGGCTACGACAAACTAAACGAAGTTGCTTCCAAGATTAAGGATAAACCAGTTTATGTAACGATTGATCTAGATATACTTGATCCATCAATATTTCCTGGCACTGGAACTCCAGAACCAGGTGGTATATCCTTTAATGATATGTTAGAAATACTAAAGATACTTAATACTCTTAATATAGTAGGAGCAGATGTAGTTGAACTGGCCCCTGATTATGATACTACTGGAGTATCTACTGCTGTGGCATCTAAGGTTATTAGAGAGTTGATGTTAGCGATGCTGTAGAGTACTTCTTTAATTAATAAAAGCACTTATAATAACTTTCTATAGCTATCATAAGTGCTTTTGCTTATAATGAATAATAATGCCACTTTTCAATTGTCCTTTTATTAGCTTTTTAGTTTTGGATTTTACAAGATATACTAAATTTCAAGTTACTACGCTGGTATTTTCATTAAATTAGCCAGAAGAACAATAATAGGTAGTAAAATGATTGTTTTCTCTATAAAGATTATTAACAAGTCTTTAAACTTCAAAGGAATTTTTGAAACTAATACATAGGCTCCCATCTCAGACATAAAAACAATTTGAGTAAGTGTAAGAACGCCAATAATAAATCTAGTTTTAGTAGATGCTATTCCTGATGATATTAAAACCGGTATAAACATATCTGCAAATCCAGCGATTGTAGCAGGAGCAGCTGCTTGGGCCTCAGGCACTTGAAGCAACCTCAAGTAGTATTCGAATGGAATTGCAAGCCAGTCAAATATTGGCGTATACTCAATAACCGTCATAGCAATAACACCTAAAAACATAACTATAGGAACTAATGTAACAAATAAGTTTAGTATTAAAAGTACTGCATTTTTAATAAGTACACTTGGTTTTTCTGCAATTTCAGCTTTTTTCATTCCTTGTAAAACGGCAAATTTTAGTTTAGATGTTCCTTCTGGAAGTTTTTCTTCTATGTTGTTTTCATTCTGTACATAATATTTATCAGATACCTTACTAAGTGGTGGTATTCTAGTCATTATAGTTACGCTTAGAAAGCCTGCTATAAAAATTGCAATGTAGAACTGTATGAAGTATTGTGATAATCCCAATATTTCACCACAAACTAACCAAAATGCTACACCAGTAGCTGTAAAACATGATGCAATAACGCCTGCTTCTCTGGCTGTATAATGACCTTTTTCATATTGATCATTAGTAATTACAAGTCCTAGTTCAACCATTCCAACCCATGAAGTCAACAAGTCTACTGTAGCCCTTCCTGGAAGCTTAAACAAAGGTCTTGTAAGCTTATTTACAAGTGACCCAATAAACTCCATAAGTCCAAAGTCGACCATCAATGGAAGAAGTAGGATCGATGGTATCAACCATATTCCAATATAAAAAGTCAAATCATACATAACTGGACCTATATTCTCATTTAGAACAAATCCAGGACCAATGTTAAACATGACCATTGCAAAGAATATAGCTCCAATAACCCTTGCAACAATATTTAAAGTACCAGCTTTAAAGGTTTCTTCAATAAATCCATGTTCTTTAATTTTGGGTTTTAACAAACCCACATAAATTGTTCCAACAGCAGAAATGAGCATAGCTATTCCTGTAATAATTGCATTCCACTCACCAAGTGAATCTTGAAACCTTTGACATAAATTTCCTATTAAAAGTGTATAACCAGCGCCATCATCACTCTTTATTGGAAACAAGAAAATTATAAGACCTATTACCGAAGGTATGAAAAATTTAAAAAAGCTATTCTTTGAGGTATTTTCATAAGAATTCATTTAACCCACTCCTTATTTTTATATTTTTTTACACTCATTATAAATAGAGTGTACCACCTCCTTAAATATGAAGTTCTTTGACTTTTATCTCTTATATTTCAATTCACTAAATCGCCGGCTATTCAGAAAATAAAATATTGATTTATAAAAGTTTTCTACATATAACGCAATAAAATCTTTAGTTCGTCATATATATCTAAGATTTTTGTTCCTTTTGTTTTAATATATAGCAGATCAAGTCAAACATTACCTGAGCAGCATATTGACAGGTTATTCCACTTGGATCGTATGGAGGACATGTCTCAACTAAATCGAATCCAACAACATCTCCCTTTTTTGCCACACCCTCCAATATTGAATTTAACTCTTCGTATAGAAGGCCTCCAGGTTGAGGGCTTCCTGTACCAGGAGCAATCGGTGGATCGAGAACATCCATATCTATGGAAACAAAGTAACGCTGTGCTTTAGGTATACGTTCAATTACCTCTTCAATACCAAGTCTACGCATTTCGCGTGGTGACATTAATATACTTCCATAGTCCCTAGCATCGTCAAAATCTTCCTTCATGCTACTTCCAACACCACGAAGGCCAATCTGAATCATTTCCCCAATATGTTCCATCTCAGATAAACGACGCATTGGGCTTCCATGAGCATACCTCTGACCACCGGGTTCATTTGACCAATCGAGGTGTGCGTCCAAATGAACAACACAAATTGGACCTAAAGAGTCAAGCGCTCTTGCTATAGGTATAGTAATTGAATGATCTCCACCCATAATGGCTGGAACTGCACCCTTACTTAATACCTTTCTTACCGCAGCTTCAATATTTTCAAAGGACTGATTTAAATCTCCCTGTAATATATCGACATCACCACAATCAACTATTCTTCCACCTATATCATAAACAATGTCTCGTTCTGGATCATAGATAGTGTCAACTCCACTATTCAGCATAGAGCCTTCACGTATTCCTCTAGGCCCGAAGCGTGTCCCAGATCTAGCCGTTGTTCCCATATCATATGGCACTCCAATAACAGCAACATCAGCATCTAACTTGTCCATATTAAAGCATATAGGGGCTTTGATGAAAGAACAAATACCTGCAAAGGGTTGATTTACTCTTTGCTCTTCATTTTTAGCAAAGGTTACATTTCTCTCTAACATTAGATCACCTCATTATATTTTGAATTACTATACATTTTAAAGTTTTAAAAAAGTTCTACTTGTAGAAATATTGTTTGTAGCCATGAAAGTCAAATATTAATCTTAAAAGACGTCCATCTTTTTCATCAAACTCTATATAATAATCATCTGAAGAATCCAATCTAAATAGTTTTTCACTTATAGGACTTAATAGTAACGTTCCCTGTACATAATCAGCGCATCATTACAAACTTCATATTCTAGCCTTAATTATTAAGATACTTATCATATGTTATATTG
>JMSU01000309.1_pt1 | contig 13979 bp, 10 predicted proteins | sample 179011 | NCBI WGS metagenome assembly JMSU01 (sample SAMN02769580, study PRJNA246767) | bioreactor metagenome | isolation source: Culture-1 Bioreactor ArsB derived from microbial biomass from the upper 2 cm... | place: Germany: Bremen | collected day 87 after inoculation
CCTAAATAGTCCAGCACATCACCGAAAGTAAGATCAATGCGGCTTCCTAAGGGAAATTACATGAGAGAATCCGATATCGTTGGTGGCTGCCCAGTCCAGAACAGTCGGGATAAAACTGTCCGACTGAGAAACAAAAGCAATTTTTCCGGCCTTGGCTGGAAGAGGTGCAATGCTGGCATTAAGATTCAAGGAGGGAACAATAAATCCTAGACTTTTAGGTCCTAAAATTCTCATTTGTGGGGACTTGGCAGCCCGAAGCAGTTCACCGCGCAGCCTGTGTCGGTCAACTTCAGGCATGGCGCTGAATCCCGGGCCTATAAGCGCAGAGGCTCTTACGCCTATCTCACTGAGCCTTGCCAGCAGGTTGGGGCATTCTTCAAGAGGGAGGCAAATTACGGCCAGATCAGGAACTTTTGGCAGGTCCTCAACATCTTTATAGGTAAGCACTCCGGCAATAGCTTCAGCATCAGTGCTCACAGGCATGACCGGCCCAAGAAAACCGCCTCCCATCAAATTGCGCATAAGGATATTGCCTGCATTTGTAGGATCATTGGTCGCGCCGATAACGGCAACAGATCTCGGCTGAAAAAGATATTCTAAATTAATAACGCTCATGCACCCTCCAAGGTACTTAGGGCCTTTAGTTGTCCAGAAAAAACAGCCTACCTGTTGAAGCAGGTATATATCAAGTAAAACCGGATAAAGTAATTCGTACAGCCAACCCTGTTCAACATAATGGAAACAGAGTATATGATTAGCAGAAGTGCACATAATCTTCAAAGAAATGATGAGCCGGAGCTAGTTAATATGAATGACAAAGTGATTGAAAATCTGATGACTGAGCAGCGTACCTTTGATCCTCCTGCAGACAGGCAGGAAGAGGCTTTTGTTAACATTGAGCAGTATGAAGAGGCCTGCCGTAAGGCTACAGAAGATCCGGAAGGATTCTGGGCAGACAGGGCACGGGACCTGCTGCACTGGCAACGGGACTTCAGCAAAGTTTTGGAATCGGATTCTGAAAAGAAAGAATACAAGTGGTTCGGAGGCGGACGCATCAACGCTTCATATAATTGTCTGGACAGACATTTAGAAGAAGGACGGCGTAACAAGGCTGCTTTGATCTGGCAGGGTGAACCTGAAGAAGATGTGAATGTTTATACATATCATATGCTGCACCGAAAAGTTTGTAGATTTGCCAATGTGTTGAAAAAAATGGGCATCGGTAAAGGAGATCGTATTGCCCTATATCTGCCGATGGTTCCTGAACTGGTCATTTCTATGCTGGCCTGTGCCCGTATCGGGGCTGTTCACTCTGTCGTTTTTGCAGGATTTTCAGCTGTAAGTCTTCAGAATCGCATTATTGATTGTGATGCAAAAATTTTGATTACTGCTGACGGAGTGCTGCGCGGAGGGAAAACTATACCGCTTAAGCGGAATGTGGATGAAGCCCTTTTTGAATGCCCCTCTGTAGAGCAGGTTATCGTGGTAAAGCGTACCGGAGCTGATATTGAATTTATCGAGGGTCGCGATACCTGGTGGCATGATGAAATGTCCGCTGCCGATATTGAAGATTACTGCAAGCCCGTCTTTTTAAAATCCGACGATCCTTTGTTTATCCTGTATACTTCCGGCAGCACGGGGAAACCTAAAGGTGTTGTTCATACCGTCGGCGGTTACATGACCATCACTGCTCATACATCGCAATGGGTTTTTGATTTGAAAGACGATGACGTGCATTGGTGCACCGCTGACATCGGCTGGGTTACCGGACATAGCTATATTGTCTATGGACCGCTTGCATTAGGGGCGACAACCTTGATGTTTGAAGGAGTCCCTACATATCCACGCCCAGATAGATACTGGGAGATTGTAACCAAGTACGGGGTCAGCGTTTTTTATACAGCTCCTACTGCAATCAGGGCTTTGATGCGTGAAGGGGCACAGTGGACTGATAAATATGACCTTTCATCTTTGCGTATTTTAGGAAGTGTTGGTGAAACCATTAATCCTGAAGTGTGGATGTGGTATCATGAGCATGTGGGCAAAGGAAAACTTCCTCTGCTTGATACATGGTGGCAGACCGAAACTGGTGGAATTATGATCTCTCCACTTCCTTATGTGGATAAATTAAAGCCTGGTTCAACCTGCAGGCCACTTCCGGGTATCAGCACCGCTGTTTTGCGAAGTGACGGCAGTCCGGCTGAGTTAAACGAAGGCGGGCATTTGGTTATAAATGAACCATGGCCCGGTATGCTTAATTCTATCCATAATGATGCTGCCAGATACAATAAAACTTATTTTGAACGTTTTCCGGGGAAGTACGAAACCGGAGACGGCGCAAGGATTGACGAAGACGGTTTTTACTGGATTATGGGCAGACTTGACGATGTAATTAATGTCTCCGGCCATCGACTTGGTACTGCTGAAATAGAGTCCGCTCTTGTGGCCCATCCTGATGTAACTGAAGCTGCAGTGGTAGGCATTCCTCATGAAATAAAGGGACAGTCTATTTATGCATATATCACTTTGCGTCCGGGCATGGACGAGGATGATGATATGCGTGACACCTTGCGTGAATGGGTCCGTAAAGAGATTGGAGCCATTGCCGTGCCCGAAGCCATACAGTTTTCCGAGGGGTTGCCCAAAACTCGTTCAGGAAAGATTATGCGTCGTATATTGCGTCAGATTGCTGCCGGGGAAAGTAATTTTGGTGACACATCAACTTTATCTGATGCATCAGTGATTAATGATTTGATTGAAGGTCAGAAAGATCTTTTTTGAATAGGAGAAAACAGTGCAAGACTTTGATGAAAAGGTCAAACTCTGTGTAGATCTGCTGTGTAGCAATAGTATCTTAGTGCTTGCTACGCAGGGGGAAGATGGCCCTTATACTTCTCTTATGGCTTATTCCTGCACAAGTGACGGGCGTGAAATATATATGCTCAGTAGTAAAAAAAGCCAAAAATGGGTCAATATACAAAATAATCCGCAGGTCAGTCTGCTGGTGGATGACCGTGATGGCAAGCTTAAGCAAAATCGTAGTAGTATTAAAGCTCTGACGGTTACAGGAGAATTTATAAAAATAGACGCAGAGAAAAAAGATACGATTATGAAGCATTTCGCCATCGACAATCCGGAGATAAATTCATCTTTTTCAGGTCCTGATTGTGATATTATATGTATAAAGGCGACTTCGTTTCTATTACTTGATGGCCCGCAACAGGCTTTTCATTCCGGAAAACTTTTATAGAGTAGTTTTTGTTTTTAATATGAATTTCTTCTTAGGAAGCGATCTGATTTTTTAATCTATTTTACCCTTGCGATATACTATGCTACCATCAAATTGAATCTCTTTTCATGAATTTTGGCGATTATAGAAATTGATGCAGCGTAGGAGTATGATGCTTAAATCCATGCGGGCAATTATTTTATTCTTTGTTGCCGGACTCGTAGTAATTACTACAGCCGGACTGACATTTTTTGCCCAGCGGGAAGTGACTGATTCCGTATATAAGAGTGAGTTCAGGCATGCTGAGGATATTGTTGATTCTACCCTTCTTAATGTCTCAACTGAATATCAAAGTCTGGTCTTCTTCAAAAATGCAGCCATTGAAAGACGTAAAGTTGAACTGAAAAATGTTGTTGGGATAGCGTACGAGATTGTTCAACTTAATTATGAAAAATTTAGACAGGGTGTTTTAACCGAAGAAGAAGCCAAACAGTTAAGTCTCGAACAGCTAAAAAACATGCGTTATGATGATGGAGTCGGTTATATCTGGGTTAATGACACCACCGCTCCTGTGCCGCGCATGGTCATGCACCCAACTTTACCAGAACTTGACGGTAAAATACTTGATGATCCAGCTTTTAATTGTGCTCAGGGGATAGGCAAAAATCTCTTTGTCGCATTCCGGGAAGAATGCGAGAGAAAAGGCTTCGGTTATGTGGACTATTTTTGGCCCAAGCCTTTGAAGAGCGGGTTGACTGAAGTTCAGCCTAAGTTGTCTTACGTACAATTGTTTAAAAAATGGAACTGGATTATAGGCTCAGGTGTTTATGTAGATGACATCGATAGGGATGTTGCTAAACGATTTGATGCAATTCTTGATGAGTTGCGGGCTACACTTGCTGAAATGAGTATTGGAAAGAGCGGTTACATGTTTGTTTTTACGGGCAAACAAGATCTTTTAATTCACCCTGCATATCAAGGGGCTGACGTCTCAGGATTGATAAATCCGGAAACTGGAAATTCTCTTTTCAGTGAATTGACCGCTGCTGCAAACAGCACAGGAATATTTGAATATTTATGGGATAAGCCACCTTATAATATTGGTAAATACCATTTTCATAAAAGGGCTTATATAAAATACTTTGAACCTTTGGACTGGTATGTGTGTTCTGCTGTTTACACGGATGAATTAAAGCAGCCCGGCCAGTTTCTTCGAAATAAAATAATTATGCTTTCTCTTGGTGTGCTGGCGCTGGCCCTTACATTTGCTGCTATTTTATCCAGTAAGATAGTTCACCCCCTGCTTAAACTGACCGCCGCCACCAGAGCCATTAGAGAAGGCGGAGTTACGGCTGCTGATATTCCGGTTGAAGGGCCAACTGAAACAAGGGAGCTGGGAACTGTAATTAATGGAATGCTTGATTCCATAAAGAGTGGGATGAATGAAAAAGAACAACTGTTGCGAGCACTTGAAGACGGAAACAGTGAGCTGAAGGCCACTAATTATCAGTTAGAAATAGAAGTTAAGGAACACGCCAGAGCCGAGCAGGAATTGATCCAGCTTCGCAATCATCAGAAGAATATTCTTGATTCCATGCCATCAGTTCTTGTGGGTGTAGATTCAAATGGTTCAATTAATCAGTGGAATACCGGGGCGGAGAAAGTAACCGGAAAATTATTTAAGGATGTTGCCGGGCGTCCTCTCACAGAGGTTTTTCCAGAGCTTGCTGTGGAATTAGATCAAGCTAAAGATGTTCTTCTTTCTGGGAAAATTGAAGAACGTATTCGTGTGCCCCGAACAATTGAAGGGGAAACTCATTATGAAAATGTTACGGTATACCCACTCATAAGTAATGGACTGGACGGAGTTGTTATCAGGCTGGATGATGTAACTGAAAGAGTTCGCATTGAAGAAATGATGGTGCAGACTGAGAAAATGATGTCGGTGGGTGGGCTTGCTGCGGGAATGGCCCACGAAATAAATAATCCTCTAGGTGGTATACTGCAGGGAACGCAGAATATTGAACGTCGCCTGTCTCCTGATTTTAAACGAAATGTTTTTGAAGCGGATAAGGCTGGAACATCCATTGAGGCTATCCGTAATTATATGCAAAACCGGGAAATATTCCGTATGCTGAAAGGTATTCGGGAGGGAGCTGAAAGAGCAGCAAATATAATTACCAATATGCTGAATTTCAGTCGTAAGCCTGAAGTACATCGCACTTCCTGCAAGCTCGACGTACTTGCCGATAATGCGGTCTCTCTTGCTGCGCAGGATTATGACCTTAAGAAAAAATATGATTTCAGACAGATAGAGATTATTAAGGAATATGATGAGAATCTTCCTTTTGTCATATGCTCCCCAACAGAAGTGGAACAGGTTTTTCTGAATCTGTTGGGTAATGCTGCGCAGGCTATGGCAGATATGGAGCAGGTGGATAAGCACGCAAAAATTACGATTCGTATCAGGCAGGAAAATGATTATGTTGTGGCCGAAGTTGAAGATAATGGTCCGGGAATGGATAATTCTGTTCGCAAAAGAGTTTTCGAACCGTTCTTTACCACCAAGCCTAAAGGATTCGGAACAGGGTTGGGGCTTTCAGTTTCCTATTTTATAATCACTGAGAACCATAACGGCAGCTTTGTCATAGAGTCCACACCCGGGGCCGGTGCTAAATTTATATTCAAACTCCCCGTATGCCCATCAAGGGGTATCTCGTAACGCTCTGGAAGTCCTGTCTTATAAATTAATTGTTACGGTTGTTCCTTTCTGTGGAGAGGATTTCATACTTATGTTACCGTTGTGGGCTTGTGCAATTAAGCTGGCAGAATACGTGCCGAGGCCCGTTCCTGCGTCTTTGCCGGCAGTAGAATATTTTTCAAAAAAAGATTTTTTTACAGAATCAGGCACAGCCCCCTCATTATGAATGCATATTTTTATGCCCTCATTGTCGTAGAGGAAGACCGAAATGGGATTTTCTGGCGGGGTCGCTTCAACTGCATTTTTAATCAAATTAGCCAGCATGGAAAAAAGGAGTAGCTCTTCTCCTTGGACTGTATAAAAAGTACCTGCCTGAGTTTCTTTATCGTCAATGTAAATCTTTAGTTGAGACTGCTTAAATACAAATAAATTCTGTAACTCCAAGCTGATTCTTTTTAACAGTTGGAGTAGTTCAACTTTTTCTGGTTTAACCACGTAAGTACCGGATTCCATGCGGTAGATATCATAAGATCTGTTAATGAGCCCCAGCATTTTATAGCCGGAATCTTGAATTGTCTTGAGCATTTCAACACGGGAGTTGTCCGTTTCCCCATCAAGCAGCACATGAGGCAAATTGATTATTGCATTAAGAGGTGTTTTAAGGTCGTGGCGAGTGATGCGTTCAACATCTTGACTGAGTATTTCGGCGCGCTGATGATTAATCACATCAACAAGTGTCGAAGCTAATGAATTACAAAAATGCTCTAGAAAATCCGTCCCCATTTCTGGATGATATCTTGTGACTGAGGGGTCATAAATAGAGAGCAGACCGATGAGTTTTTCCGGTTTATATTTATTTGTCATGCCAAAAGAGAAACAGGACCCTCCGTGTTCTGGAGACATATCCGGATCGCCGAAAAAGATATCAGGGCGCATCATTTTAGAAATGGGACCTATAAAGACACGATTGCTATTGGAATTGAGAGTCGCGTCAATATAGCGCATACACCCCTTTAAATAAAAGGTCGGAATTTCTTCATCAATCAGTCCGGAACAAAGGTCGCGGTCGAGCACAACCGAAAGTTTATATACCCCAAGATCTCTTGAAATATCATTAAGAATTTCTGGTAAATCTGAGATGTCCTTTAATGTGTTTACGTGATCAAGTGCATTACATAATTTGCTGAAAAATTGAAAATCGGAATTATATGATTGGAGTGTTTCTTTAAATTTAAGTTCAAGTTTGTCGGAATGATCCTGTATTTGGGTAAATTGGTCTTGAACGGAAAGGAGTTCGGCTTCCTGTCGCAGGAATTCATCTCTAGCAAAAACATAATTTTCAAAAACAGTCTGGGCGATGCCGGACGCCTGCTCTTCTTTTCCATCTGCGAACAACTGTTTAAGCAGGTCCAGCTTTTTCCCGAATTCTTTGAGTGAAGGTAAATTATTCATATGAATTCCTACAGCGTATGTTGCTAGATTCTTTTGATTTCAAAGAGACCTTAACTGGATGTGCGGGATAATTGCAACTTGTGAGTCTATAAAAAGTCAATTCAAAGCAGCAAAAGCCAGCAAGCCGGAGATTTCTGACAGCACAAGCGCCCCGCCGAGGAAATCACCGTTGGCTCCGTTGACCCTTTTGGCCAACCTGTAGAGAAATAACAGGCAAAGTCCCCCAAGCACATATGCTGCAAGCTGTGTCTGAACATTCACAGCCCAGAAACCAAGTACTACGGTAGAAAGAAAAGCAATGGTCAGTGAGGTTTTATCTGCTCCGTTCATGAATAAGATTCCCTGACCGGGGCGTGAAAAAGGTCGACCTATCCGGCACATGGCAGCATTGCCCATCCGGCCCAGAACAAAAATCCATACCGCAGCGGCAAAAGCCTGAGCTTCATAAATGTAATAGAAACAAACGACCTGCCCCAGGATAGCCAGCACTGAAGCAAGAATTCCAAATACGCCCGAACGGCTGTCTTTGATGATTTTCCAAAATCGTTCAGCATCTGGGTATGGGCCTGCACCGTCAGCAATATCTGCAATGCCGTCAAAATGAAGCCCGCGAGTCAGGTAGACAGAAGCTGCCACACTAAGCCACGCTTGTATCCAGAATTTTTCCGCAAAAAGTCCCATATAGAATGGGAGCACAATAACTGTGCCCATTACAAGTCCGCTCAGCGGCATCCATTTTACAGTCCGTTTCAGATCATCCGCCTCAATATCCAGAACAGGGCCAAGGCGGGTCATAAAACCAAGTGTCATCAAAAAATCCCTTAGAGGATTATTATCAAAAAATTTCATAAATTCTATTTAATCCTGATTTAACTTTCAGTGCACCAGTTTAAGGTCAGTACATCACCTGGTTCAAGGCCGAGCATTTCAGATGCGGCGCCCCGATTGAGTGCCAGTTCGTAAAAACCCTGACTTCCGGCAATAAGTCCGGTTGCTCCGGCTTCAAGTTCGGCGTAGCAGGAGACGCGTTTTACACAGTCTGCGTCATTGCCGGACAGAAGTTGTTCTTCGGGGATGGACATACGCTCGGGCAGGCCTTGTTTGTCTGGTATATTGAGCACCAGATTACCGAAACGGTCCTTGTGCAAAACAATTGCATCCACTCCGTTCTGCCGCCATAAGGGTTTTTGAATTCCAGTGCGGACTATGTCCCGTAAAGGAAGCTTCGGTCCCAGCGTTTCCAGAGAAGTTCCGCAAGCAATATCGGCTGCAAGGGGAGCAAAAATATCACGGCCGTGAAATGTTGCGGAGCTGCTCATTTTACCCGCTGCTTCACTCAGATCAGTCACAATCATGGAACCGCAAAATTGTGATTCTGCGAGTTCAATAATGCCGTTATCCGGAGCTATTACAGTACGCCCGTTAAATTCGGCTCCGATAATTTTCCGCCCACTGCCGACACCCGGGTCCACCACAGTTATGAAGATAGTATCTTCGGGAAAATGATTCATGGCTGCTGCCAGAAAAAAAGCACCCTGTGAAATGCAGAAAGGTTCCACACCGTGAGTCACATCAATTATACGGGACTTAGGTGCGTGGGTAGCAAGAACCCCTTTCATCTGTCCCACGTAGGGATCGTCCAGTCCGAAATCTGTTAAAAGCGCGATTGTTCTGCTCATCTCGTTACCTTGGTACGGAAAAGCCTTTTCCGAGAACGCTGAAGGTTGATTCTATTATGACAAAAGCTGCCGGATCAATAGTAAATACAGTGGCTTCAAGCCTTTTAATTCTGAAAGAATCCACCACAGTCATTATTACTGTTCTTTCTTTACCTGTATAGCCGCCTTTGGCGTTTAAAAGCGTTGTGCCGCGGCCAAGTTTGGCCATGATTGCTCCGGAAACATCTTCTGGAAAAGATGTAATAATAAGTACAAGTTTGCGTTGGTTGAACAGACGCTGCACTCCGTCGATAGCGGCTGAAGCAATATATATCATTGCTAATGAATAAAGAACATCATTGAGATTGAGCCAGATTGTACCGACTCCGAGCACCACGGCATTGAATCCCATGGAGAACTGTCCGACCTTTATCCCAAGCTTTTCGCGGGCCAGAATCTGTAATATTCCAATTCCACCGGTAGAGCCAAGTGAGCGCAAAGATATACCGGAGCCGATACCGAGGACTACTCCGCCCGCAAGTACTGCCAGCCACTTATCTTCAAATGCGATGGTCCATGGTACTAATTCAATACAAACACTCAGTGAAACAAGGCCATAAAGACTGTATAAAAAGAATTTTCGACTGATAAAAAACCAGCCGATAATAAATACAGGAATATTAAGTAGAAAAATCCAGACACCAGAGCTTAGTTGCGGAAAAATATAATAAACCAGCAAAGCCATCCCTGAAATTCCGCTGGGCAGAAAAGCATTTGGAATAATTACACCTTTTATAGCGATAGCGGCTAGAAAAGATCCGAAAGTAAGCAGAAAAATATTCCACGGGATGGTGTAACTCATTTTCTGAAACCGGTTTATAACAGCGTCAAATTCAGTATCCAATTCATATTCTCCTTTGTATGAAGACATATTTTGCTGTATTAAAAAAAAAGGCAATGTAGATTCTCTTTTTCACAAACTCCGATAATATTCTTCTCAGGAATTTTTTCAGCCCCTTACAGAGCACTTGGAAGCAACAAAGAAAGATGATAAGCGATGCTTGCCTACATAGAATTAAACAGCCCTATAAACCAAGCAGGGCTGTCATCATAATTTATTAAGGAGATTTTTAATCCACCATGAAAGCTAAACTACATTTAGAGAAAGTTCTCGGTTCTATTCTTGACAACAAGGGTTGGGAATGGCCCGAAAAGGCCGTTATTGAGCCTCCCAAAGACAAAAAATTCGGCGACATGTCCGCAAACATTGCCATGATGCTTTCCAAGCAGGCAAAAATGAACCCTCGCGCTATTGCCGAAGATATCAAGAGCGAACTTGAGAATGATAAATATATTGAAAAGGTCGACATTGCCGGTCCCGGTTTCCTCAATTTTACCTTCTCCAATTCCTTCTGGCAGGACATGATTCCTGTGGTCCTTGAAAAAGGAGCAGACTACGGGCGTAGTGAAATTGGTAAGGGAACTAAGATTCAGGTGGAGTATGTCTCAGCCAACCCTACTGGTCCCCTGCATATTGGACACGGACGTGGCGCAGCTCTTGGAGATTGTCTCGTGCGTACCCTCGAATTCACCGGACATGATGTTGAAGCTGAATACTATGTCAATGACGCTGGGCGGCAGATGCTCATTTTGGGAAATTCTATTTGGGTAAGACTGCAGCAGTCTCAGGGACGTGATATTGCCGATCCTGAAGATTTTTATAAAGGTGAATATATTAAAGATCTTGCAGCCGAAGTGTTGGAGCGTAATCCTTCGATTCTCGACATGGCTGAAGATGATGCTATTGCTATCTGCCGTGAATACGGAAAGGATGAAATCCTCGAAGGCATTAAAAAAGATCTCGCAGCCTTTGATGTTCGCCATGATGTATGGTTTTCCGAAAAAAGCCTTGTTTCTGCTGGTAAGGTTGATGAAACCTTTGCCGATCTTCTGGAACGCGGTATGGCTTATGAAAAAGACGGCGCTCTCTGGTTCAAATCCACCGACCTCGGTGACGATAAAGATCGCGTACTGCGTAAGTCTAACGGAGACCTAACCTATTTCGCTTCCGATATTGCGTATCATGATGATAAATACAAACGTGGCTTTGACAAAGTTGTTGATATCTGGGGAGCTGACCATCATGGTTACATTCCCCGTATGCAGGCCGCAGTAGAAGCACTGGGTAAAAAAGGACAGCTTGATGTTATTCTTGTGCAGCTCGTTAACCTGCTGCGCGGTGGTGAGCAGATTGCCATGTCTACCCGTGCCGGTAAATTTGAAACACTTGAAGATGTGGTAGAAGAAGTAGGTCGCGATGCTTCCCGTTTTATGTTCCTGTCCCGTAAAAGTGACAGTCATCTCGATTTTGATCTTGATCTTGTTAAGCAGAAGACGATGGAAAATCCGGTTTACTATGTACAGTATGCTCATGCGCGTATCTGTTCTGTAATCCGCAAGGCTGCTGAGCAGGGTATAGAAGTCCCGGCTGTAGACGGGGCTTTGCTGGGGATCCTGACCAACTCGGAAGAGTTGAATCTCATGAAACTTATGGACCAATTCTCTGATGTTGCTGAAAATGCTGGTAAAAACATGAGTCCGCACGTAGTCAGTTATTATCTGCGTGATCTGGCCAGTGCGCTGCACAGGTTTTACTCAATGCATCACATCCTTTCCGCAGAGAAAGATATTATTGCCGCAAGACTTTTGTTACTTAAAGCTGTAGCCAGAACACTTGCTAATGGTCTTGCCCTGCTAGGTGTCTCTGCTCCAGAAAGTATGTAATTAATAAACGGAGAATATGATGGCTGTTCCCAAGGGAAGAAAAAAACAGGTTCCAGTCAGGAAAAGACCTACACTTTTACCTTCAATGGACCGGAAATTATAGGGCTGTGTGCAGGAAGTATTGCTGCCCTGTGTGCTTTCTTTGTACTGGGAATTCTGCTTGGCAGGGGGTATCAGCCCGAAAAGGATATGCCTGAACTGGCAATGATGATGCCTTCCCAGTCCGTTAATGGTTCCGGTGAAGTAAAAGGCGGTGTTCTTAAGCCTGAAGAGTTGCAGTATATCGACGCACTTAAGAAAAAACCGGAATCTGCAGTAAAGCAGGAGCCGGCTAAGAAAGAAGCTGCTAAGACTGAACCCAAGACTGTTAAAGCTAAAAAGACTGAGCCTGCCAAAACAGAGAAACCTGCATCCGTTCAAGTTGTTAAAAAACAGGTTGCTTCAGAAGCTGAGGAGCCTGTAGAAATTGACAATCCCGGAGAGCAGAATCTGCCGAAATATGACTATGTTTATCAGGCAGCCTCTTTTGGATATGACAATAAAGCGCAGGATTTCAGCAAAAAACTTATAGCAAGTGGACTGGATTCTTATGTAGAACCCGGAGAAAGTGGTTCGCGTATCTGGTACAGGGTTTTTATCCGGCATACAGGAACGCCCGATTCTACTTTAAGTATGAAAAAAATACTGCGTAAATTCGGAATAAAAAAACCATTACTCAAAAGTAAAAAAGCTGCTGAGTAGAGTTAAGAATATAATTTAAAAAAGGTCGCTGAACATATGTTCAGCGACCTTTTTTTATATTTTGTCCCGTCCTGAAATAGGTTTACACCTAAAGGACCTGTTTCATGAATGACCATGGATTATTTAACTAATGTTACCAGATCATAATCAGTAATGCTGTCAATTTCAGCTTTGACTATCATGCCGGGTTTGAGTTCGGTAGAATCTTCAGGTGCACTGACGTAGGTTATTCCGTCAACCTCGGGTGCTTGAAACCAGACTCGTCCGTTAAACAGTCCGGGCCACTCCTCATTGGGTTCTTCCACCAGCACGTCTATTGTCTCCCCAATTTTTTCTTCAAGAATTTCATGACTGATGGAAGACTGCAGTTCCATCAGTTTCAGCCTTCTTTCTTCGCGCAATTCTTCGGGCAATTGTTCCATTTCTCCAGCTGGAGTACCTTCTTCGGGCTGGTAGGCGAATACTCCAAGATGTTGGAAGCGGGTTTCTTTGACAAAATTCATGAGGGTGTTGAAATGTTCTTCAGTTTCCCCCGGATATCCAACGATAATACTGGTGCGTAGTACGGCGTGGGGTATATGCTTGCGGACTCGGTCTATTACCTTACGCGGGTCACGTGCAAATGGGCGTCCCATGGAGGACAGTACGTCTGTGTGGGCATGCTGCACAGGTATATCAAAATAGGGCAACAGCGGTTTTCCTGCCTTGGCAAGAAATGAGAGCATGCTGTTAGTCAGTCCTGCGGGGTAGAGATACATGAGCCGCAGCCATTCCAGTCCATCAAGAGGCAGCAGTCCTTCAATAAGGCTGCGCAGGTTGGTATCAGGATCGTTTAGGTCTGACCCGTATGCGGTTGTGTCCTGACCGACTAAGATGATCTCGGGAATGCCTTGATCTAAAATGTGTTTTGCTTCTTCTATCAGTCCGGGCAATTGACGACTTACGTGAGGTCCGCGGATGGAGGGAATCGTACAGAACCGACAGGAATGGGAGCATCCTTCACTTATCTTGAGATAGGCGTATGCTGGACCTGTACTGATGGCTCTGGTCTGTTCTACCGGAAACTCTTTAGCGAGAGCTTTAGCAGCCAGTTCAGGCCATTTCTCGAGATCATGGGTGGAAAGCCAGAGGTCCACTTCAGGAATCTGTTCGGAAAGTGCTCCGTATCGGCTGACCAGACATCCTGCTACAGCGAGAACAGGTCTGGGGTTAAGGTCTTTGATTGTTTCTGCTGCCTCAAGGATGGAATCAATGGATTCTTCTGTTGCAGGTCCTATGAATCCGCAGGTGTTGATCAGAACGAGGTCTGATTCTTCAGGGACTGAGGCCGGGACCATATTGTCACCGAATGTTCCCAGCATTCTTTCTGTATCGACGCGATTTTTAGGACAACCGAGGCTTATAGTGAATATTC
>JMSU01000310.1_pt1 | contig 13842 bp, 15 predicted proteins | sample 179011 | NCBI WGS metagenome assembly JMSU01 (sample SAMN02769580, study PRJNA246767) | bioreactor metagenome | isolation source: Culture-1 Bioreactor ArsB derived from microbial biomass from the upper 2 cm... | place: Germany: Bremen | collected day 87 after inoculation
CCGCGTGATCGGAGTTCCGGCCTGCGCACTTTTTCTTTAAAACTACCAGCCTCGATCTTGTTCTTCCCCGCGTACTGGCTGGGCAGGAAATCAGCCGCAAAGACTTCGCAGCCTTGGCTGACGGCGGTTATTGTATGGAATGTAAAACTTGCACCTTCCCCAAATGCCCCTTCGGCAAATAGGAGAACTAAGCATGCATAAGAATCTTGACCCACCGGAATTCGGATCAACTGCGGCCCTTGCAGAAATGGACGGGCATAATCCGACCATTCGTCTCCATCTCTGGCTCGAAGGAGGTGAAGGTGTTTTTTTCGGATACGGAAGATTACTGCTTCTCGATCGCATTGAAACTTGCGGATCGCTTAAAAAAGCATCTGAAGAACTTGGTATGTCTTACCGCGCTGCGTGGGGCAAGATTAAACAGACTGAAAAAGTGCTCGGTTTCCAGCTTATGGAAAGAGTAGGAAGCAGGCGCAGCGGCTACCGCTTAACTGAGGCAGGACGTCTTGTACGCGATAAGTACTTTGAATGGTTCAGTAAAGTTGAAAGTGATGCGCGTGCCCGGGCTGACGAAATCTTTCCGTGGAATTCTAAGAGTTTCGGGGAAAGCTGATTTGAGCTTTGGATGATCAACTGTTTTCTGTTTATAGAGATTAAAAAATAATTATAGTTTTTTAATAGGAAAAAGGGTTTAGAAAATTATTCTAAACCCTTTTTAGAATTCTTAATGCTTTGTGGTTTTTAGTTTCCCCTAGATCGTGGATAATGCAGAGATGTAATACCTTCAGTGCATCCAGATGTGGATATTCTTTGCTTACGAGCATAGCAAAAAGGCATAGCCTCCAACTGTGTTCGGCGGTACTTTCCTGCCTTCCTGATCTTGTCCAAGTTGTTCGCAGCGTACTTTTCAAGGCTTCTGCGCGATGTAAAAAGTCCAGTAAATTATATATTGATTTTTCATGACAGCAGGGCTGGCAACAACTCTTTGGCATGACTGAGGGTCACAAATTCTTTACCAGCAAGTGCGGAGCAGTCAACCTGTTCATGGCACCATGTTGTGTGAAACGGGATATGGACAGCATTTGCCCCGATATTAATAACCGGAAGTATATCTGATTTTACTGAATTACCGATCATCAGAAATTCACTTTTGCAGATGTCGTGGAAATACAGGCATTTTTTGTATGCCTGTTCGTTTTTTTCGCTGACAATTTCAATGCATGAAAAATAATCAGTCAAACCGGAACGCTCAATTTTGCTTTCCTGCTCAATAAGGTCACCTTTGGTGATAAGCATAAGCTTGAATTTATCTGAGAGCTGCTGCAATACATTTTCAACACCATCCAGCAGTTCTATAGGATGGCTTTGCATTTCTTTACTCAGTTCAATTATTTTTCTGATTTCTTTACTGCATTCTTTGCCATTTGTAATTTCCAGTGCTGTTTCAATCATCGAAATGGCAAAACTTTTTGATCCATATCCGAAAATTTTAATATTACGGATTTGGATCTGCTCCAGCATATTGCTTATTGATTCAGAATCGTTGTAACTAGAAAACATATTGCAGAATTCATCGCTGACTTCTTGAAACATGGGTTCGTTAATCCATAAAGTGTCATCTGCATCAAAAGCGATTACGTTTATATCATTTTTAAACATTATATTTCTCCGTCTTTTCTGTAGCCTTGGATATTCGAAATGAGCACAGGAAAAAAGGACATTTGTCCCAAAAGGGTATTTTAATGAAATTTATTGATAATCATTTTACCAAAGACCTTCTGGATGCATACTGTCGGCGAAACTCGCATGTGCCGGGAAAAATGAACGAGGTCACAATTCACCCCGGTACTATGATCATTGAACAGGGGAAATCGCCGGATTGTGTCTTTATCATCCTCCATGGCAGTATGAAGATTCATATAAGTACAGCTAAAGGAACTGAATATCTCGTTGCTATAGAAGGGAAGGGAGAACTTCTCGGCGAGGTTGAAGGATTGACTGGTGACCCCGCTACCTGTTCCGTGACCGCTTTGTCTGAAAGTCTGGTCGCTAAAATTTCACCGGATGCTTATAAAAGTTGGCTGGAAGATGATCATGATTTTGCTTTGTTGGTGAATAGGATTCTCTCATACCGCTTGCAACAAACAACAAAGCGAGCGGCTGTGCATCTTACTTATCCGCTTGAGTATTCGGTTTTGAAGCTCCTTAAAATGCAGGCTGCTGAAAATTCAGTACATATTACTAAAGAAGAAATAGCTAATTATCTGGGAACAAGCATTAGAAGTGTAAATCGTATTTTAAAGGATTTACAAAATAAAAATGTTCTATCCCCGTCAAAAGAAATAGAAATTGTTTCCATGGATAATCTTGAGCAGGCCATGCGAAATCATGAGGAGTGAGCTGAATTTAGGATCGTGTTTTTTTATTAAGAAATGTGCCTGATTTATGGGCAATTAAGGTTAGTATAATATATTATACTAACCTTTTTTGTTTATATGTGTTATTTTTAACACATTGGAATTATTGACTTTATTTTGCTTATGCCGTTCTATGGGATCATTGAAATAACTATCAGGCTATTGGGTTTTATTTTTTGCCTGATATAACGGAAGGAGGATCCCATGAACATTTCACGGCGAGGGTTCATGAAACTTGCGGGCATAGGTGTCGCAGGTCTCGGAATGAGCCAGCTGGGACTCGATTTATCTCCGGCACAGGCTTATGCTGCCGGACTTAAAATCAAGGGAGCAAAGGAAGTAATCTCTATCTGTCCGTTCTGTTCGGTCAGTTGTCATTTCATTGCTCATGTGAAGGACGGAAAGATTGTCAGCACTGAAGGTGACGCGGATTACCCGGTCAGCGAAGGTGCTCTTTGTGCAAAGGGTGCAGCAATGCTCTCCATGCATAACAGTCATCACAGGCTGCAGAAACCCATGTATCGTGCTCCTTACAGCACCAAGTGGGAAGAAAAAAGCTGGGAATGGGTTCTTGACCGTATTGCCCACCGTGTAAAAGAGACACGTGATGAAGGCTTCAAACGTTTCAATGCCAAAGGGCAGGAAGTCAATCGTGTAGAATCAATTTTTCATCTGGGATCATCACAGATGGATAACGAGGAATGTGCAGTCGTCCATCAGGGTGTGCGCGGCCTCGGCCTGGTGCATTTTGATCACCAGGCGCGTATTTGACACAGCGCAACAGTTGCGGCTCTGGCAGAGTCGTTCGGGCGCGGTGCGATGACAAACCACTGGTGCGATATTGAAAATGCTGATTCTGTTCTAATTATAGGCAGTAACGCAGCAGAGCACCATCCCATCTCCTTTAAATGGGTCTTACGGGCCAAAGACAAGGGCGCCACTGTTATGCATGTGGACCCCAAATTCTCACGTACTTCCGCTAGAAGTGATTTCCATGTGCCTCTCAGATCAGGCACAGATATCCCCTTTATGGGTGGTATGATCAACTATGTTCTTGAAAATGATCTTTTTTTCAAGGAATACGTAGCTAATTATACCAACGCCGCTTTTATCGTCGGCAAGGATTACAAGTTCTCCAAAGGACTATTTTCCGGTTACGATAAAAAAGCGCGTAAATATGACAAATCCAAATGGGCTTTTGAACTGGATAAAGACGGCGTGCCTAAAAGAGATGAATCTCTCAAGCATTCCCGCTGTGTATTCCAGATGCTTAAAAAGCATTACTCCCGCTATTCCCTTTCAAATGTATCCAAGACTACAGGTGTCTCCAAAGAGAACCTGAAAAAAGTCTATAAGACATTTGCTGCCACAGGCAAAAAGGACAAGGCCGGAACAATCATGTACGCGCTTGGCTGGACTCAGCACACAGTAGGCGTACAGAACATTCGTTCCAGTGCTATCCTGCAGCTTCTGCTTGGTAACATCGGTGTAGCCGGCGGCGGTATCAACGCCCTGCGCGGTGAGCCGAATGTACAGGGGTCAACTGACCACTGTATCCTCTGGCACATTCTTCCCGGTTATTTGCCTGTTCCTAAAGCCAGCCTCGGTTCTTTTGAAGATTATACCAAGGCAACCACTCCGGTAAGTAATGATCCTGAAAGCGCCAACTGGTGGCAGCATAAGCCAAAATACATGGCTTCTCTGCTCAAGTCATGGCGTGGTGATAATGCTACTGCTGAAAACGGTTTCGGTTACAAGCTCCTGCCTAAAGTGGATGACGGCGAAGATTACTCATACATTTATATCTTTGACCGCATGTACAAAGGCGAAATCAAGGGTGGATTCGTGTTCGGAACCAACCCGGCTCAGAGTGTTCCCAACTCCAACAAGACCCGCAAAGCTCTTGATAATCTTGACTGGCTGGTTGTCGGTGAACTTCATAATACTGAGACTTCAGACAACTGGCATCGTCCGGGTGTTGATCCGACTCAGAACAAGACTGAAGTCTTCCTGCTGCCTTCCGCACAGCGTGCAGAAAAGGCCGGTTCCATCAGTAACAGTGGTCGCTGGCTGCTTTGGCACTACGAAGCTTGCCGCCCTATGGGCGAGAGCAAAAGCATGGGTGAAATGTATGTGGACATAATTAATCACGTACGACAGCTCTACAATAAAGAAAACGGTGCATTCCCCGAACCTATCCTAAGTCTCGATTGGCCTGCATACTATGATGCTGAAGACGTTGCCCAGCGTATCAACGGACGTTTCACTAAAGACGTTGAAATCAAAGGCAAGAAGTACAAAAAAGGCCAGCAGGTTCCCTCCTTTGTTGCTCTCGGAGATGATGGTTCAACATCATGTATGAACTGGCTCTATTCCGGTAGTTATACTGAAGAAGGTGGTAACAAGGCTAAACGTCGTAGTTTGGCTCAGACCCCAATGCAGGCGAAGATCAATCTGTATCCCAACTTTGCATGGTGCTGGCCTGTTAACCGTCGTATCCTTTACAACCGTGCTTCTGTGGATGCTAATGGTAAGCCTTGGGCACCTCAGAAAGCGGTTATTGAATGGAACGGGTCCAAATGGGAAGGCGATATTCCTGATGGCGGATGGCCACCGAACGCAACTGGTAAGGGGCGTTATCCTTTTATCATGCGTAAAGAAGGTCATGGACAGCTTTACGGTCCCGGCCTGCAGGATGGACCTTTCCCCGACCATTACGAGCCGGTGGAAACTCCTATCAAGAGCCATCCCTTCTCTCGTCAGCTCAACAGTCCTGTTTACAAGCGCGTATTCAGTGACATGGATAAGCTTGCAAAACCCGCAGATGAGCGTTTCCCCATCGTACTGACTACTTACAGTATGACTGAACATTGGTGTGGTGGTGGTGAAACAAGAAATATTCCGGCACTGCTTGAAGCTGAACCTCAGCTTTATGTGGAAATGAGTCCGGAACTTGCCAAAGAAAAAGGTATTGAAAACGGTGATCCTGTTATCGTTGAAAGTATTCGCGGCAAGGTTGAAGCTATTGCAATGGTTACTGTACGTATGACTCCTTTTGAAGTTAAGGGCGATATTGTACACGAAGTCGGTATGCCTTTCTGCTTCGGCTGGACCACCAAAGGCTGTGGTGATGCAACCAACAGGTTGACCCCCGCTGTTGGTGACCCCAACACAACTATTCCTGAGTATAAGGCTTCTCTCGTGAATGTTCGCAAAGCGAAAAAACTCACCGAGATCGAGTAACCCGAAATCAAGCCGGGTCTTTAGACCCGCTCGAAAAGGAGTAAAAAATGCCTAAAGCATTCTTTGTCGATACTTCTAGATGTACGGCTTGTCGCGGTTGCCAGGTTGCCTGCAAGGAATGGCATGATCTGCCTGCGACAGAAACAAAACAGCGTGGTTCTCACCAGAATCCGGCTGATTTGAATCCCTTCACATATAAACTGGTTCGTTTCAGCGAACATCGTATCAAAGGTAAGGTCGAGTGGTATTTTTTCCCCGATCAGTGTCGTCATTGCGACGTGCCTCCCTGTAAAGATATCGCTGATTCATACGTAGCCGGAGCGGTCATTAAAGATGAAGACACCGGAGCGGTTATCTTCACCGATCAGACCAAGCGTCTTGCTGCTGATGAAGCTTTGGAAATGACTGAAGCTTGTCCATACAACATTCCGCGCCGTAATTCAGGTTCTGGACTGATTAGCAAGTGTGACATGTGTATTGATCGTCAGCAGGTCGGACTCGTGCCTGTTTGCGTCAAGACTTGTCCTACCGGAACAATGAACTTTGGTGAACGCGAAGAAATGATGGCTCTGGCTGAGAAAACTCTTGCAAAGGTCAAGAAAGATTACCCCAACGCAGCCGTAATTGATGCGGATGAAGTTAACGTAATCTATCTGGTTATGGATAAGCCCGAACTCTACTACGAATACGTAACTGCAGACGCTTCCGGTGTTGGCAATGGCGTAACCCGTAAAGAATTCCTCGCAGGTCTTACCAAACCAGCTAAACGTATCTTCGGATAAGTGCCTTATAAGCGGACCTCGGATTTTTTCCGGGGTCCGTCATGGCATGCCTCCGGCAGGCTCGCAGGGCGTAAGATTAGATGCGCTATCGCGCTTTTTAAGAATGAAAGATGATGCCTCCGGCGGCTTAAACCCTTTTGGGAAAAGGGTTTAAGAATCCCAAAATTTTTTAATAGTTTAAGTTGGATTTGAACTCAGGAAGTTTTGCATGTGATAATTAGGGATTAGTAAATACAATTTTTCAGGTTTGCACCGGACTGCTAAGAACGCAATATCTCACGTAAGACTGTGCGAAGCTATAGTAAAAAGTTTCCTTTCTGGCTCTCGTAGAGCCGCTGGAGGCAATAAGCCCCGCAGGGTTCTTCATGGCACGTAGTTTAAAGTCGTAATAAAAAATTCAGGAGCAGAATCATATGAGTAATATTAAATCGAAGTCTAAGAAAAAACTTGATGTGCAGGCAGGGCTTCTTGCTTTGCGCAAAAAGACTCCCGCTCTTGAAAATATTTTCGATGCTTTCGGTCCGCTGGTTCAGGCTCAGGAAAGAGGTTGTGAGTTACTTCAGGACTGGAACGGTTTTGTTTTACCTGCGGCGTATGCACCGCGTTTTGAGCAGGGCGTACCGCTGCTTTCCGAGATGGAACTGCCGGAGCTGGGAGACTTGTATCAAGAGATCTTTTTTGTCATGGCGGAAGCCGTTGCTGCTGGTATGCCAAACATCACAGAGCATATTAGTGATATTACTTCAGCCTTGAAGAACACTGAGAACGTTAATGATCTGGCGAAAGCTATTTGGGATGAAGACGGTCCTTTGCTTGAAAAATTAATAGAAAATTTGAAGGTCGATAGTCAGACTTTAGTTTTTCTGGGAACAGTGTCTTTGAAGCCTTTTATGGTGCGCATGGAAGCAGACTCTGCAAAAGCGATTGAGAATATGCAGTGGTCTAAAGGATATTGTCCTGTTTGCGGGACTTTTCCGGATCTGTCGCTGCTCAAAAAATCAGGTGATGATAATGCCTATCTTAAATCGCACGGAGGACAACGCTGGTTACATTGTTCCTGCTGCAGTCATGAATGGCGGTTTAAGCGCAACATGTGTCCGTGGTGTGAAAGCGAAGACTATGAAAAGTTGAGATATTTACAGGCTGACGAGATTAAAAATGAAAGGGTGGATGTCTGCGACTGCTGTAACCGTTATTTTGTGACGATTGATACCCGCGAATTGGTAGTAAGTCCTGATCCGCGCGTTGCTCCGCTTGGACTGGTTCATTTGGATATCAAGGCTCAGGAAGAGGAGTATATTCCCATGGCGGAAACTCCTTGGAATGTGTTGTAGAATATTTCTCCGCCAACATGAAAGCCGCGATCCTATTTAAGATTGCGGCTTTTTCGTATAAAATTATCTCTATCGATTGGCAGGTTATCCAATATTTTATTAAGTGTCCCGTTGGCTCTAATTATATCAATGCCTTTTTGAAGGGTTGAGACCACTGAGTCAGGTGTTTTACGGTTAAAAGCAAAGTAAATTTCACCTAAGTTTAGAACGTAATTGATTTTAAAGTCTGCCCATACAAATCCTTTTGATTTTAAAACACTGTATATTACATTTTCATTTTCAAGAATCGCATCAACTCTTCCACGTTTAAGTTTTTCAACCATTATAGAAACTGTAGGTGACAGGTCGAGCTGTTCTTCTGGTACTCCTTTAGACATTAATAGTTGGTGCCCAATGCCTTTTCTGATGACGCTGACTCTGACTTTTGCAAGATCGTCTAGGCTATCAAGTTTAACTGTGCTTTTTATAGATACAAATACGAGATTTACGTTTGCAATAGGGCCTGCCCACTTAAATAAATTTTCCCGCTCGTGGCTTCTCACTGTACTAAAAATACAGGTGTTTGGAGTAGTTATAACTGTTTTGTAACCTCTGGCCCAAGGGTATACATGTATTTCATTCGAATTTATGTGTACATCGACGGCTTTTAAAGCAGCGGTTAAAATATCTACGCTGATTCCTTTAATCTGGTTGTTTTCTGTATAATTAAATGGAGGAAGGTCTTCAGTTATAAACGTAGTGTTATTAAGTGATTGTGCTTCAGTTATATTGCATCCTAAGTAGGTGAATAAATATAAGCAAAAAGTTAATATTTTAAGCGTCATTTTCATTTTTAGAATACTCCAGTTGTATAAATTATACATAATATTTCTTAAAATGAAATTATAATTATGACTCTTTAGTGCGTTTTATTATGTAGATAGTTTATTCATTTGAGGTTCTGCAACGAAGAGATGCCGGTATGTATTAATTATTCGTTTAGGGCCAGATTTATATTTAATCGTATTAGTGGATATTAACGAATTAGCTTATTTTTTGTTCGAAGGAATTGTGCTTATAATTTTGCCTAGTTTGCCATTCTTACGGATAATATCAATACCTCTTTGCAGTTCTAAAACTATTGAATCAGGTGTTTTTTTATTAAAAGCAAAGTATATTTCCCCGACATTAAAGGTGTAGTTTACTTCATAATCTTCAGGTGAAAAACCACTTCGTATGATTGTTCTGAAAATAGCATTTTGATTGCCGAAAAGAGCATCAATTCTATTTTTCTTTAGTTTTCTGACCATAGAAATTACAGAAGGCGATAAATCTATATGCTCGTTGCTACATCCTGCCTTTAGTAGAATTTCATGAGCAACTCCTTTTCGTAATGTAGAAATTCTATAGTTGATGGCATCACGAGGTGTTTTTATATTTACTGTCCCTTTTTTTGATATGAAGACACAACTAAAGATTGTAATAGGGCCTGCCCATTTAAAGAGATTCTCTCTTTCTTTGCTTCTTACTGTGCTGAAAAGACATGTGTTCGGGAATTCAAGTGCATACCGAAACCCTCTGGCCCACGGGTATACTTCTATTTCTGTCATGTTTTTTTTAATGCCGACTGCTGTAAGAGCAGCATTTAGAATATCAATGCTTATACCTTTGATATGACCATCCTCTAGATAGTTATATGGTGGGAGATCTTCGGTTATAAAGGTCGTATCTTGTAGAGATTGTGCAAAAGATTGATTGCATAAAATAGTGCACCATAAGAATGTATATATAATAATTTTTGAAATCACGAACTAAACTCTCCTCTTAGGGGAGCTTAGGCTGAAATAGTGAAAAGATGAATCAAAAATTTAAATCTGAAGTTGAAAATATTGAATTAAAATAGCTCTGTTTATAATGAACTGATGTGGATTCTAATCAACCTGAAAAACACTTTGATAATGTGTTTTTATTTTTATATGTATTATTTAAATTTTCATGGTTGGTTTATAGCACTTAAAATAATTAATTAAGAAAAGGAGATCTGATGAAGTCTTTAATGAAATTATTATTGGCAACTGCAATGATTTTAGTGATGAGCGGCGGGGCTATGGCACAAGAATGTTTTAATGCTCAGGGAAGCACTCTTGTTCCGGGGTTGAGGTATCACTATCGCAGCGCATCTTATTTATCTGCTCCAATGATAGTTGTAAACAATATAACAAGTTCCACTGTTCGGTGTAAGATTACATTTATTGACCACGATGGAAATGATTTCAGCTCATATGCAAATGTCTTTACTGGGGGAGGTAGTACTTTTACGCGGATTGCTACAGGTACAGGAGAATTTAATATACCACCGTCTTCCACTCGAATGGTGATAATGCAGCAGGAGGCCCCTGTGAAATCTATTATAGGGTACGCAAAGATTGAGTGGAGATCAGATGATAGCACTCTTCATAAAGCTTTGATGGCCTCAGGAAGACAGATTAGAGTTGATCCCGGGAGTTCTGTCAGCGGTGGAAATTTTAATATCAACAACGGTCAGCCGTTTTAATTTTAGCCTTAGCAGATATCTATTATAACACCCTGAACTTGTTCAGTTCAGGGTGTTGTTTTGTGAGTGGTGTCAATTTGAAAACTATTTGGGCATCGCTCCCCGTAACTCCCCGATCATTCCGCCAATATCATCAGCTCCGACAATTTCGGTGACCAGTGCCACGCATTTAGCACCGCGATTCATTACATCGGCAATATTGTGCTCTTTGATTCCGCCGATAGCTACGAAGGGCAGTTCTATATTTTCCACAACCCAATCGAGGTATTCAAACCCTACGGGATCAACAACGTCGTCTTTGGTGTAGGTTTTAAAAATAGGACCAACTCCGATGTAATCGGCGCCTGCTTCAACTGCGGCAAGGGCTTCTTCCGGTGCATGGGTTGAAAGACCTATAGCCATTTTTTCGCCTACCAGATTCCGGACAGCATGAACGGGGAAGTCTTCCTGCCCGATGTGGATTCCATCTGCTTCAACCATCATGGCGAGGTCTATGTCATCATTGATAATAAAAGCAGCTCCGGCTTCGCGGGTCATTTTACGGATTTCAAGGCACTCTTCGTATTTCTGACCGGATTTGATTTCCTTTTCACGGTATTGGATTAACTTGATGTCATTCTTAAGCATTTCGCGGACAACTTCGATATTGCTACGTCCCTTGGAAAATTTAAGGGCGGTAAGGCAATAAATATCAGTATCCAGAATGTTTTTTCTGGTGATTACTTTTTTGCTCATTATTGATCTCCTTCTGACTGGAATTTGCCAAGGTAGTAAGCCAGTACAACATCAGCCTGCTTGGCAGCGGCAATGCCTACTTTAGGTGAAAAAGGGGGTGTCTCATCGTTACATTCCGTTTTCATGTCGCCGATCATGTAGAAATTATCGCGTATTTTGCGTGTAGTGATTTTATCTGTATTGCCTGTTCCACCTATGCCTGATGCTGTGACAACAAGTTTTTGTGTGGACAGGAAGGTCTCAACAAGAGCCTTCTTGATTTTGGCAGCATCTAATGCTTCAACTACAGCATCACAATTTTTAAAAATATTTCCCATATTTTCACGAGTGATGGTTTCATAGCTGGCAGTGATGTTCAGATCAGGGTTGATTTCACGCAAATTATTGTCCAGAGCTTCGACTTTAAATTTGCCTATCTGCTCAGGGCGAAAGAACTGACGGTTAAGGTTTGATTCTTCTATGCGGTCAAAGTCAGCCAGTACAAAGTTTTTGAAACCACTTCGCACAAGATGCATGGCGCAATTGGAGCCGAGACCTCCTGCCCCGGCAATACCTATGGTAATTGATTGCAGGTAGTTAAGTCTGTTCTCGCCAAGATATGAGGCAATGCCTTGCTCAGTAATATTCACTAAACAGCCCCGAGCGGTTCCCAGTCTTTGAATACCGGCTGGTAACCATGATTTTTAAGTACCTGACACATTTCTTCAACGCTTCTTTCATCGCTGATATCAAACTGTCCTACTTTTTCATCATCTTTGGTGTGTCCGCCTACTTCTGTAGAAACTCCGGCAGACATGCGTGTCACCCCGAGTGGCAGGATATTCTCACGGAATTCAGGTGCTTCGCGGGTGGATATTGTTATTCCACAGCGTGGCAAAAAAATACGCAGGGCGAGCATATTTTGAACAAGGCTCTGGTCATTTACCAGTGATTTGGGTTCAAAGGCATCCCCAACGTGGGTACGTATGCGAGGTAGGGATACAGCAATATCCACTTCAGGATATTTGTTTTGCAGGTAGGCAGCGTGGATTCCTGTTTTCAGTGCGTCATTTCGCCATTCATCAAGTCCCAGCAAGGCCCCGATGTTTACTGTACGCATTCCTGCTTTACATGCCCGTTCAGGAGCATCAAGCCGAAAACGATAGTCGTTTTTGGGGCCGGCGGGATGCAGTTCAGGATATAATTTTTCATTGTATGTCTCTTGAAACATGGTCATGCCATCAACGCCAGCTTTTTCCAGTCTGCTGTATTCTTCTTCAGTCATGGCGTATATTTCAATGGATACAGACGGAAAGTATTTGCTTAGAATTTTAGCAGAAGATTCAATATAGTCCGGCGAGGATTTGGCCCGCGCATCTCCGGTAAGGATCAGCAGGTGCTTTAAGCCCGTGGCTGCAATGGCTTTTGCTTCTTCTTCAAGTTCTTCTGGTTCCAGCTGGGAGCGGGGTATATCGTTCTTGGTGTTGAAACCACAATATACACATCTGTTGGTGCAGAAGTTGGCCATGTAAAGCGGAGTGAAGAGCTGGATAGTTCTCCCGAAGTGCTGCAAGGTCAATTGACTTGCTTTTGCGGCCATTTCTTCAAGAAAAGGGATTGCAGCGGGGCTTAACAGGGCAAGAAAGTCTTCCGGCTTAAGCGTTGTCTTATTAAGTGCGCGCCTGACATCATGTTCAGTAACTGAGCCGAATTGCTCGGCAAGGGGGGCGTCGTTGTATTCGGCGCAAATAGGGTAGAAACTCATTTTTGATTATCCTTCGTGCAGGAATCCGGTCAGGGGAGAGGATGCCTTTGCGTGGCTGTGTTTTGCTCCGGGAACGGAGAGGTATGCTTCGCGGCCGGCTTTAACAGCACGGCCAAATGCTCTTGCCATCATGATAGGATCAGTTGCGGTTGCAATTGCGGTGTTAACCAGACATGCGTCAGCTCCCATTTCCATGGCTTCACATGCTTCTGAGGGGCGCCCTATACCGGCATCAACAATGATGGGCAGGTTGATTTCATCAATTAAAATACGGATCATTTCACGGGTTTTGAGTCCTCTGTTTGTGCCGATAGGTGCACCGAGAGGCATGACAGCTGCGGCTCCTGCATCAACCAGAGAGCGGGCAATATAAAGGTCTGCATTGACATAAGGCAGAACCGTGAAACCTTCTTTGGCCAGAATCTCAGTGGCCTTGGCTGTCTCGTAACCGTCAGGGAGCAGGTATTTGTTGTCGGAAATGACTTCTATTTTGATCCAGTCACCGCAGCCCATTGCTTTTGCCAGTCTGGCAATCCGTACAGCTTCTTCAGCAGTGCGGGCCCCGGAAGTATTGGGCAGGAGCTGCATGTGCTCAGGAATGAAATCCATTACGTTGCCAGTGTCGGATTCAAGGTCAACGCGTCTTAATGCTACAGTGATAATTTGTGATCCGGAAGCTTCGCATACATCAGGAATGACGGAATCATCAGCATATTTGCCTGTTCCGGTCAGCAGACGGCTATTAAGCTTAACGCCGCCGATTTCAAGAATATCTTCGTTCATAGTAATTAACCTCCGCCTACAAAGCGCAGTACTTCGAGGTGATCTCCCTCGTTGATTATTGTGGTGCTGAAAGCGTCGGACATGATGATTTGTTTATTCAGTTCAACGACTACAGTGTCCGGGGTAAGTTCTTTCGATTCGAGAAGTGCAAGAACGCTAAGTCCGTCAGCCAGTTCGGCCTGCTTACCATTAAGTGTGATGATCATTAATCACTCCATAAAAAAAATGCTCACCACATAGGGGGTGAGCGCGTACAGATAGATGGGATATA
>JMSU01000311.1_pt1 | contig 13804 bp, 15 predicted proteins | sample 179011 | NCBI WGS metagenome assembly JMSU01 (sample SAMN02769580, study PRJNA246767) | bioreactor metagenome | isolation source: Culture-1 Bioreactor ArsB derived from microbial biomass from the upper 2 cm... | place: Germany: Bremen | collected day 87 after inoculation
ATCTGTCTGAAGATTTAAAGTTTTTCTTCTCCATATAGTTATCAACAAAAAGGTTTTAAGCCGTCGGTTACATATTGCAACGTTTCTTAATTAAAAAAAGCCCCGTGATCTGTTGATCACGGGGCTTTTTAGTACAAGATAAGCTTTGAATTACTTCTTTGCTTTTTTCTTGGGCGGCTTGATTTTGCCGACCTGCTCCATCATGTCGCGTTCAGCTGAAGGAGCTCGGTGTACGGGTTTCATGTACAGACTGTTCGTCGGACAATGATCCACGCAGATTGAGCAGTATACACAGGCGAAAGGATCGCAGGTCCATGTGCCTGTGCCGCTGTCTTTATCTTTGGTGACTGTGATGCACTGTGAAGGGCATTTGATCTCGCATTTTTTGCAGAAGATGCAGTCATCAATGTTATTGAATAGTTCACCTCTATAACGTTCAAAAGGCTCGCGTGTTTCCACTGGATACATGCGTGTTGAGCTTTTCTGAAGGAGGTTCTTAAGAACTCTGGGAGTCATGTTAAGCATGTCTCGGCCTCCTAGCGTTCCGTGCAGCTGATGCACGGGTCGATTGACAGGATGATAACAGGAACATCTGCAAGCTCGCAATTAGGCAGCATAGCCAAAAGAGGCGGAACGTTTGCAAACGTTGGTGTTCTGATGCGGACCCTGTCAAGGTACTTTTTGCCGCTACCTTTGATGTAGTAGAGGCATTCACCGCGGGGCTGTTCCACACGGGTGATAACTTCACCTTCGGGGTTGCCTTTAACCTTAGCAGCAATGTCACCCTGAGGCAGGCCGGCAATGGCCTGTCTGACGAGCTCAGCAGACTGAAGGGTCTCGCGGAATCTAACGGTGGAACGTGCGTAGCAGTCACCGCTGGTTTCAACGATAGGTTCGAAGTCGATTTTATCGAAAGCAGCATATTTGAGCAGACGCATATCGGAAGCAATGCCGCTACCACGAAGGGTAGGCCCGGCTGCGCCCAGATCGTAAGCCTGCTCTTTGGTCAGGACACCAACACCCTTGGTACGGCTACAAACAGTGTAGTCGTTGAGGATGGTGTTCTGAAGTTCTTTGATTTCTTTTTCCGCAGTATTAACTTCGGAAAGAATCCAGGAGCACATCTCAGGAGTCAGATCCTGACGCACACCGCCAACTACGTTGACAGAGGTGATAACACGGCTACCGGTGGTAGCTTCGTTAATATCCATAATGCGCTCACGAATGCGCCAGAACTGCATGAACAGGGCTTCAAAACCGAAAGCATCGGCAAAAAGACCCAGCCAGAGCAGGTGACTGTGCATACGATGGAGTTCAGACCAGATGGTGCGGAGATATTCGGCTCTTTCAGGAACCTCTACTCCCATGATCTCCTCAATGCCCTGACAGTAGCACATGGAGTGAATGTTGGAGCAGATACCGCAGACACGTTCAACGATCTGGATCATCTGGTGATAATCGCGGATCTCAGCGAGTTTTTCCAAACCCCTGTGAACATATCCAAGTGCGGGAATGGCCTCCTGTACGATCTCGTCTTCCACGACAAGCTTCACATGCAGCGGCTCCGGAAGAACCGGATGCTGCGGACCGAAAGGTATGATGGTACGTGCCATAATTTACCCTATAGTTGTTATCGTCTTGGTTTTCATCCGGGAAGACGAGTTATTTCTTAGGAGTCATCGCCTTAGTGTTATTACACATGGGGATGATTGTTACCTCATCGTCAAGGTACAGCTTACGTCCGAAGTCGAGAACCAGACCTTCGAAGGAAAGTGCAAACTGGTCCTGAAGTTCGTTTTCGATGAGCAGAGCTGCGAAGTAGACACCGCTGCAGGAGGGAATGGGTTGATCCATTTGCCGCTGTCATACGCAGGTTGGTGAGAACTTCATCCTTGTCGAAATGATAGATGATATCCACATTGCCTTCACCTATATCGGTGCAGGAATAAGTAACAAGACGCTGCCCGTCACTTTTCATTTTGGATACTTCACCCACCAGAGTTTCTTTGGTGACTTCAATAATATTTTCAATCACTATCTTATCCCTCGTTTAGCCTTTGAGGCCTTCAAACTTGGCAAGGGCTGTGACCACGCCGTCGATGATAGCTTCGGGTTTTGCCGGGCAACCGGGAACATAAACGTCCACGGGGATGACCTTGTCAATTCCGCCGAGCACGTTGTAGCACTCGCGGAAAACACCACCGGATAGACCGCATGCGCCGATGGCGATAACGCCTTTAGGATCGGGCATCTGATCGTAGATGTTACGCAACACTTTAGAGTTACGATGGTTAACACATCCGGTTACCAGAAGAACGTCAGCATGCTTGGGGTTACCCACGTTGACTACGCCGAAACGCTCAACGTCGTATAGCGGTGTCAGGCATGCCAGAACTTCGATATCGCAGCCGTTACAGCTTCCGCAGTCAAAATGCATGATCCACGGAGACTTGGCGCGTGAATTTTCAATGAATTTCTTGAACATAAGCTTAACCTGCGTACAGCCAGATGAGGTTGACGAAAGACATGGCCAGACCGATACTCCATACGTACTTCAGCATCCAGCGCCAGGTCATGCGCGCCATAGTGTTGTCGATGATCAGTTCCGCAAAGTAAGTGGAAGCGAGCAAGAGTACGACACCCACGAGGCTGGTGTGCCAGAAAAGGGCACAGATACCGAGAATAAAGATAGTCTCATACCAGTGCGCAATTTCAATGATGCCGAGGTAAGGACCGGAGAACTCGGTAAGAACACCTTTGACGATTTCCTGGTGCCCGTGGTGGGAAGTGGAGAAATCAAAAGGTGATTTTCTAAGCTTGATAGTCAGAGCGTAACCCAGAACTACAAACATGAGCGGCAGCTGAATCAGCAGGGGCTCTTTGTAAGCAAGGATTTCATCAATTCTGAAGCTTCCGGTAACCATGAAAATGGAAGCGAAAACCAGAATAATGAGTGGCTCATAAGTCAGAACCTGAATCAGTTCGCGCTGCGCGCCAACCTGGCTGTAAGGGGAAGGAGTGGAAAGACCACCCATTACCAGAAATACAGCACCGATAGCCTGAACAAAGAAGATCAGGAGCAGGTCAGACTGTGCAAAGAGCAGAGCTACGGACAGTGCTGCGGCGATGAGATAAATCCATGCGCAGAAGGACTGCCAGAAGTTAGCGATAACTTTGTCTTTACCAAACAGTTTGGCAACATCGTAAAAGGGCTGCAGGATCGGAGGACCAAAGCGGGACTGAAGACGAGCAGTAACGCGTCTATCAAGACCGGCAATAAGGCCACCGAGAATCGGAGCTATAACGATGCCGAGAATCATAAGAATTAAAGTTTTCATTACAGAGCCCCTCCCAGCATGAGAACGATGAGAGCAAGTGCAACAAAGTTAACCCAGAGAGTGAGTTTTTCTTCGCCGAAGAACTCTTTCATGTAGTAGTTGCTTGCTTTGACTTCAACAGGAACGTTCATGGGGCCGATAAAGGACTGAACGCCTGGTTCTTTCACGTTCGCACCACACATGTAGGACTGGGAAGTCTTGTCGTTTGCAGACTTCTTGGTCTCGATCCATGCGTAGATGAACGCTGCAGCAAGTATGATGAAGATAGGATAGACGGCGAAAACACCTATTGGTGAAGAGAATACACCGGCGGTAATTTCAAAGGTCTTTCCAACCATAGGTTCAATAAGCTTGGTGTAGATCATCGGTGAGAAGAGTGAAAGAACCACTGCGATACCGGCAAGGGCAGTCAGGGTCAGTCTTGTCAAGATACTCTGAGACTCAGCGGGGACCTTGTCACGAAGAGGTGCAGTCAGCAGGATTCCTGCCCAGCGGGCCCAGAATACCAGAGATACAGCACTACCAAGTGCAAGCATGGTGATTACAAACATGTCGCCGGAAGCGGATTCAATAGCCATCCACTTACCGAGCAGGACACCGAAGGGGGGCAGCAGCATGGTCAGAACACCAACGATGGTGATAATTGCTGTGCGGGGCATCTTAAGGTAGAGGCCGCGCATGTCTTCGACGTCACGGCTGCCTATGCCGTGCTCAATTGTGCCTACGCACAGGAAGAGCAGAGCCTTGGAAGCTGCATGGAAGATGATCAGAATGATAGCTGCAGTTATAGCCCAACTAGTGTTGAGGCCGGCACAACAGATAATCAGGCCGAGGTTACTGATAGTAGAGTAAGCAAGAATTTTCTTACCGTTTCTCTGGCTGACAGCAATAGCGGCACAGGCAAGGAAGGTGAAAGCACCACAGAGTGCGATACCCTGACTGAGGAAAGTTCCAGCGTATGCGGGAGCAAGTCTCAGAACAATGTAGACTCCTGCCTTAACCATGGTACTGGAGTGGAGCAGTGCAGATACCGGAGTAGGTGCAACCATGGCTCCGAGCAGCCAGCTCTGGAAAGGAACCTGTGCGGCTTTGGTAAAGCCGGCAATACAGAGCAGACCCAGAGGAGCGAGCATTAGGCCGCCCATAGGACCGGCCTGAATGATGACCTGAAGGTCAAGAGAGCCGGTTTCTGCGTAGGCCCAGATCATTCCGAAGACGAAAGCGACACCACCGAGAGCGTTCATCCACAATGCGCGGGTGGCGTTCTTTACGGCGATTTCAGTCTGGTCATGCCCGATGAGCATGAAAGAACAGAAAGTGGTCACTTCGAAGAAGAAGTAGAGCCAGAGAATGTTGTTGGAAAGCACCAGCCCGTTCATTGCTCCGAGGAACAGAACGAGAAAAAGAAGAATTGCGGCTGGCGGGACTTTACAAGGTGCAGGTGCTCTTCATGCTCTTTCATATAAGGGATCGCAAAGAAACAGATCAGCGAACCGATTACAGAAATTACAGCAACCATGATCAGGGAAAGGGAGTCTGCGAAAATCGCAGGTGTTTCCACTGCATGGTCAACGATGAACAGTTCAAATATAGCCAGTGGAATGATTTGGAGTATTACAAATACTTTGATCAACTGGTTTTTAAGTTTGAACGCGTAATAAAGCATTACGAAAAGCAGGGCAAAATCCGCCAGAGTAACGAGGGAATCCCAGCTGATTCCTACGATAGTACCTGGAGAATAGGTAAATGATCCCTGACCCAGAAGGGCGAGGGAAACTGCGGCAAGACATACTCCTGTAGCAAGAACGATCAGGGATCTGATCGCGCTTACACGCAGAAAGTAGCAGCCGATGGCAGCCACCAAGGGCAACAAGATGGCTAGAACTAGCATCATGGGCAACATACGGACCTCACTGTAACGCGATGTTGTGCCAGATTTAGAAAAACATACCTCAGCCGTGTTAACTTTTTAGAATTCGTGTAACGTTCGAAAATGCTTCACAAATTTCTGCCAAAGCGTAGAAATTTGTCTTCAATAATCAAAGAAAAGTCAATAGCTAATTGAGATTAAGTGGGCTGTAGGACCTATAGAAAAAACTGATAACTTGCTGTTATTTTGTGTAAAACTCGAGTGGTGATTGTGAAGTTAGTGGTAAAACCTATTGTTAATCGCCAATTTTCGGGATAAAAACTATTCTTATGATCAGAAGAACAAATGCTGTTTGCAACATTATCCTTTTGTTATTTTTTTTAGGCTCAACTGTGTTTCTTGCCGGTTGTGGTAAAAAAACAGTAAGTGCTCCGCATGGAATTACCTCTGCGGGAGCTGCCCAGCCAAGATCTGTAATAGCCAGATCTGTGGTCAGAAGTGCCCGGGCTCAGATTGGCAGACCATATAAATGGGGCGGGGCTTCTCCTGCAAAGGGGTTTGATTGCTCAGGACTGGTCTGGTGGGTTTTTAATAAACACGGGGTCCGGGTTCCCCGGGTTTCATGGCAGCAGCTCAGTGTAGGTAAATCTGTCCACAAAAGCCGTCTTCAGGGTGGGGATATTGTCTTTTTCAGGATTCCCGGACAGGGGAAAAGCTTACATACAGGGATCTATTCAGGGAGTGGGCATTTTTTTATTCATAGTCCAAAGAGCGGACATACTGTGCGTGAAGAGTCTATGAACAAGGTCTATTGGCGAAAATATTATATTGGGGCACGAAGAGTTTTATAGTTATTTTGCGTAGATCAAAAAAAAGAGTTCCTCAAGGAACTCCTTTTTTTGATCTATATTAAGAAGATTACTGCACTGTGGTACAGGTGGGGGGCTGGATGTGTGCTCCGCTGCCTGCATTCCCCAATCTTTCAATGTAATCTTTTACTTCGTCCTGTTCTCTCCATCCTGCATAAAGTTCTTTCCAGTCGGTGAAAGTCATGACTTCGGATTCAAGGTAGGATTCGTGCCCTTTAATCCAGAGATTAAAGAGATACATTTCGATTTTAAAATCTTTTGAATCGAAAACCTTGGGCACTATTTTAGGGCTATACTTAGCTCCATCAAAACGCGACCCGATATAAGCACATACGCTGTTCATGGATTTCTGCTGGTCGATTTCTTCATTATTGAAAAGATCAACCAATCCTTTGAGACCGGGGTATTCTTTTTCAACCTGTTCGCCAACTTCGTCAGGAACTTTAACGATCAGTTTTTTACCTTCTTCAAAGATGAAGTAGAATCGCATCCAGTGGTCAAACATGAACACTTCAGATATATCTTCAACAGCTCTATCAAATGCTTTGTTTGATTTAACTTTCTTCATGGTTTCTCCTCTCAGTCTTTTTGCTGGAACGGGAACTTTGTCCCTGCAGGGAAAACTTTATATGTTCATGATCATGCATGTAGTCAAGGGGTAAAATGGTGGGGTTTGGTTTTTCTTTAAAAATTGCAGTGTGTTAGTTTGTGAAAAAAATATTTTGCATACATTCTAGGTGGTCTGAAAAATGTGTTATGTTAAGTTCTTTACAATTGCACTTCTTTTAGGGTAATACCACCTTCTTTGCAGCATATAATCGTGCAGCAAGTACGAAAAAATATTTTAGGAGGTCGTCCAAAATGGGTAGACACAAAAAGATTGAAAGAAAGAAAGAACTTCAGCGTAAACGTCACCGCAGAGCTAAAAGAATTAAGGCTCGTATCGCAGAAGCAAAGGCAGCAGCCAGCTAAGTTTTTTACTGTCCTGATTTCACCCTGCCGGGATACAGCTAAAGTATGTTGGTCGGGAGTTGTCAGTACGGTCCCCGCATTTTTTTTCAGGGATAGGTTCGCCAGCCTCTATGACAGGGGCATGGCGTGCCTTTTGTATTGGAGGGCATTATGCCGATTTATGAATACCAATGTCATGAATGTCAGCAGATATTTGAAGAATGGCAGACAAACTTTGAAGACAAAGAACTGGAATGTCCTGTATGTGGCGGTCTAGCCACTAAGGTCCTATCCAATTCTTCTTTTGTTCTTAAAGGTGGGGGATGGTATTCTTCCGGATACTGCAAAACCGACTCGGCTGCCGGTAAAACCGGTAATTCAAGTCCGGCTGGCAGTGGTTCCGGTGCATCCACTTCCTCAAGCTCTGCTAGTAAGAGTTCTGACAGCGCATCAAGTTAGCTGATCATTGGCCAGACGGCCCGGTGTATTCCGGGCCGTCTGTTTTTTTTAGCATAAGTCTTTTCAATTAATCCCTGCTTCTTGTCCGGACCTATCATTTATAATATGGTCGGTCCTAATCGTCACAATAAGAATTTCATTTTCGCAACAATTAACTGGAATTGGTAAAATGATCGAAAGATATACCCGTCCCGCCATGGGTGAACTGTGGAATTTGGAAAATCGTTTCAGAGTTTGGCTTGAAGTTGAAGTAGCTATCTGTGAAGCCTGGCATAAGCTGGGTCGCATTCCTACTGAAGACATGGATATTATCCGTGAAAAAGCTGACTTTGAACTGGACCGTATTCTTGAAATTGAAGAGAAGACCAAGCATGATGTGATTGCATTTCTCACAGCAGTTGAGGAGAAGGTTGGTCCTTCCTCCCGCTTTATCCACCTTGGCTGTACCTCTTCCGATATTGTTGACACAGCCAACGGCGTCTTGCTCAGTCGTGCCGGGAAAATGATTCTCAAGGATCTTGATGAATTCCTGGTAACTCTGAAGGAAATGGCTAATAGTCATAAAGGCAGAATGTGTATGGGCCGTACTCACGGTATCCACGCTGAGCCTACTAGTTTCGGTCTGAAAATGGCTGGGTTTTACGCTGAATTTTCTCGTCACCGTGAGCGTATCGCTGAAGCTGTTAAGGGTGTGAGTGTTGGTAAAATTTCCGGTGCAGTGGGAACATATGCTATGCTTGACCCCGAGGTTGAGCGCATAACCTGTGAACTGCTTGATCTTGAAGTTGATCCTATCTCCACTCAGATTGTGCAGCGTGATCGTCATGCAGCATTTTTTACTTCTCTGGGGCTGCTTGGTGGTGGAATTGAACGCCTCGGTGTTGAACTCAGACATCTTCAAAGAACTGAAGTTCTGGAAGTTGAAGAAGGTTTCAGCAAAGGGCAGAAAGGTTCTTCTGCTATGCCGCACAAAAAGAATCCTATTTCTGCTGAAAACCTGTCCGGACTTTCCCGTCTGCTGCGTACCAACGGGCTTGTCTCCATGGAGAATATGCCTCTCTGGCACGAACGTGATATCAGCCATTCTTCCGTGGAAAGGGTTATCATGCCTGATTCTACTATTCTGGCTGACTACATTCTCGGCCGCATGAACGGAGTTATTAAAAGGCTCAAGGTTAACGGCGATAATATGGATCGCAATCTGATGGCTTCTTATGGTCTTTTCTACTCCCAGCGTGTTTTGCTGGCACTGGTTGATTCCGGTCTGGAAAGACAGAAGGCATACGAAATGGTGCAGAAAGTCGCTATGTATTGCTGGGAAAATAAAGTTTCTTTCCCTGATGAAATCCGTAAGGATGAAAGTATTTCTGCTCAGCTTGATAACGGAGCTTTGGATGAGGCTTTTGATATGGGTTACTATACCCGATATGAAGACATGATATTCAAAAGAGTCTTCGGTGAATAAGCTGAATTCTTGAACATTAATTTGTTTTCTTGCCCGGCTTAGCCTTTTCGGCTGGGCCGGGTTATCTTTTTTGCAGGACTTACACTTTCGTGTTAGTGTCCTTCAGAATTGTTTTTATGGGTTAATATATTGTGATTTAGAAGTTTTTACAGTCAATTTCTTTTTTGGGCAGGTGGGTGCAAAAGGAAATGCTAGTCACAACATTTATAAAGAATTAATTTTTTAGCCGCAATTATTGTTAATGATATTAATATCGTCCCTTTGCTGTTTCAGACGATGGAGTCTCGGCTTTAGTATGATGCACTTTTTGAGATTATTTATCGCAGTTATTTTTCTGCTGGCGGGATTGACTTCCTTTTGTTTTGCCGAAGGGTGGAAGCCTGTCATTGAAATAACTCCGCTTGTTCCTGAATATCTGGTTGCCGTGGATAAAAATTCTCAGAAGTTACATTTGCTTGTGCATAAGAGTCCCCTGCATGCCGAAGCCTCCTTTACATGCGCCACGGGGCAGGTTGCCGGAGATAAAGTTGTTGAAGGAGATTTGAAAACTCCTGAAGGCGTTTATTTTACCACGGGTAAAAGGACTGGCCTGAAAGATTTTAGTCTTTACGGTACCATGGCTTTTCCTCTTGATTTTCCGAATCCCGTTGATCGTATTAATGATAAAACCGGATACGGTATATGGATTCACGGACGTGGCAAAAAGCTGGTCCCTATGGATACTCAAGGATGTGTGGCTTTAGTCAATTCTGATATCGGTTTCATTGATTCGCGTATAAAACCGGGGACAGCGGTGGTTATCGGTGAATCTGTCAGTTGGAATGAACCGGTTGGAAATCAGGCCGATGAATCTCTTAAGTTGAAAGGGCTTGTTCACAAATGGGCCGAAAACTGGGAGAATATGGATGATGCTTTTTTTGAGGCATATTCACCAGAATTGTTCAGTAAGTCGGATCGCAGGTCTTTTAAGTTCTTTAAGAATCGTAAAAAAAGAATTTTTTCAGGGACAAAGTGGATTGATATTGAAATTTTTAACCTGAAAGCACTTCGCGGCCCAAACTATTGGGTGACATGGTTTGACCAGTACTACCGTTCCGGCCGTCTTTCGTCTTCCTCGTCAAAACGTTTATACTGGCAAAAGATTGATGGAAGCTGGAAAATTGTCGGGCGTGAATATGGTCCTTCCGGGAATTCGTTTAAGGCGCAGTATCTTGATGCTAAAAGGGTTAGTGTGAACCTTTTTCTTGAAAAGTGGCGTACTGACTGGCTTGCCGCTGACCTGGAGAAGTATGGTTCAATGTATGATCTTAAAGCAAGGCAAGGTCGAAGACGCGGAAGAAATTCTATCAAGGGACACAAATCTGTGATCTGGGGAAAGCGTAAACCCGTCAGTTTGCAGTTTGGAAAAATAAGATTGAAAGAAAATCCGCAGGGACTTGAAGTTGCCTTTAAACAAAAATATTCCGATGCTTCGGGATATAGCGATAGTGGTCTAAAAAAAATGGTCATACGTCCTAATGGGGACAGTTGGTTGATTGTTGATGAACAATGGAGAAAGCTCTAATGGGCAGCACCAAGTATAACGTACTTTTCATGCGGGATGATGATCACGTAAAACGCTACAGACTCAGTCCTTTCTGGCTCAAGATGCTGTTTTGGTTTGTTCTTTTGCTGGCCTTGTGCGCTGCTGGCGGAGCATGGTCAGGATTTACTTTCTGGAACCAGAATGTGCAGCTTCGACAGGAAAAACTCGAGTTACAAAAGAGTGTTAACGATGCTTCTGTGCAATTGGAGCGACTTGAAAATGTGAATAAGATCCTTGACTCATACGATCCTAACGAGCTTCAGTCTCTCCTCGCAGCTGTTCCTGTTGAAGAAAAAAGAGTTGAGTCTACCGTACCTGCGGTGAATCTGAATAAGCTGCTTTTCTATAAAAATCTCATGCGGGCTGGAGTAGAAAACGTCAAGTTACGTAGATCCGGGGGGAGCATGGCTTTGAGCTTTGACCTCAACAATCTGCAGACTGCGTCTGCTCTCAGTGGAGTCGCAAAGGTTGAGCTTATTGAGAACAATGGCAGCGGGGTCAGGATTAAGGCCAATCTTAATGATATGTCATTTCACATACAACGGTTCAAGGTTGTAAGGACCAGATTCGGACTACCGTCCGGAGTTGATTTTGATAATTTGTATGGCATCCGTCTTATGATCACAACTAAGAAGAACGAGTTGATTTTCAGTGAAGTATATCCTTTGTCGCGCATTCTTAATTAGCTTAATCTTATTTGGGCTCGCTGTCACAGCTTCAGCCCAGCAGGTAAGGAGCTACACTTTTTTTGAAGGCACACAATATCCCTTGCGTGCAACATGGGTCTTCGGTGACGAGCCTGGCCCTACAATTATGGTGCAAGGTGGTATTCAGGGTGATGAGCTTTCCGGTTTCTTTACCGCTCAACTACTTACGCGCTGTAATCTGCGTAAAGGCAACCTGATTATTATACCTCGGGCCAACGAACCTTCTATCTTGCGCCGCACCCGTCAGATCAATGTTGATTTGAATAGACGTTTTGACAAAGAGTACAACAGTTTTTACGAAGATAGGCTTGCCCGGGCTATCCGCTTTCTTATCAGTGACGCTGATGGTTTTATACATCTTCATGAAGGCAGTGGGTTTTACAATCCTAAATATGTGAACAACCTGCGCAATCCTAAGCGGTATGGGCAGTCTCTTATTATTGATGCTGCGGTGTACAAGAATATCCATCTTGCCAAAATGTGCGATAGGACGATCAGCAGACTTAATAATAAGATTTCTAACAAATCATATTGGTTTACCCTTTTTAATACTGATACTTTTGACAAGGCCACTCGTTATCCTGAAATGCTGAAATCTTTGACCTGCTATGCTTTAGTTGAGCAGGGAATTCCGGCTATGGCTGTGGAAGTAAGTAAGGATATCAAAGACCTTGAATGGAAAGTGCGTCAGCAATTACGGGCCACAGTTTTTCTGCTTGAAGAATTCGGTCTTACACTGGAAGTCCCTGAATTTTCATTTCCCAAAGCGGGGCGCCCCAAGGGGTTGGAAATTATGATCAACGGCAAACTCTTAAAAGGGCGTAGTGTTGATCTGGTGCGAGGAGCTCCTGTCTCTACCAGTGGTTCTGGAAAGGCTACTGAATCAGCTCTTGAGCCTGCGCTGGCTGTCTTTGCAAGTGATCGTCCTAACCTGAATTTACTGACTGCGCCACGTATGGCTCTTTCATCATTTCCTGCTCTGGAAGTCAGTCTGGATGGCAGCAAAATGGCTACCGCCAAAGTTCGCTGGAAGGGGAGCCAAATTAATCATCCAGAACCCAGCGGTCCTGTGTTTTTGTGCTGGATTAACGGACTGCCTCGTTTTGTGAGTGCCAATGGAGTTGTTAAAGCCGTTGAAGGTGATCAGCTTATTCTTGAGGGTGTGCTCGGCAGCAGTCGTGAAGAAGTATTAAATCTGAAAGGTTTTGTGGCATCAGTTCTGACAAACAGTGGACAGGATGTCGGATATGAAATTATCGCCGATCCTACAAATTTTATGTCCAAATATAAAATAGATGGTGCTGACGGTACTTCTCGATATAGAGTTGTAAGGGAAACTCCGGGTAAAAAAAGGACGGAATTTTATTTGTCTATTATTCCGCGTAAGATCAAGGCTCTCGAGCTAGTGCGTGAGGAAGGTGCTGATCTGTTTCTTAACTGGGATGATGGCAAGGTTAAAGAGTTAGCTCCTGCCAGTTATGTTTTGCGAGATGCGTGGAGTAACGGTGAACTTAGTAAACTTCAGCCTTTTGTTAACAGGATTCCGGTATCGTGGGGCGAAACATTAACTGTCCACTCTGGCGAAGACACTATTGTGACTATGCGTCATGCCACAACTTTCGAACCTATTGGGCGTATGATCCTTCGAGGCAAGGATTACTTGCAGACTTCATTGAACTGACATAACTTAAAAGACACATTAATATTTCCAGATAGGAGCGTGTGTCGTGAAGCCTGAGTTTGAAAGCTGTTTTGTAAATTTACCGCTACGTTATATTTATACCTCTCCTGAATATCTTGATTTTTTATTGAGAATTCCATTCAGCCCGAACTCGGTTTAGATTGTATGGGGGACGAGTGCTTGAGTATGGATTGGCTGATGTCTATTAAAGAGAGACTTGAAGAGACAGAGCTTAAATGTACAGTGCACCTTCCTTTTCTAGATCTTAAACCTGCAAGCCTTAATCCTGCTATCAGAAATGCTTCCATTGATACCCTGTGCGGAGCTTTTGAGCTGGCAAAACTTTTTTCTCCGGAACGGATGGTCATGCATCCTTCACTTACCTCATGGCTTGAAGAACCCCTTTTTGAACGCTCTTATGCTAATTGTTTAGATGGTTTACGACGCCTCAGTAATTCTTGGCCTGATCACCCTCCACTTTGTCTTGAAAATACTTATGAATATGATCCGGGTTCAATTGTCCGGCTGGTTAAAGACCTTGACCGTGATAATATAGGAATCTGTTTTGATCTTGGGCATTGGCATTCTTTTTCCAAGGGATCAGAGCACAACGATTTTGATCTATGGTTTGATTCTTTTGCTCCTTACATTAAACACCTGCATCTGCATGATAATAAGGGGATTAAAGATGAACATCTTGCAATTGGGCAGGGGGCAATAGATTGGGATTATATCATCCCCCGTATTGCAGAGATTGAACCGAAACCAACCATAACACTTGAACCGCATAATCGTGACGATTTTGAAATAAGCTATAAGTTTTTTAGGGATAATGTGGCACCTAAAGTGTTTTGATTTAGAGATTGCATCTAAAAAAGC
>JMSU01000312.1_pt1 | contig 13777 bp, 11 predicted proteins | sample 179011 | NCBI WGS metagenome assembly JMSU01 (sample SAMN02769580, study PRJNA246767) | bioreactor metagenome | isolation source: Culture-1 Bioreactor ArsB derived from microbial biomass from the upper 2 cm... | place: Germany: Bremen | collected day 87 after inoculation
AGGCTACCCTAGGCTTTGTCATGTTTATGCGGTATACCAAGTAATTCCCGTTTGGCCCTTCCTCGTTCATATATCCATTTCTGAAATGAATCCATGTAAGTGTAGACAACCGGTGTCAGGTATAGGGTAACTACCTGCGAGAGGATCAGTCCACCCACAATGGCAAGCCCCATAGGCTGTCTGGCCTGCGCTCCAGCACCAAGTCCCAGTGCAATCGGCATAGCACCTGCGATAGCGGCAATGGTGGTCATCATAATGGGTCTGAATCTTTCAATTGATCCTTTCATAGCCGCTTCTTCCGGTGAAAGGTTGTCTTTTTCTTCAGCTTCAAGGGCAAAGTCCACAACCATAATTGCGTTTTTCTTGACAATGCCGATGAGCATTATGACCCCCACAATACCAAACAGGTCAAGGTCCTTGCCGAATATAGTCAGAGTTAAAAGACCTCCGATTGCTGCGGAAGGCAGGCCTGAAATGATGGTTATCGGGTGAATGGCACTTTCATATAAAATACCTAGGATCATATAGATAACGAAAACAGCAATCCCCAGCAGGAAAAATACACTTGCCATGGATTTTTGGAATTCGTCTGCTGTACCTTCGAAATATGAAACTACCGTATCCGGCAGTTTGTCGAGTGCCAGCTTATTGATTGACGAGGTTGCATCACTGAGAGAATAACCGGGGGCAATATTAAATGAATAAGTTACCGAAGGCAGCATGCCGGTATGGTTAACCTGCATGGGGCCGGGTTTTTCTTCAAATGATGCAATAGTATCAAGTCTGACTAAATCTCCATTTTTGTTTGCCACGTGGAGTTTCATCAGGTCGCGTGGATCACGCTGGTTGTATGGCAGGACTTGCAGAATTACCCAGTACTGATCTGTGTCGCCGTAGATAGTTGACACCTTGCGTTCAGAGTAGGCTGAATTAAGGGTGTTCTCAATGTCATGGGCAGTAACGTTGTAGTAAGAAGCTTTATCTCTGTCGATCTTGACCCATACTTCCGGGTTGTTATCCAATAGATCAGAAGTAAGACCTGTAAGAAATGGAATCTTGTGCATTTCCATTTCAAATTTAGGAGCCAGCGAAAAAAGTTCTGACTGGTCCGGGGCCTGAATTGTGTATTGGTAAAGGTTTTTTGACGATTTGGCTGTAAGCCTGATCATGGGCGGATTTTGAATCCAGCACATGATACCCGGCTCATTGTTCAATTTGTACATTAGTGAACGGGCCACCTCATCAGCTGTCATGTCGCGGTCTCCCGGAGGGACCAGCATGGGGAAGACATACCCTTGGTTTTTGATTGGTGCTCCCGCTACAGTAATGACATTTTCGATGTTTTTGTCTGCCATGAGGATAGGTTCAAGTTTCTTGATATGATCCTTCATGGCATTATATGAAACACCCTGTCTGGCCTGTGCAAAACCCTGACAATAACTCATATCATCGGTTGGCAGAAAGCCTTTGGGGATAGCTATGAAAAAATGAATGGTTGCCAGGAGAATCAAACCGGCGGCAAGCATAGTCATTCTGCGATGGCGCATTACGAAATGCAGAGAACGGCTGTACATGCGCAGTAGAAAATCAAAGAATGGGTCGGATTCAGAAAGCTTGCTGCCCGGTTTGAGTATTCGACTTGCCAGCATGGGGGTCATGGTCAGTGAAACCACACCTGAAGCCAGAATGGCTACAGTAATGGTCATAGCGAATTCGTGCAGAATACGTCCTATGATCCCGGACATGTACATCAGCGGAATAAAAACCACCGCAAGCGACAGGGTCATGGATATGATGGTGAAGGTAATTTGCTTTGCCCCGTCAAGAGAGGCCTGATAAGGCTTTTTACCCATCTCCAGATGTCGTACAATGTTTTCGATCATAACTACCGCGTCATCGACAACAAAGCCCACGGATAGAGTCAATGCCAATAACGATAGAGTATCCAGCGAATATCCCAGCACATACATTATGGCAAAGGTGAAAACAATTGAGACCGGAACCGCAATTGAGGCAATGAGTGTTGCGGAAAGGTTTTTGAGGAAAAAGAAAATTACGCAGATAACAAAGAAGATTGCCAGCAGCAGGGTGACCTGTACATCGTCAACAGCATCTTCAATAGGTACTGAGCGGTCGTAGAGAACTCGCATGTTGATGCCTGCAGGAATCTGCTGCCTGATGGTGGGGAGCATTTTAATGATTGTTTTGCAGACATCAATTGTGTTTGATCCGGGCTGTTTTTGGATAGCGATGATGACAGCGCGTTTGCCATTGACCCACGATCCTGATTTATCCGACTGGATCGAGTTAATAACCTCGCCGACTTCGGAAAGGCGTACAGTTCTTCCCTGATCTGATTCAAAAATCATGGGCATGAATTCTTCGGCCGTTTTCAGCTGTCCAGTTGCTTCAATAGTTACAGCCTGAAGTTTGTTGTCCAGTGTCCCGACAGGTTCTTTTACATTCTGGTCGGCTACAGCCTGACGGACATTATCAATGTTAATGCCGCGGGCCGCAAGTTTTTGCGGGTCTACCCGTACTCTTACAGCGAGTTTAGATTCTCCGTAAATCACGACCTTTGAAACACCGTTAACCATGGATATGGAGTCGGTAAGAAAGGTGGTTGTGTACTCATTTACTTTATATATTGGTAAAGAATCAGACCAGATTGCCATATATAAAACAGGGTCATCGGCCGGGTTTACCTTCTCGTAATAAGGAGGTTGGGGCAGGTCTGAAGGCAGATCTCCACTTGCACGGGATATTGCAGCCTGTGTGTCGGATGCTGCTCCGTCAATGTTGCGGTCCAGATCGAACTGCAAGGTGATCTGCGTTTGGCCTTGCGAGTTGATAGAACTCATGGAACGCAGGCCCGGAGTTGAAGTGAATTCTTTTTCAAGGGGAGTAGCTACAGACGAAGCCATTGTCGAAGGGCTTGCTCCAGGCAGGGAGGCTGTCACCTGTAAGGTCGGGAATTCAACTGCCGGAAGATAACTGACCGGAAGATTCAGGTAACCCACAGCTCCGAAGAAAACCATGGCAATGACTACCAGCGAAGTCATGACCGGTCGTTTAATAAAAGTTTCAGTGATGTTCATACTATTCACCGTTCCCGGCTTTTGGCGCTGTCTCAGTTGAGTTTGAATTCTTAACTACAATGGGAGCACCCGGGAAGAGTCTTAGCTGCCCATCTGTAATGATTATTTCCTGATCTTTTAGTCCCTTGGTAATGATATCAACTTTCCCAGACCTTCGGTTTACTAAGACGGGCTTCATATCGACTGTCTTGTTTTGATTCATTGCCCATACAAATTTCCCTTCAGGACCGCTGCATGTCGCCTGCATGGGGATTTGAATGACTTGCTCATCAAAAAGCTTGAGTCTGATTGTTACATAATTGCCGGGCCAGAGAACATGGTCTTCGTTTTCAAAGGTTCCTTGCATCCAGATTGTTCCGGTTTTTATATCCACATTGTTATCAATAAATGTAAGTTTTCCTTTTTCCGGGGCATTGCTGCCTTCGGTTATTGCCAGAACTTCAAGTGTTGAATTGGCGGAGTATTTCTGTACTTCCGGCAGATATTTCTGGGGTAGATAAAAGTTTACGGCAATAGGGGATATGGTGTTGATTACCACTAACTCATCTTTATTTTCTTCAATGAGATTACCAGCTGTCGGGTTGATATATCCAGCGAGGCCGTCGATGGGTGACTTGATGAAACAATAATTGAGATCGTTCCGGGCATCATTAAGTTTTGCCTGAGTGACAGCTATCTCGTCACTTGCCGTATTCATATCCAGTCTTTTTTGTTCAAAGTTTTCTTCACTGACAACTTTGCGTCTGACTAGATCACGGTACCTGTTATAGTCCTTTTTAGCCTGTTCGTATTTAGTTTTATCAGAAGCAGTTCTGCTTTCAGCTGGCGGATAGATGCTTCATAGGAGACGGGTCCATAGTGAAAAGCTGTTGGTTTTTTGTAACGTATTCTCCGTTTTTAATGAAAATCTTACTTAGGTAGCCAGTAACTCTGGAACGCACGGTTATGGAGTCTACAGCTTTAACTGTTCCTATTGCAGGGAGGTAATATGGGGTNTTTTTAAGTTCGGCTTTACCAGTTGTGACTGGGGCCGGTGGATATGCCTGCTTGGTTTTCTGGTCATCTTTGCAGCCGGGCAGGATGATACTGGTGAGGATGAGTAATGAATACAAAAACATTTTGAGTAATGAGGAAAAGTTGGTCGCTGTGGGTAAAATCATCTAATCAGTCTCCTTGAGCTGGAAATATTTAATCAATGTATAACCTAATTAAGTAATGCTTTAAAGTCTGTTCATGCGCATTGTTGATGTTTAAAAATACGCCACTGCATTTATTTGCTAAATAACTTGCAATTGGTCTGTATAGAAGGCAAGTAGAGGGTGCTTTTTGTGACAATTGTTACAATGGCATGCTCATCAAATTAAAACAAATCCAGTTAGAAAATATATATGCAAGAAGCAAATACAGTTAAAATTAACTATGTTGACGGAGTTCGCTTCAGAAGAGGGGTTGTGGCAGCCGCAAGCAGGCTTATTGCTAATTCTCCACATCTCGATGCGATCAACGTTTTTCCTGTTCCTGACGGGGATACCGGGGCCAATATGGCCGGAACCATGCGTAACATTGTTAAAACGACCGGGGATTCACTTGAGAAGTCCATTGAAAAAATGACTGCTCTGATTGCTGAATCCGCTCTTGATGGTGCTAAGGGTAACTCCGGGGCAATTCTAGCACAGTTTCTGTGCGGTTTTGCAGAGGGGGTTAAGGATTTACCAAGGCTGTCACCCGCTGAATTTGCAACTGCAGCTTCACTGGCAGCAAAGCGTTCGTGTGAGGCTATTTCCGATCCCAAAGACGGGACAATCTTAAGTGTTATTAATGATTGGGCTTCCCATTTGCATACAAATGGTCACACTTACAAAGATTTCCACCATCTCCTCTCTGACTCTCTCGCCTACGCACAGACTTCCGTTAAAGCCACCACTGAAAAACTAGCCGAACTTAAAAATGCCGGGGTTGTTGACGCCGGAGCACTTGGTTTTGTTTATCTGCTTGAAGGTATTGTGGATTTCGTGGAGAATGGCAAGATTCAAGAAAGCTTTCTGTCCGGCAAAAACTCTTCTGTTGAAGTTAAGGGCGTACAGGGAAAGGTTGCGGTTGAAAAACTGGATTTCAGGTTCTGTACGGAATTTCTTCTTAAGGGAACAGATATCGACAAGGCGGCTGTACGCGCTGCTATTTCCGATATGGGTGACAGTTTGATTGTTGCAGGTATGCCCGGATCAGTTAAGATTCACATCCATACCAATGATCCTGACACCGTTGAGGATATTGTAGCCAAGTTTGCAACTGTCACTAAGCGCAAGGTCGACGATATGCTGGTTCAGCACAAGCGTCTTCTTGCAGATGATGTCAAGGTTGGCATCGTTACTGACAGTACTTGTGATATCCCGGCTGATATGCAGAAAGAGTTCGACATTCGTGTAGTCCCCATGCGCCTCAGCATTGATGAGAATGAGTATATCGATCAAGTTACTCTGAGTTCCAGTGAATTTTACAAAATACTTCCCAGTGCAAATAAGGCCCTGACTTCACAGCCTTCACCGGGTGATATGAAAAGGGCATATGCCAGCGCTAGCTCGGACTATGAAGATGTTGTTTCTCTTCATGTTGCTAAGGTGCTTAGTGGAACATATCAAAATGCTCTGACTGTCAGCAGTCCATTTGAAAATGTCTGTGCGCTTAATGCTAAACAGCTTTCAGTAGGACTTGGGTTACCTGTTCTTGAGGCGGCTCGAGCTGCACAGAAGGGTGCTAATGCTGCAGAAGTTAAACGTGTTGCAGAGCGCGCTATCGCCAGTGTAAAGATTTTCGTAACCATTGATACTCTCGATTACGCAGTAAGAGGCGGGCGTATGAGTAAGGGCCAGGGCTTTATTGCAAAAGCTCTTAACATCAAGCCTATTCTGCAATTTGCCGGTGAAGGTAGTCCGCGTGTTGTAGCCAAGTCTTTTGGTCGTAAGCGTCAGGAGGATGCCTTAATTAATCTGGTTAGAGAGAATGCTTACGGCAAAGGTAATATGCGCTATGCAATCTCTCATGCTGACACACCTGAGACAGCTGAAAGATTTGTGAGTATTCTAAAGAAAGAGTTCGGAGTTGAGCCGGAGTTCATTACCGAAGCTTCTCCTGTTCTCGGTCTCCATAGCGGACCGGGTGCATGTGCAGTGGCTTTTCTAGTGGACGAATAGACACAACTTCAAATTTATTAAGCTTTGTAAGCGGGCTCAGGGTAATTCCTGAGCCCGCTTTTTTTGTGCCTTTCTTGTCTGTTGAGATTTACGAAGCTAATTGAGGTGGCGTTCGTTTTGCCGATGGAGGCTCCTAAGTTCTTTTAAGGTTAAAGTTTCAAAACTTGAGAGCTAATTTCGCGTAATCTTATCATCCTGATAATAAGCACTTTTATGTAGATTGTTTGATCAATCAAAAAATTACAACAATGGCAATTCGCATTCATTGGGATGAGGTTGTGTCGGATTAATTATATCTGAGCTCGAGTCCTTCAATTGCAGGATTTCCTAAAAATCATCTTATTGCAGGAGTTTTTTTGTTTTCTGATCTTTGCTGTTTTATTAATTCTGAAGTGGATTTGTCGAATTAATTTTTAAAAAAAGAAAATTAATTTTGTTTTTTGAATATTTGAAAAAAATATTTCTCTTTTTTGTATATTTATTTCACTCAAAAGAAGAAAGGTGTTATACAGTTCATCAGGTAGGTAGTGCTTGGGATTGTTGAAAAATTGTATGTACTCGCTCAATTTTTTGAAACTGGATTTCATGGCTTTTGCCATCATTGGAAAGTTATTTTTTCAATTATACATAAATGGAAAAATGGTCTGGATTCCTTGACTTTTCTCTGTTTTAAGCTATGAATATCACTCACTCTTGAATTCAGGACGTTTTGGCCGGGAATATGAGAAAAGGCTGTTGTATATTTGAAATTCCGGCTTTTTTGTTATGTCATCTTGTCCTGAGTTTATAACCGGTACGGGAGTTTGGAGTTAAGTATTATGGCGATGATTGAAATTAAGAATCTCCACAAGTGGTATGGAGATTTTCATGTACTAAAAGGTATCAATGACCATGTAGATAAAGGCGAAGTGCTTGTAATTTGCGGTCCCAGTGGATCGGGTAAGAGTACTTTCATTCGCTGTATCAATAGGCTTGAAGATTACCAGAAAGGTACAATTACATTTGATGGGACTGACATTCTTGACAAGAGTGTAAATATTAATGAGCTGCGCGCCGAAATTGGTATCGTTTTTCAGCAGTTCAACCTTTATCCCCATCTTTCAGTTCTGGATAACGTAACTCTGGCCCCTCTTAAGGTACGTAATGTTCCCAAGGCCGAAGCTGAGGAAACAGCTCTTTATCTTCTTGAGAGAGTTGGTATCCATGATCAGGCCCATAAATATCCCGCAGAACTTTCCGGTGGACAGCAGCAGCGTGTGGCAATCGCAAGAGCTTTGGCTATGAAGCCTAAAGCTATGCTTTTTGACGAACCAACTTCTGCACTTGATCCGGAAATGATTAACGAAGTTTTGAACGTAATGAAGGATCTTGCCCGAGAGGGTATGACTATGCTTTGCGTTACCCACGAAATGGGCTTTGCCCGTGAAGTGGCTGACCGCGTAATCTTTATGGATGGCGGTGAAGTTATAGAACAGGCTCCTCCAGAGGAGTTTTTCAAGAATCCCAAACACGATAGAACCAAGTTGTTCTTGAAGGAGATTTTGTAGCTGTCATATTTTTTTGGCGGTGTGGATGATAACCTTAAATAGTTCAGGAGGACCTGATGAGAAGACTCTCAATTGTTGTTGCTATGGTTTTGGCAATGGCTCTTTGCGCATCTGCTGCAATGGCCGATAGACTGCAGGAAGTTAAAGATCGCGGCGTGCTGGTTTGCGGTGTTAAAGATGCAGTTGTACCTTTCGGTTACATTGATGCAGACAGCAAAAAACTTGTTGGTATGGATATCGATATCTGTAAGTACATCGCAAAACAGCTTGGTGTGAAAGCCGAGTTCAAGCCTGTTACTTCTGCTACCCGTATTCCTATGATTGTACAGGGTTCTATCGACCTTGCTGCAGCTACCATGACTCATAAAATTGCCCGTGACGACACCATTGACTTCTCCATTACTTACTTCATGGACGGTCAGAAACTTCTCGTTAAAAAAGGTTCCGGCATCAAATCCGCTGCAGACCTGAAAGGTAAAAAAGTAGGCACCGCTAAAGGTTCTACTTCCGAGCAGAACATCACTAACGCACAGCCCGACTGTAAAGTTCTTTCTTTCGAAGGTTATCCTCAGGCATTCCTCGCTCTCAAGCAGGGCAAGGTTAAAGCTGTAACAACTGACTCCACCATTCTTCTTGGTCTTAAAAATTCCGATCCTAATCCTGAAAAATGGGAAATCGTCGGTGATTTTATCTCTCCTGAGCCTTACGGTCTCGGTCTTCCTGAAAACGAGTCCAACTTCCGCGATGCAGTTAACATAGCACTCATCAAAATGTGGAAGAGCGGCGATTACAAAAAAATGTACAATAAGTGGTTCGGTCCTGATACCAAATACTACCTGCCCCTGACCTGGAACATGGAACTCTGGCCTTAATAGGTTAGCCGTCCAAGGTTTTTGTGAAGAAACGGAAGGATCGTGCATAGCGCGGTCCTTCCGACAAACAACGGATAGACGTTTTGAATTATCAGTTTGATTGGAATCTTGTTCTTAGCGGACAATACGGGCAGTGGATCATCGACGGGGTAAAAATTACCCTCCAGATTTCAGCTGTTTCCATTGTGTTCACTCTGCTTCTTGGAACGATCATCGCAGTTATGCGAATGTCCAAGTTTAAGCCGTTTGAGTGGTTCAGTTTTGCATTTGTTGAATTTTTTAGAAATACACCTTTGTTGATTCAGATATTTTTCTGGTATTTCGGTTCATACTCCATTCTGCCTGAAGGGGTTAATGAATGGCTGTATGATCATGATTTTGAATTTGCGGCAGGAGTTATATCTCTTACTGTTTATACTGCAGCTTTTGTTGCTGAGGAAATCAGGGCCGGAATCAACTCTATTCCCAAGAATCAGCTTGAAGCGTCCCGTGCGACAGGGCTCTCATTTCTGCAAGCCTATCGGTATGTAATTCTACCACAGGCGTTCAGAATTATTATCCCCCCACTCATTTCACAGTCGCTTAACTTGATTAAGAACTCTTCACTGGTAATGACCATTGGTGTTATGGACCTTACCTATATGGCTCGTCAGATTGAATCCTATACCTTCCATGGCTTTGAGGCATTCACTGTTGCCACTTTGATCTATCTGTGTATTTCGCTGATCGTATCACTTGCGATCAATATGTATAATAAGCATTTCCTGCTGCAAATTAAATACTAGGAGTGGCGTCTCGTGCAATGGGATGTAGTTTGGAACAATTTTGATTATTTTCTCTGGGGCGCCTTTCCCAATGGACCACTTGGTGGTTTGGCTGTCAGTATTATTCTGGCAGTGCTGGGTATTTTCGGTGCGTTCTGGATAGGTCTGGCAGCAGGGCTCATGCGTCTATCCCGCAACAGGGCGGTCAAGACTATCTCTGTTATCTATATTGAAGTCATTCGCGGCATACCACTGCTTATGCTAATCTTTTGGTTTTATTTTCTGGCTCCTGTTCTCCTTGGGGAATCCCTGCCGGAATTTCATTGTGCGCTGATCGCTTTTATTGTTTTTACCGGTGCTTATATCGGTGAGATTGTAAAAGCCGGAGTTGTGGCACTTCCCAGTGGACAGATGGAAGCTGCTCGCGGAACAGGGCTTTCGCATTATCAGGCCATGCGTTATATTATTTTGCCGCAGGCACTTCGAAACATGATTCCGTCTTTTGTGAACCAGTTTGTGTCGCTCACAAAAGATACCTCACTAGCTTATATCATCGGTGTAAACGAGCTGACTCGTACTGCGACTCAGGTTAACAACAGGACCCTTTCTGCTCCAACCGAAATATTTATTACCATTGCAGTTCTTTATTTTATAGTCTGTTATGTGTTGACACATTTCAGTCGTAAAATGGAGGCGCACCTTGCTAAGTATCAGGCACGTGACCGCTAGTCTTTGAACTTTTTGTGTTCTGAAATAATCCCGGCATAATTTATGCCGGGATTTTTTTTGAACAGATAATCAATATTTAATTTTCTTTTGACCCATTGCTGTTCTTCACCTAGTGTCGTTTTACTGGAAGGTTTGCTCTATTTATAATGTGATTCACTATAAGGCTTGATTGTCCTGTTTGGTCAATGAAGAGTTAGAGTGCTAAATGTGTTTAACCTATAAAGGAGGCGGGCATGGACAGGATAGAGAACTTAGCAGCGTATATTGATCATACTCTTTTAAATGTTTCAGCTGGGACAACTGATATTGAGCAGTTGTGCCGCGAAGCTGTAGAGCACGGCTTTGCATCAGTTTGTGTTCATCCTTGTCATGTTAAACATGCCTCGGAACTCCTCTTTTCTGAAAAGCCGATGGTCTGTTCAGTTGTAGGTTTTCCCTAGCGGAGCCACTATGCTGAAGTTAAGATGCTTGAAGCCATGCGCGCTGTTGATAAAGGAGCACAGGAAATTGATATGGTGGTTAATATCGGTGCACTTAAGTCAGGGGACCGCAAAACATTTTTGAATGATGTTTTTATGACTGTGCAGGGGGCGGGGCATGTGCCGGTAAAGGCAATTATTGAAACCGGACTGCTTGACGATGATCAAAAAAAACTTGCCTGCGAACTTGCCGTGACAGCCGGGGCATCATTTGTAAAGACTTGTACCGGGTTCGGTCCAGGCTGCGCAAGTGTTGACGATATCAAAGCTTATGCGTTCTGTTGTTGGCAACGCTGCGGGTGTTAAGGCCAGTGGTGGAATTAAAACATATGAACAGGCCTGTGAGCTCATTGAAGCTGGAGCCACTCGTCTGGGAACATCATCTTCAATCCGTCTTGTAAGGAGATAGAATTGTCCGGGAAAGTTGAGTTTATTACCGTGGATAAACCCGGTGATATTGAGAAAAAGTCTTTTGAAATTATTGATTCTGAGGTTTCTGAGCCGCGTAAATATGAGGGAATTGAATGGCAGATTGCAAGAAGAATGGTTCATACTACAGCTGACTTTGAGCTGATTGATCTTGTTCGCTTTCATCCTGATGCTGTTAAGTCGGGGCTGGATGCTTTGCGGGATGGCTGTACTATTGTCACCGATACTGAAATGGCCCGTTGCGGGATGCCTCTGAGAAGAATGACTCCTCTTGGGTGTGAAGTGCGTTGCCTGATGAATGATCCTGAAGTAATTTCTTCGGCTAAAAAGAATAATACGACAAGGGCACAGGCAGCTCTTGATCTTGCCGCAAATACTTTAAAGCCTGCAATACATGTAATAGGCAATGCCCCTACAGCACTTATCCGTCTGGTTAAGCTCATTGAGGATGGTAAAATGCTTCCACCTTCTTTGATTGTGGGGATGCCTGTGGGGTTTGTGAATGCTGCTGAGTCTAAAGCATTGTTAATGCAATATGGAAGAATTCCTTATATTTCTATTGAAGGTCGTAAAGGAGGGTCTGCTTTGGCAGCTTGTGTTATCAACGCTCTTGCTGAGGTTGTTCTTTTAGAAAAAGGACTGTCTTCGGCTCTTTAATTCTGGTTTTTTTAAATTTGTGCTTTTCAAAGTAGTCTTATTAAATACATGATTTGCCTTAACCAGTGTAGACTTTGTCGGGTAAATGTGAATATCATATCCAAGGCTTTTTAATTCGTCTTGTATAATTATCATGAGGTTTTGGGTACAATAAAAAATGTCCGAGCAAAGAGCTGCTTCACAAAGATCAATGTTCTCTTTTAAGAAAGGTGAAAGATCTATCTCAAGGGATCTTTCGGCTTGTCTTGTTTTTGCCCTTGCCGTGATCATCGGTCTTGTAACTGCGTATGAATATTTTAGCCGTTCAAAAATGCTTCATCAGGAGTTTGAGGAAAAGGCCGATACATATATTGAGCAGCTTACCAAGTCTGTAACTTTTCCGATTTGGAATTTTGATATGGGCTCACTTAAGCATGTCTGCAGTGCCTATACACAGAATGAACAGTTTGCCAAACTTAAAATTACTGATTTTAATGGTGATATACTGTTCAATTTTGTACGGCCCGGAGAGGAGGATGATAACCCCATTGTCCGTAGCCGGGATCTTTATATTGATAAAGAAAAAATCGGAACCATAAAACTCGAACTTTCCAGCAAAACCTACCGTCGAAATCTTGATTGGATTCTTTTTGTTTCTAGTTTGACTTTTCTTACCTCTGTTGCAGTAATTTATATTATTACAGGATTTTTATTGGATTATTTTATTCGTAATCCCCTTGCGCGTTTACGTAAGGGGATGGATAAAGTTGCCATGGGTGATTTCTCATACCGGTTTGAAGAGGTTCAATATATAGAACTTCTTGAAATTGGTAATAGATTTAATCGCATGACTGAGGAAATTGCGAGTCGTGAAAGCAGTTTGGAAAAGGTTAATAAAGTTCTTCAAGGCGAAATTCATAAAAGAGAGAAGGCAGCCAGTTCTTTGATCAAAAGCGAGAAACGTTATCGTGCTTTAGTGGAAACAACGGCGGAAGGTTTTTTCATGATTGATGATAATCAAATCCTTCTGGACGTTAACCCTGCGTTTTGTCGTATGATGGGACTAGCCCGCGAAGACGTTCTCGGGGCTGATGTTTCCAGTGTGCTCGGACGAGTGGCAGCTGAGCAGTTTGCTGAAAGAAACAGTGGAGGGTATCGTTTCGAACTCAATTTTGAAAATCAGGAAGGGCGTGAAATTGATATTTTTATTAATGCCACCCATCTTTATGAAAGTGATTTAGATAAGCTTACTTTTGCATTTATTACAGATGTTTCAAGCTATAAGCTTATGGAAAAGGCATTACGTGCTTCCGAAGAGGAGTATCGTACAATTGCCGAGTACACTTTTGATTGGGAAATGTGGATTGCCCCGACTGGAGCCGTAAAATATGTCAGTCCGTCCTGTGAACGGATTTCCGGTTACCCCAAGGCTTATTTTATGGAAGGTCCTATGCGGGTGGAAAATATTCTCCATAAAAATGACCGTGAATACTGGCTGGCAGCTATGAATGGTGAATTCCTTTCTGCTGACGGGACTGATATGCGTCTTTTCAGGCGTGACGGGCTGCTGCGCTGGGTATCGCTGACAGGGCATCAGGTTACTGCGGATGATGGGACTTCGCTCGGTCTGCGTGTTTCTTTGCGTGATATTACCAAAAGAAAATTTATGGAAAAGCAGCTTCAGTATGAAGCTTTGCATGATCCGCTAACCGGATTAGCGAACAGGACTCTTTGTTGTGACCGTATTTTACAGGCCGTTGAACGTTCCCGTAGGCGGGAGAATTATTACTATGCCGTCGTGTTTATGGATTTGGATCGCTTCAAAATTATCAATGATAGTCTCGGTCATAACATTGGTGACAAGTTGTTGGTGGAGGTTTCAAAACGCCTACTGCAAGCCATAAGAGAGCTGGATACCGTATCTCGTTTTGGCGGTGATGAGTTCATCGTTGTCCTTGAGGAGCTTGCCTCTCCTCGTGAAGGAATACGTATCGTCAGAAGGCTTCGAGATAACCTTAGTGTTCCGATGATT
>JMSU01000313.1_pt1 | contig 13767 bp, 12 predicted proteins | sample 179011 | NCBI WGS metagenome assembly JMSU01 (sample SAMN02769580, study PRJNA246767) | bioreactor metagenome | isolation source: Culture-1 Bioreactor ArsB derived from microbial biomass from the upper 2 cm... | place: Germany: Bremen | collected day 87 after inoculation
CTTTTTCTTCTCCGTGATTACTCGGGGTTTTCATTCTCAACCATGGATTTAAGTGTTTTAATCTTATCCTCATCGGTATTTTTAGCATCTTTGATTGCTACAAGCTTTAGCAGGATTTCCATAGGATCTCTTTTATCTTGAGCTATAGTATTTTTTACTTCGTAACCACCGATTTTAAAATTCAGTGGATCAATTTCATTAGAATTTACTTTAAAACCATCCTTTAAGAATTCTATTTTCAATATATACCCTCCCTTCTTGACATTAGGAACACTCAGAAATTTCTTCATCCTCATCACTATCTGATATTGCAAATTGAGCTTCGTAAACATCTAAAACCTGTGCAGCAAAAGCTGTTAGTGCTTGTTGTCCAAATAAACCTACAATTTTTTGACAAACAGTACTTGCCTCGAATCTATCACCTGAGATTTTACTATCAGCCATATGTATCCCTCCCTTTTTCCTCTATTTCATAATATGAATACAAGCTGATAATGTTCCAAAAAATAAATAAAAGCTCAGGGGCATCGAACCCCTTCGCTTTGGTCAGATTTCTCTTTGAGAAATGACCTCAAAAAGAGGGTGTCTCAGAATGACGAATTTCTGCGTTATTTAAAATTTCATCGACTTGGCACGTACATTAGTACTAGCCAATCCGCTAAAATTTCAAAACCTTGAACTTCATTCATTCTGAAACACCCCGGGACAAATCTTAAGAAACACTTCTAAGAGAGAACCCCATAATAATATTATTATTTTTTAATTTTCTTGTATATATACTCTGATGTTGCTAATCCAAGTAGTGCACCATATTCTAGGTTAAATCTTACTTCGTCACCAACTTTATAATCCCTTTCGCTATCTGTAACATCTATCATTAAGTGATCACTACTAGATCCAAAAATGCTGATTTTTTCGTCTAAAGGAATAATGTTGTCAGGATTTACATCTTGTCTTCCTACTGCTAGTATAGCTCTTTTTCTAATTCCTTTATCCTCAAAGACTGGCTTATTTCCAAAGGCATCCATTCCTATCTCACCTATAGGGATAGTAGGCTTCTCTTGTAGCTCTACTATTTCTGCAACAAGCTGGAATGCATCTAGATAAGCCCCTTCTATAGGATTGCCATAGGCTGTTTCTCTACCTAATACTATTGATTCACCTAATCTTAAGTTATTAATCTTATTAGGCATTTCCTTCTTTTTAAGTAAATCTAAACTGCTTGAGTTCCCTCCAGATATAACTTCTAGCTTTATATCAAATTTGCTTTCCAATTCTTCAGCTATTCGGACTAGCCTACCTAAGTTATCCTGATTCGGTATAACTCCTCCATAGCAAGTTAAATTAGTGCCTATACCAATTAATTTTACACCTTTTAACTTCATTATTTCTTCAGCCGTTTCTATAGCCTTATCCTGCCATACACCTTCTCTTAGATCTCCTAGGTCGATCATAAGTATTATTTCATGAACCGTATTTGCTCTTAATGCTTCTTCAGAAAGCTTTTCAATAGTCTTAAGTTCAGAGTTAAGACTTATATCAGCATACTCTACAATTTCTTTAGCTTGACTTTGCATAGGTAATCTCAAAAGCAACTTTGGTATCTCTTTATCCTTAAGTCTAGCTAAGTTCTCAATCCTTGAGTCAGCCAGGTATTTTACTCCGCCTTCTATCATAGCATCGGCAACTTCAGGTATTCCACAGAAAACCTTTGTCACTCCAGCTGCTTCAATATTGTTTTCTTTTAATATATCTACTAATAATTTTGTGTTATGCTTAATCTTCTCAGTATATATTTCAAGTCTTGGACATATAGGCATAAATATCACCTCGTAAAAATCTATTTTGTGTTATTATAAGTTCTTATTTTAATGAAATTCAAGCCCGGGAAATTCCCGGCTGTATTTTTTACTAGTCAATTTTCAAACTTTGTTTTAGCAGGGCTAAGGCTGCCTCTTTATATTTTTTAGATAATACTCCTAGGGATGCCATGATATAATCGTTATCGATTAAAATCTTAGCTTCATTTGTTGGAAAGAGTTTATCTCCCTTATTGCTCAGTGCAATTTGCTCTAATATATTTATTCTATTAGGTAATCTTGTTAGAGCACCACCAGTACCAACTATCCATTTAACGTTTGTTAAGTCCTTACCCTCTGCTAAGGTTTTTTTACCACTGCTGCCATATAGATCTCTAAAACCACCTGCGTGGCGATGGATAGAGGTTATAACGGCTTCAAGTGTAAGTCTCTCAACAAACTTTTTCTCTTTGTCGGTAACTGGTATTGGCCTATGATTCTCTATTAACTCCTGAGTTTCCTCTAGTGTCATATTCAAATCTTTAGCCAGTTTTTCTACATCAATCATTTCAACAACATTTCTCATATTTACATATACACCCAAGTCACCTTCTACTGTTCTCTTGGCAACAGGCTCTGGGCTTATAAGTATTCTTCCTATTTCTTCACTACCTTCTGTTACAGAATGAACATCCGTTGTAGCACCACCTACGTCCAGTGTTACCAAATCCCCCATATGATCTTTTAAAAGCTTTGAAGCTTCCATAACTGCCCCAGGAGTAGGGATGATTGGTCCGTTCACAAGCTCTCTCACCCTCGTCATGCCCGGTGCATGTATAATATGGTCTTCAAAAGCATCCTGTATAACCTTCCGTGTAGGCTCTACCTTTAATATATCTATCTTTGGATATACATTATCAACTATATATAACAAATGAGACTTCCCGTTCTCTTCAAAAATCTCTTTAACATCTTCATGATTTTCAATATTACCAGCATAGATTATAGGAACCTCAATGTCAAGACCTGCGATAATCTCAGCATTATTAAGGGCTGTATCCCTTTCACCATAGTCCACGCCGCCTGCAACAAGGATTATATTAGGATTTGTATTCTTTATTTTCTTTATATCTGATCTTCTTAGTTTACCTGCAGTTACTAAATGTATGTTAGCTCCGGCTCCTAGGGCAGCTTCCCTTGCAGCCCTAACCGTCATATCATATACCAAACCATGTACTGTCATCTTAAGACCGCCGGCAGCACTACTAGTAGCAAGCATTTCATCATAGCTTATTTCTTCAAGTCCTAGGTTTTGTCTTAGATCTTCTATTGCATTATTAAGTCCTATATTCACATCTCCTTCGACTACTGTCGTTGGAGCCTGACCTTGCCCCAGAAATCTGGGGCAGTCAGTATCAATATCATTAAACGCATTTACTACTGTCGTGGTGCTACCAATTTCGGCTACCAGGACATTAATCTTCATTTTTCTCCATTTCCCTTCTTTTCTTAACTAGGAATGTAGCAACATGTACTCCCTTTGATGACTTGTCAAATCCAGCATCAATACCTTGTTGTACAGCTATTTCTGGAGTAACCTGTGTACCACCACAAGCTATCATAATCTTATCTCTTACACCTTTTTCTACTGCATATTCATGAATTTTCTTCATGTTCTTATAGTGAATGTCATCATGGCTTATTATTGTAGATGCAAGAATAGCATCGGCATTTAATTCAATTGCAGCATCTACAAGCTTTTCTATCGGACAGGAAGTTCCAAGATACTCAACTTCAATACCCCATTTTTCTATACCACCATGCTTAATATCAATAACTTCACGAAGCCCAACTGAATGTTCATCTTGTCCAACAGTTGCCGCAACAACCTTCAATGGCTTTCTCTCAATTTCTTCCCAAAGCTCTTCGTTACTCATTATTTCTGGCTCTGGAGGTATTTCTAAATTACTAATATCAAGGTCAAATTCTACTTTACCCTTTACTTGAACTCTTGATCCTTCAGATGGATGTAACACTTCAGTATGGATAACCTCTGGATCTTTTAAATTCATTTTCTTAGCAAACTCTATTGCTGCAAATTCCGCAACTCTTTTGCTTGTTGGTAAGAATATCTCAACTTGTACAGTTCCATCAGCTAACCATTCTACCTCTGGCTTAACAAGGTTTGTATTTCTATATTTATCACATTCACTTAAACGATTATTTACATTATCATTTTCATCTAACTCATCGATATATACTATTTTTTCAGGTTTTTCTAATGTAGAACCGTCAATTAAGTTTGATGGATTATCTACTGACGCTCCATCGCATTGAGCAATATTGTTGTATCCATAGTGAGCTGTTACAGGTGCCATATAGTCTTCATCTCTTGCAAATACTTTTCCTGCACCTATACCACCATTGATTTTTCTTCCAATACCGTCACCATTTCTTTCTGGATACATTCCTGAGTCAACGAAGAATCCTTTTTCAACAGCTTCAAAGTATCCTCCTACTTCAAGAAGCTCTTCAAGATAAAGAACTGATCTTTCCTTTAATTCTCTAACCTGCTCAGGTAAGTAGCCATCCTTCTTAAGTTCAACCATTTCTAATAAGCCATCAAGGCCTACTAGAGTTTGCTTAGCAGTATCACAAGCTTCTATGTTAAACATATGCCAAGGTACATTTCTACCTTCATCTGGAGTTATTGTTGATTGAATGTCAGCACTTGTAAGCTTTGAAATCATCATGTTCATAACATGGGTTACTGTAGCTTCTCTAGATGAAGAAGTTATATACTTAGTGTTTTGTTGTGCTCTCATTTTGTATTCTGAGAATATATCTCTTAGTGCAACAGCATATGGTAAGTCATACTTAGTACAAGGTACTGGAGCTGCTGAAGGTGGAACTGTAGAAAGACAGATATTTTCTTTCTTCATACCTACCTTATGCGAAAATATAGAGTTAATACCATGTTGAACTATAAGTTCTGGCATAACCTTCCAAGCATCCCTTGCAGTTGCATTGGCATTATGGGCACCATCTATTTGAGCCATATCTACATGAGCCATTACCTTCTTAGACTCAGCAGCATCAATAAAGGATCTTACCATATTGATATTTCTATAAAGAACGTTATACTGTGGGTCCTGGTGAGCACCGTTCACGCCCTCTTCAGCAAACATAACCGCTATATCAGGACCGGCAACACCAGATACATATGAATGGTAATTAATTGGTCTACCTACTTCATCTTCAATAAAGTCTAGAGCTTTTCTTTGAGCTCTAACTTGCTTTCTTGTTACAGGAATTCCACCTATACCTTGTGGGGATCCTTCTATAAGTCCATCATAGTGAGATTGTCCTGCAGTTCTAATAACCATTATATGGTCCGCTCCATGCCATGCAGCCATTCTCATTCTTCTAATATCATCTTCAAATCTACCTGACGCGATTTCTGTAGTAATTGTTTCTTGTGGTTGAGGATCTAAATTCTCAAAGTAACGAACAGCAGCAGGTATACCGATAGAATTCGTTAAAGGTTCTGAACAGTCTGAGTAAGTGTGAGGACCTACTTGAAGATTATCTACTTTCTTTCTCCAAGTCCAGCCTTTTCTCTTTGGCTTATAATCTTCCAAATTACTTAGTATATCATTTATATCCATTTTTTCATTTATATCTACTTTTTTCATTACTTGTTCCCTCCTTTAAAGATTGCTACTGCGTCATCCCAGTGCTTTCCGTCTAGCATTTCAAGTCCTGCTTGTCTTAGAGGGATATTTTTCTCCTTAGATATTCTATATACTACATGACCTACACCTTTACCTATTAAACCTCTATCGATTGCTCCCTCAACTAGTGGCTTTGCTTCTAAACTTGAAAAACCCATTCTTAAAAGTACTGAACGCTCAACAGATGGAGTTGTATGAGTTGTTGCAAGCTCAAGTAATGGCTTTACAGATTCCTCTGCAAGGTCCCAAAATTTTTGCTTTAATTCTTCATCGGAAAGATTCGCTAAATGAGCTCTTCTTTGGTTAAAATCATCTTCTCTCTTTAAATGTCCTTTCATGTTTCTCCTCCTTTTTTAACCCAAATTATTCATAGAAAATTCAAAACTACTTGCACCCTTTCAAACTTGCTATAAATAATCTGGGTTTAGTACCTGATTTATTTCAGTTCATTAAGTATCTTTTTTACAAACTCTTTATCTGATTTACTGTCCGCTGCTAAAAACTCTAAATCTTCAGCACTTACATCAGATACATCGTTTTGTTTTAAACAATTCTTAATATATGATCTTCTAATCTTCTCTAAATCTAAATCAACAGTCTTAATCATCTCTGGATGGGCTGGGAATATGATATTTTTACCAGGAACTTCATCCTTTGGATTTCCAAACACAATCTCTATTCCGTTTTCCCTAGCAAAGGATAATTGTGGCTGAATATGCTTTCCAGCACCTGTATACTCTGTCTCTTGAGCAATAATGATTTGATCTTCATTCATTTCTTGAGCAAGACTAAAGGCTGCAGCTAAGGATGTATTACCCGCTGGACCTCTTTCAAGTCCCTCTAACTGAGCAAGAGCCTCTGTCATATAGAATACTTCACCTTGTGTTACAGTCACATATCTATCCATATATCTAAGCGGTCTAGCAGCTGATCTAGGAACGTCGGATCTGTCAGGCCATGTTGAAAATGGAATTCCAAATCCTGTGTGACCAGTTGTAAAGGACTTCTTGTTAAACTGCTCGTCACTTGCCATATGTAAACCCTTTAGATTTACACTAGCACCTACAACTTGAGTACCCTCTGCACCTGCTTTATTTAAACCTCTTGCTGTTCCTGTTAAGTTTCCTCCGCCTGCATTTGTACAAACTACTACATCTGGGTCTCTTCCAATCATTTCTCTCATTTCCATAGAAAGCTCATATCCTAGGGTTTCAACCCCTGCTATTCCAAAGGGAGTGTAAAGAGAAGCATTGAAATATCCCGTTTCCTCAAGCAATCTTAAAAAAGTATAGAATAGCTCTGGACCAACAGTAAGCTGAACAACCTCTGCTCCATAGGCTTCACATTTTCTCGCCTTTTCGATTATTTCTGGCTGTCCCTTTCCTTTGCTGTCATAGCATTCCTGAACTATGATACATTTAAGCCCATGAATAGCTGCTTGGCTAGCTACTGCCGCACCATAATTACCACTTGTTGCAGCAATTACACCTTTATATCCATTCTTTTTTGCATGGTAAACAGCATTGGCAGCTCTTCTAGCCTTGAAGCTTCCTGATGGGTTAGCGGCTTCATCCTTGATGAATATTCTAGCACCCTTTCCTTTTCCTGCTATCTTTCTAGCAAGATTAGTTAGGTTTTTCATCTCTAATAATGGAGTATTTCCTACTCCGGTAGATCCTTGAATCTTTTGCATTTCCTCAAGGGTGTATCCAGTTTCCTTCATCATTTTTTCATAATCAAAGGCAATTCCTTCACGCTCAAATCTATCATAGTCAATACCTACGGCTTTTTTCATTATCTCATTTCTACGAGACATCACTCCGCCATAGCTCATATCTTTACTCATTCTCTTCACCTCCAAATAGTATCTCCTTTAATTGAAGGCCTATCTTAAATACCTCCGGTACTGTATTACCAAAGGAATGGTTATATGAAGGGGTAACCTCCACAAGCTTACCTCTAACTGCTCTGCCTGTCATAGTCTTGATAGTAACCATATCGCCTATTTCAGCGTCTTCCTCAATAAATCCCTTTACCCATGTTTCAAGTGGTACACCTTTAGTATCTTCTGGAACCTGTGGAGCTCTTTCTTCAGGTTTCAAAACCACATTGTAAATATTAACCCAATCGCCCTTCTTTGCGCTCACTGCTTCCACCTCACATAATTAACTATTTTATAGGGGCGTCTCAGAATGACGAATTTCTGCGTTATTTGAAATTTCATCGACTTGGCACGTACACTATAGAGGTTCTAGTAAAGACTTCAACTTATACAGGTCCAAAACTCTTAAAAGCCCTGAGTATTTGTACCTGTATAAATTGAGTTTTACTAAGAACTCTATACGACTAGTCAAACCGCTGAAATTTCAAAACCTTGAACTTCATTCATTCTGAACCCCCCCGGGGCTGTACTCACAAGATTGCTTTATGAGACAGCCCCTTCTTAGAACATCACACCTTGCACTATATCATCAATTATTATCTTTCAATAAAGTCTCTCATGTCACCCATAATTGCTCTAGGTACAGGTAAGTCTAACATTGTCTTAAGTCCTGCAGAAGCATTGATAACTTGAGGAATCATGTTAACACACATTGCTATAGTACCAAGTCCACCTTCAACTTCAGGCTTAATTGACATATTTACTTCTGGTGTACCTTTGATTGTTATATAGTCTCCTGTGAAAGTTCCTTCCATCTCAGGTTCGATTTGTTGTGGATGAATCATGTCAATCTTCACTTCACCATCAACATAACCTTGTCCAGTCATGTTAACGCCTGCAACATCCCCAGCAGCTGCGAATCCATGTGGTGATTTTCTATCTACACTTGTAACGATTGGCTTCATTTGTTGTTCAAACTTACCAACATTCCAACCAATAGCATCTGCAATCATTTGAATAGATTCAGAAAATCCAACGTGACCTGCCATAGTTCCTTCTTCACAACGTCTATTGAACTCGTCAACCTTCATTCCAACGCCTTGTTCTTCCATAACAGTATGTCCAAATGGAGATAAACTATTAACTCTTTTTGCTTCGATGTGCTCTACATCAGTCATACATCCAGTTAAGCAAACAACTAGTAAGTCCATTATTAAACCAGGATTGATACCAGTACCTAAAATAGTAACTCCATTTTCCTTTGCTATTCTATCAAGCTTTGCAGCTAATTCTGGTTCTTGTGCTTGTGGATAAGCCATTTCTTCAGCTGTTGAGATAACGTTTACCTTTTGCTCTAAGCAATACTTAAGTCTAGGAAAAGCTGCCTTAGTAAATGAGTCTGTTGCTGTTAAGCAAACATCACAAGACTTTTCAGTTACAACTTCTTCGATATCAGAAGTTATTATAACTGGTTTTCTATCTCCTCTTTCAACTCCTAAAACCTCATATAGATCTTTTCCAACTCTATCTTGGTTTCTATCGCATACTCCAACGATTTCTACACCTTTCTTATTAAGTAACATTTTAGCCATGCCACTTCCCATTGCTCCAAATCCCCAAATCGCTACTTTTACATTTTCCATTTTATAGCACCTCCGAATTTTCTATGTTTTTCACACTAAATAGTATTAGCAATTCCCGTGCCATAATAATATTAAAACAACAAAAAAAACAATCTTTTCTTTGAATATTTATGTATATTTATAAGATTTTAGTGTAGTTTTATGTATATTTATAAATTTCTCACTTCCATTTGTGTCTGATTACTTTATCATAAAAAGAAAAAGCAAAATATTTTGCGTCGCATGCAAAATATTTTGCTCTAAGTACTTAATTTGAATTTCCTCATCTTATACTGCAGGTTTTGTCTTGATAGTCCCAATTCCTTTGAGGTTCTAGTAATGTTAAATTCATTCTTGTTTAAATAATTTTCAATTATTTGTTTCTCTATATTCTCTAAATAATCACCTAGATTCTCAAATACTTCTAACTTATTTATTGCTTGGTACTCAGTATTTAGGGATTCATTTAGCATCATCAGTTCTTCAACATACGATGGAAGGTGCTCTTTCTTAATTACATGTTCCTCTAGGACCATATTCATGGCAGATTCAATGAAATTCTCAAGCTCTCTAACATTGCCGGGCCAAGAATATTTTAAAAAAGCTTCCAAAAGTTCTTCGGATATCATCCAGACATCTTTGTTTAACTTTTTATTATAATACCTTATAAAATAATCTATAAGTGGCGGAATATCATCTTTGCGTTTTTTTAGAGGAGGTATATTGATGCTTATTACATTTATCCTATAATATAGATCTTTCCTAATATTGTTTTTCTTAACAGCTTCAATAGGATTCTCATTTGTTGCGGCTATAATCCTTACATCGATTGGTCTATCCTTTAGACCTCCAACCCTTCTAATATAACCCTCTTGAAGAACTCTTAACAGCTTCGCCTGTAGTGGTAAACTCATAGAGTTGATTTCATCTAAAAATAGGGTTCCTCCATTTGCTTGTTCGAACAATCCAGGTCTATCAACTGCACCGGTAAAACTCCCTTTGCTCGTTCCATATAATATACTCTCCAGCAAATTTTCTGGTAATGCAGCACAGTTTTGAGCTATGAATGGCTTGTCCTTTCTTCCACTTTCATAATGTATACTTTGAGCAAATAGCTCCTTTCCAGTACCAGTGTCTCCATATATAAGTACACTTGAGGAGGTTTTACATGCTCTTTTAGCAAAGGCTATAGCCTTTATAAAGGACTTGTCATTTCCAACGATGTTATCAAAGGTAAAATGCTTCTTTATTTTCTTTTCACTCTTAACAGGTTCAATCAATCTTTCTTGAAGCTTAATAATCTGTTCTGACAAATTACTTACATTAGTAATATTTTTTGCTATTTCGATAGCCCCTATAATCTTTGATCTTTCAAGAATTGGGAGAGTTGTATTGATAGTCGAGATCTTCTTCCCCTTCAAATTCAAATAGCTTTGCTTAAATTGCTCTATTGTTTTCCCAGTCTCTAATACCTTTATCAGGGTACTAGTCTCGTTATTAAGACTTGGAAATACCTCTAACAAATGCTTCCCCACTACCTGTTTCTCTTCTAGACCCTCAATCTCGACCATAGCGGAATTATATATTATTGTTTTACCGCTTTCATCAATTACATGGATGCCTTCTTCTATACGGGGCAAAATATTTTGCACTATGTGATTTAATATTGTCTCACTTTCCAAATCGTCTTCCCCCTTGTTACCGAAACTTTTTTACCCTTTTTTTAGCTCAAAATTCTAATCACTCGATGTAATTCCCTATTTTACTAGCAAGAGACACCTATTACTCTTCTTCAGCTTTTATCTTACTGAATCCTTCAACAAAATTCTTCACTATAGTTTAATGTATACACTATTCTCTTTAATATGATAATTTATATTATATTTATACATAATTATAAGACATAAATTTTTTCTACAAATTATGAAAAATGAGTATATATTACTCAATAATTTCAGTTATCTCAGATAAATATTTTTTACTTTCCTTAAATTTGTCATCATTTTTCCTAATAACGAGGTAAGTTAAGGATAATAATATAACTCCAATAAATAGCGAATATAATTCGATACCCTTAGTTATTCCTAAAAGAGTCAAAATATATTTACCACCAGCAATACCAAAAATCAACATAATTAGTGGTATACCGTAGGCTATAAAGGCAGCCGTTAATACATTTGGTGTTTCCATATCAACCATAACCTTATCCCCTACACCTGCACTGGCTGAGTTCATTGCTTCAATCTTCATATTCATATTTTCTTCACCTATATGACAGGCACCACAATCACCACAGGCAGAATGTTTCATTAACACAACCGTAGCATTATCTTTATCTGTTGCAATAACCCTTCCTTCTCTTCTCATAGCACTCTCCTTCTACCTAATTATATAGAACGCACTTATAAATCTACGTTTTGATTTCTTAAATAGCCAACGCTTTAGGGCTATTCGAGAGATCAAAATGTAAAAGATTTATTTCGTTTTCTATAGTTACTTTATAAACTTCAACATGGTATTAATTAGCTCGTCTATTACTTCATCTTCAGGATTATTTTGTAAGGAGTTTTTTATACATCCCTTTAAATGATTCTCTAAAACTATTCCCCCAACTTTGTTCATAGCCGAGCGTACAGCAGCTATTTGTACTAGTATATCGTTGCAATATCTATCATCTTCAATCATTTTTTGTATACCCTTTACTTGTCCTTCAATTCTCTTTAACCTTTTTAGAAGGGCATCCTTCTCAGTAGAATATGAATTCATTAAATCACCTCATTTTTATTCTTATATAGAGTGTTCCTAGTGAAACTTAGTTTATGCATGTCCAAATACTCAGTTTTCCCTGGAGTTTTGGATGTGTATAAATTAGTAGCGTTGCTAGAATATCTATAGTTCAGTACTCCCAAGTTTTTTTCAATAGTGCACTGTTGCAAGACCTTTGTTGTTCCTAGTCATTTTCTTATCAATAGATTATGACAAATTCCCCATATCTATAGATTAACATATATCTCTATAAATATGAGGAATTTTTTTGCCTACGCTTCTATATCTTCAACTAATTGTATTCTAAGCTCTTCTAGTTGTTTTTCATCTGCAATAGAGGGAGCATCGGTAAGAAGACATCTTGCATCTTGAGTTTTAGGGAATGCTATTACATCTCTAATGTTGTCTGTGCCAGCTAAAGTCATTGTCAATCTATCAAGTCCGTAGGCAATTCCACCATGTGGAGGAGTTCCATATTTAAATGCATCTATTAAGAAACCGAATTTTTCATTAGCTTCTTCTTCACTGAATCCAAGGGCTTTAAACATTCTTTCTTGAAGGTTTGAGTCGTGTATTCTGATACTACCGCCACCAATTTCTGAACCGTTTATTACCAAGTCATAAGCTTTAGCCCGAGCTTCTTCAGGATTAGATTCTATAATGTCTAGATCTTCTTCATGTGGTGAAGTAAATGGATGATGCTTGGCATATAACCTGCCATCATCTTCATCGTATTCAAATAGTGGGAAGTCTGTAACCCATAATATTTTATATTCACTTTCATCAATTACTTCAAGCTTTTTAGCAATATCAATTCTCAGTGCACCAAGTGTCGCGTATACAACCGATGGTTTATCGGCAACAAATAGAATTATATCTCCAGCTGAAGCCTCCATTTTATCAGTTATTGCCTTAATGTCTTCTTCACTTAAGAATTTAGCTATTGGAGAATCTACACCTTCGTCTGTCAGCTTCATCCATGCAAGTCCTTTTGCGCCATAGGTCTTAGCGAATTTCTCAAGGTTTTTTATACCTTTTTTGCTAAACTTCTCTGCTCCGCCATTAATATTAATGGCTTTTACATCGTTACCATCTTTCACAGTGCCTGCAAAAACTCCGAATCCACAATTCCTTACAGTTTCATTTAGATTTTTAAGTTCATATCCAAAACGTAGGTCTGGCTTATCACTACCATATCTTTCCATCGCTTCTTTGTATGGCATCCTCATAAAAGGTGTACTAAGTTCTATATCGTTAACTTCTTTGAATACTTTTTTAACAAGCTTTTCATTTACCCCAAGTACATCCTCTACATCAACAAAGGACATCTCAATATCTATCTGAGTAAATTCAGGCTGTCTATCGGCTCTTAAATCTTCATCTCTAAAGCACTTTACTATTTGATAGTACTTGTCAAAACCTGATACCATCAATAGCTGCTTAAATATCTGTGGTGACTGAGGTAATGCATAGAACTTTCCAGCGTTAACTCTACTTGGAACAAGGTAGTCCCTTGCCCCCTCTGGAGTTGGCTTTGTTAGTACTGGAGTTTCTATATCTAAAAATCCATTTTCGTCTAGAAAATCTCTAATAGTAGAACCAATTTTACTTCTAGTTCTCAATAATTTTTGCATCTTAGGTTTTCTAAGATCTAAATATCTATATTTTAATCTCAGTCTCTCACCTGCATCATCTTCATCTTTTACATGAATAGGTGGTATATCTGATTCCGATAGGATTTTTAACTCTTCAGCAAAAACCTCTATTTCTCCAGTTTTCAAATTTGCATTTATTGATTGTCTTCTTGTTACTTTTCCCTTTATAGCGATTACAAACTCGCCTCTAATCTTTTCAGCCTTGTTAAAGGATTCTTCTGAAACATCCTTATCAAATACTATTTGCATAAGACCATCTCTATCTCTCAAATCTACGAATATTAATCCACCTAGATCTCTTCTTCTTTG
>JMSU01000314.1_pt1 | contig 13680 bp, 10 predicted proteins | sample 179011 | NCBI WGS metagenome assembly JMSU01 (sample SAMN02769580, study PRJNA246767) | bioreactor metagenome | isolation source: Culture-1 Bioreactor ArsB derived from microbial biomass from the upper 2 cm... | place: Germany: Bremen | collected day 87 after inoculation
GCTGACTTAGCTCAGCTTTGACTTTTTTATCTATTTCTTTCTCTTCGCTATCTCATCAATCATTATTGCTATGGCACCATCACCGGTCACATTAGTTGCTGTACCAAAGCTATCTTGAGCAAAATGAAGAGCAATCATAAGACCCTGCTGCCCCGTGGTAAACATCAACATATTTTCTAATAGTCCCAATGCTGCATACACTCCACCACCGGGTATTCCTGGAGCAGCGACCATTGTCACTCCAAGCATTAATATAAATGGAAGCATAGTTCCAAAAGCTGGAGTAGTTCCTGCTATCAGCATCACTCCCATAGACGCAAGTACTAAGGTAATAGTATCGCCGGCTAAGTGAATAGTTGCGCCTAGAGGAATAACAAAATCAATGATATCTTCAGTTATTTCATTTTTACGAGCACTTTCAATGGTCACAGGTATAGTAGCTGCTGACGATTGAGTACCTAAAGCTGTAAAATATGCCGGAAGCATGTTTTTTATTGATGTAAGAGGATTTTTCCCACTTACCATCCATGCCAATACATACTGTATTATTACATAACTTATTTGCAAGACAATTATTAAAGCAAAAACAGATGAAAATGCTTTTATTGTTTTAAATATTTCCCCTGTAGTAGTTAATCTTGCAAAAATACCTGCAATATGAACTGGTATCAAGGGAATTAGTACTCTTCTTATTACACCCTGTACTATATGTTGAAAATCTCTTAAGGCTTCGAACAAGGTTTTTCCTTTTATATTTGCCATACCAAGTCCTAAAATAAATGCAGTAACTAAAGCAGTCATTACTCCCATCATAGGCGGCATTTCAATAGTAAAGTATGGTGATAGCTCTATTCCTGTTTCACCGGCCGTTTCTCCAGCTTTGATAACATTTGGCAATATTGTGCTGCCTATAATAAAGGCTGTAGTTCCAGCAATTATGGTTGAAACATAGGCAATTAGTGCTGTTAATCCTAGTAACTTTCCTGCTCCTCTACCTAGATCTGCAATCCCCGGAGCAACAAATCCAATGATAATCAGCGGAATGATAAATCCTAAAAAGTTTCCAAAAATACTAGTGAATGTGGTTAATATCCTGACTACGAAATAAACTTCAACAGACCTAGAAACTAGACCTACAATTATACCGAGAATAATTCCCGCAATCAGTTTTGGTAATAGTCCCATCTTTCTGGCCAATCTCATTACCCCTTTCTTTTTCTAATTCTTTTATTATCTTAATAAGTAATTTTTAACATTTTTTTGCTTTTTTATGCTATTATTTAATTGCATACATATGTAATTTAAAATCCCAAGCAGTTGGTATCCAATAACCATACCAAATCTCTAAATAAATTAATCAAGGGCGGAATACGAAATGTTAAATCATAAAATTAGCAAGTTTATAATTATTTTTCTCATATTGGCAATTGGCCCCATTATGTATAATATTGTTGCCAATTATATGAGTAACAATTATCCTTTATCCATGAAGTCTTGTAACTTTGTAGGCCTCTTATGTTTAGGTTCCTATTATATAGGTGTTATTGTAACAGTTATATTTCGAAAACAATTGTAATGTGTAACAGAAAGAAGAAAGACAACTAAAAACAAAATCTAGTATTTTTCCTAGGTTTTGTTTTTAGTTAAAATATTCATCTACTTATTTTAAATCCTCTCTCTTTCTTCATAATGAGTATGAAGAAGCTCATGGGCCTTTTCTCCAAATGGTTCACCAAGATAATCTTCATATAGCTTCATAACTTCAGTGTTTTCATGGGATTTTCTAAGAGTCTTTCTTTTATCTTCTCTATAGATTGCCTCTTGGCGCTTCTTAACAATCTCATCATTTCCATGATGGTATGGTTGTCCTCCACCGCCAATACAGCCACCTGGGCATGCCATGATTTCAATGGCATCATATTTTGAATCATTTTCTCTAATCTCTTCAAGAAGTTTGCGGGCGTTTCCAAGTCCACTGGCAATACCTATGGTCAATTCCTTATCACCTATTTTAACCTTACCTTCACGGAGTCCTTCAATCCCTCTAAGCTGATTAAATTCAACTTCTTTAAGTTCTTCTCCGGTGATCCACTCATAGGCTGTACGAATAGCGGCTTCAATTACACCACCTGTTGTACCAAAGATAACTGAAGCCCCGGTACTTTCTCCTAGTGGTCTATCGAATTCATCCTCTGGAAGGTTTTTAAAATCTATTCCAGCTTCTTTAATCATCTCTCCCAGCTCACGGGTTGTAACAACGATATCCACATTGTCATTTTTGTCTTTAGTAAGCTCTGGACGTTTAGCTTCAGCCTTTTTAGCTATACAAGGCATTATTGAAACTACAACTATATTATCTGGGTCAATATCATTTTTCTCTGCATAATAGGTTTTAGCGATTGTACCAAACATTATATGCGGCGACTTACAGGTAGAAGGTATCTCTAGAAGCTCTGGGAATTGATGTTCTATGAATTTAACCCATGCTGGACAACAGCTTGTAAGCATAGGCAAGGTCTTATTATTTTCAATACGGTATATCAATTCCTTTGCCTCTTCTATTATTGTAAGGTCAGCTCCGAAATCAGTATCAAAAACTCCGTTAAATCCCATACGTTTTAGAGCAGTTACAAGCTGTCCGGTAACTATGGTACCAGGTTCCATACCAAAAAGCTCACCTATTGCAACACGAATAGCAGGAGCTGTCTGTACAACAACATGCTTGTCTGGATCATTCAAAACCTCCCAAACCTTGTCTGTATGATTAATCTCTGTAAGGGCCGCCGTCGGGCATACTGCAACACATTGACCGCAATATGTACAGGAGGATTCTGCCATTGGGATATTAAATGCTGGTCCAACAAAGGCATCGAATCCTCTTCCAATACCGGACAGAATACCGCAGGTTTGAACTTCATTACACATAGTCTCGCAACGTCTACAGTATATACATTTATTTGCATCCTTTACTATTGCACCACTTGAGAAGTCCTTAGGATAGTCCATCCTTTCCCCTTCCCATTTAATTTCCCTTACTCCAAGCTCCTTTGCTAGTGCTTGAAGTTCACACTCTAGGTTCTTAGGGCAGGTAAAGCATTCATTTGGATGGTTTGAAAGCAGAAGTTCTACTGCCATTCTACGTGCTGTAATTGAACGCAGTGTATCAGTTCTAACCTCCATCCCATCAGTCACCTTTGTCACACAGGAAGGCACAAGCTTATTTCTATTATTCTTGGCATCTACCAGTTCTACCATACACACCCTGCATGAAGCTGTCTGATTTACCATCTTCAGATCATGTAAATCAAGATGACATAGGGTTGGAATTTTAACTTCAGCTTCATGGGCAGCCTCTAGGATTGTTATTCCATCCGCCACCGTCATCTTTTGATCATTCATTTTTATATTAATCATTTTTTTACTTTCTGACATATTTTCACCTCACTCCTAACTAAGACTTAAGCCTTGCATCATCTTTATTTTTCACAGCAGATTTGCCTTCTCCCAGAGGATGATCAGCATCTTTAATTAAGGTTGCATATTCATCCCAAAAATGCTTCATGGTACTAATAATTGGATTTGGTGCGGTTTGACCTAAACCACATAAGGACCCATCCTTAACCATATAGCACAATTGCTTCATTGCATCGATATCTGCCATGGTTCCTTTACCACTGCTTATCTTATTTAGCATCTCATATAGTCGTTTAGTTCCTATACGACATGGAGTACATCTTCCACATGATTCATCCATTGTAAATTCTAGATAGAATTTTGCTATGTTCACCATATTATCAGTTTCATCCATAACTATCATACCGCCAGATCCCATCATTGACCCAATGCCAATTAAACTATCGTAATCAATTGGTACGTCCAGCTCTTCTTCTGTTATAACTCCACCAGATGGTCCACCGGTCTGTACTGCTTTAAATTTACGTCCTTTCAGTATTCCTCCACCTACATCGAATATAATTTCTCGTAGAGTTATACCCATAGGGACTTCTACTAATCCAACATTGTTGATCTTCCCTGCCAATGCAAACACCTTTGTTCCTTTACTCTTTTCAGTTCCTATTGATGCGAACCATTCCGGTCCCTTTAGTATAATCGGAGGTATGTTAGCAAAGGTTTCCACGTTATTAACACAGGTCGGATGTCCCCAGTAACCCTCCTGAGCCGGATATGGGGGTTTATAATTTGGTTCACCCCGTTTTCCTTCACAGGAATTGATAAGTGCAGTTTCTTCTCCACACACAAAGGCTCCTGCACCATATTTTAAATCTATATCAAAGCTGAAATCCGTTTCAAATATGTTCTTGCCTAAAAGTCCCAATTCGCGGGCTTGCTTTAATGCAATATTAAGTCTTTCTATGGCAAGGGGATATTCTGCTCTTATATATATTATCCCCTTATCGGCTCCTATGGCATATCCACCAATAGCCATCGCTTCTAAAACTCTATGGGGATCACCTTCCAAAATACTTCTATCCATAAAAGCCCCTGGGTCACCTTCATCAGCATTACAAATAATAAACTTAGTTTCGCCTTCTTGCTTATTAGTGATTTCCCATTTTAATCCCGTAGGAAATCCTCCTCCGCCACGACCACGGAGCTGTGATTTTTTCACAATATCTATAACCTCATTTTGAGACATTGCTGTAAGTACTTTTCCTAGGGCTTCATAACCTCCCAGTGCTATGTATTCATTAATATCTTCAGGATTTATCAAACCACAGTTTCTTAGGGCTATACGCAGTTGCTTTTTATAGAATGGCATATCCTCTTGTTTAAATGCCTTTTTCTTTTTCTCAGGCTCAACGTATAAGAGTCTCTCTACCTTTCTCCCTTTGACAATGTGTTCATCTACGATGTCCTTGGCATCTTTAGGTCCGACTCTAACATACAGAACATTATCAGGTTCTATCTTTACAATTGGCCCCTGTTCACAAAATCCAAAGCATCCTGTTTTTACAACTTGAACTTCCTTATCATATCCACGGGCCTTGAGAATAAGGTTAAGATTTTTAATTACTTTTTCGCTTTCACTTGCCACACAGCCTGTACCACTACAGACCATTATATTTGTACGAAATTTGGTCATATTAAACCTCCTTCACTACTACCTTTTCTATGCTCTTTCAAAGTCAACATGTAAAACCAAATCCTCTACTGGCTCTCCGCCCTTTATATGTTTTTGCACAATTTGATGAACTCTCTTTTCACCCTTTACATTTCCATATAGAACTGGCTTTTTACCAGCTATATTGACTTGTACTGTAGGTTCAGAGTGACAATATCCAATACAGCCCACCGGAACTACCTTGACATTGTCCAGCTTTTCCTTTTTTATTTCTTCCACTAAGGCATTTAAGGTTTCCCTTGCACCGGAGGATATGCCACAGGTTGCCATTCCAACTAGAATTTCTATTCTATCTTCAGTGGTCTCTCCATGCTCTCTTAGATTAACCCTTTCAACGGACTCTTCTCTGATTTTCTTTAACTCCTCTAAGGACTTAATTTTCACTATTGTTTCACCTCCTGGTTGCGATATGTATTGATAATATCATCCAATTCTTCTTCCTTTACACGTCCATATACCTTCTCATCTACCATCACAACAGGTGCAAGCCCACAGGCACCTATACACCTGACATCCTTTAATGTAAAAAGTCCATCCTTAGTAATCTCATTGGATTCAACTTCAAGTTTTTCCTTTAACCTTTCAACAATCTTGTCTGCTCCTCTTACAAAGCAGGCAGTCCCCATACAAACGCTAATAGTATGCTTGCCCCGTGGTTTAGTTGTAAAATAAGAGTAAAAACTTACAACCCCAAAAACCTCAGCTCCTGGAATACCTAACTTTCTTGCTACATAAAGCTGTACATCTCTAGGTAGGTATCCGAATATATGCTGGGCTTTATGAAGTATTTCGATTAAAGCCCCCTTTGTGGTTTCAAGTCCATCAATAAATTGTTCTAACTCTTCAAATTTTTCCCTAGGTAAATCTTCATTTACAGGCTTTGTTACACTTATGGCCTCCGGTTTTGTCATAAAATTCACCATCCTTTCCAAGTATCTATATAGAGTTCCTAGTAAAACTTAATTTATGCATATTCAAATACTCAATGTTTCTGGAGTTTTGAATATGTATAAATTAGTAGCTTTACTGGAGTCTATATATAGAACCCACTTATAAACCTACATTTTGATTTTCTTAAGCGACCAATATTTAGAGACAATTTAGTGAATCAAAAAGTAAGAGATTTATTGCGATTTCTATATTTACAACTCTCTACCTATTTAATATTTCCTTATGTTTGCATCTTTAATACTAGTTTTTTCACATTTATTATTTGCAATAATCGAATTTTCATAATAAATTCACAAAAAAAAACAGTTCTAACATCATATATAGAGATTCAAGAAAAACTATTAATTCATACACATCCAAAACTCACAGAATCACTGAGTATTTGAACATGTATAAATTAAGTTTCGCTATGTGAACTCTATACTGTTAGAACTGTATTTCAAAACTTTACTATACATCGAGATAAAACCAAAATACTGTGCCTTTTCCCACCTTAGATGAAACATATAATTTAGATCCATGGGCCTCTATTATAGATTTTGTAATGAATAATCCAAGTCCATATCCCTTTTTATTATCTTCTTTACTCCTATAAAACATATCGAAAATTTTATCTATTTCAGACTCGCAGATTCCCTCACCCTCATCCATCACTTTAAAAAGAATCTGATTACTTTCCAGAATAATATCTATTGTTATTTTACTTCCCTCTTCTGAATACTTAATCCCATTGTTTATAAGATTGTTCCATGCCCTCTTTATTTTAGTTATATCAATATAAATATTTCCCTCTCTATCCCATTCACAGCTTCCTTCAAATCTTCTATCTGAGTTTAATATATATTGCTTTGTGTTTTCATATAGATTGGCTAAAAATTCATTTATCTCTATCTTCTCACGATGTAACCTTGGACTGCATTTAGCTTCATAGGCATTGTCTAAAATATCACAGGTTATCTTCTCAATATCTTCTGCACTATTAGAAATTCCTTCCAGAAATTCTTGCTTTGTTTTTTCATCCTTAATTACTTCAGTTTTCAATCCTTCTGAATACCCCTTTATAAGGGTTATAGATGTCTTCAAATCATGGGATAGGGTTGATATAAACTTTCCAGTTCTAAATGAACTCTCCTCTATTGTCCTCGATAGTTCTTCGGAGTACTCTATCATCCTCTTACTTTCATGTTCAAATCTGTTTGTTATTGATATGAAATAATCCTTTAAGTTCCGGAGAGCCTTTCTTAGATTCCCAATCTCGTCCTTAGTAGAATCTTCAATTCCTTCTTCAATAATATCACTACTATCTTCCGTAAAGGATTTGATTGAATCTGCTATTGATTTTTCTATGATCGAATTTCCCGGTACTGCTTTATCTATAAATTTTGTAATAGCCACTATGGGCTCTGATATTCTCTTAGATATAAATATTCCTATTAAGATAGCTAAAATTATTCCAAATGAACCCGCAAGTAAAACATAAAATAAAAGCTTCATAGATCTTTCATACATTTCTGCTTCTGGAAGAACTGCTATCAGTACCCAATGTTTGCTTTCCATCAGCTTATAAATCTGCAGCTGTCTGGTTCCTTGGTTTTCAAATATCCTCTTCTCGATGATTGTTTCCTCATTTTCCTCGGCTTTTCTTAAAATTTCCTTAGTTAGTTTAAAGTTTGATCCCTTTCCTATAAGGGTCTTCTCCTCATGGACTAGAATTCGATTATTTGAATCAATTATTGAATAAAATCCTGTCTTACCTAGTTCGAGTTGATTGACTATATTAGAAAAATAATCTGCCTTCATTGCTATTCCTGCATATCCTAATATCTTCTCCTTAATATTAACTATAGGGCTTACAGTTATAACTATCAGTGAACCATCGGACCTCGCCACTAGTATATCACTAACAACCGTCTCCTTTGACTCTTTACTTTTTATGAAATATCCTCTAGTTGATAAGTCAAGGTCCACTGCCTCTGGCATACAGGTTGCTATAATCTTACCTTCATTGTTCAATATAAAGAGATCTTTATAATAGTTTCCCTTTAAATTCTTCTCACTCATTTCATTAACTAAAAAGTTATTCATTTTATCTGTGTTCATCTTATTGTGAAGGAAAGCCATTACTTTTTCATTTAAGGCAAGGGCCTCTGTCTCCAATCTGTTGATCTCAATTAGCAAGTCAATATTTTCACTGGCTCTGTCAAGCTGAGACAACATATATCTTTCGGCTTCCTTATTTAGTATATTAGCCGATCTCGTGTATATAATGCCACTAAGTAGGACCATCAATAAAATTATTATCGAGCAAATTGTTAAGGTTATCCTTCTTCTTAAGCTCATGGCTTCACCCCCTATGATAAAAACTAAGGGGCATCGAACCCCTTCATTTTGGTCAAATTTCTCTTCGAGAAATGACCTCAATATAAAGAAGTGTCTATATATTTCGTATATAGACACTTTAATTTTATCATAAATATATTTTTATTATTATTTATTAGATTATATCATCTTATTAAAAGATACCTATAAAATTAGGAAAGCTATTGGAACAGCCAACAATAAAGTAAGTATCGTTCTCTCTATCCAAATAATAATTATTTCAGTAATGCTTATAGGAATTTCAGTAGATAGTATACATGGTATCGATGCAGAAAAGAATAAAATAGAGGATACTGAAATTACCCCTATGACAAATTTAGTAACTAATGGCGCACTTGTTACTAAAAGAGCAGGCAAGAACATTTCTGCTATTTCTACGGCCATTGCCTTAGCCGCAAGCATTGGCTCTGGAACCTTTAATAGTAGAGTAAAAGGATAGAATATATAGCCTATAATATCAAATACAGGTGTGTATTTAGCAAGTATTAGTCCTAATAGTCCTACTGAAAGTATTGATGGTAATATACCCATAGCCATTATAAAGCCATCTTTCAAGTTATCAATAATATTCTTCCCAAGTGATGATGATACAGATGCTGCCTTAAGCCCTTCATCAAATGCGTTTTTCAATATATTTCCTTCAAATTTAGGTTCTGGATCTCCTTCTCCTGATATATATTTATCTTCCTTACTGCTAAGAGGTTTAATCCTCACGGTTATAGCAGTAACTATGAATGTAATTACTAGTGTAGACCAAAAATAGATATTCCACATCTCCATTATTCCTAATGTTTTAGCTACAATAATCATAAATGTAGCTGAAACAGTAGAAAATCCTGTTGCGATTATACATGCTTCTTTGATTGTATATTTTCCTTCCTTAAAAACTCGGTTTGTTATCAATAATCCTATAGAGTAACTTCCAACAAAGGATGCTACCGCATCTACAGCAGATCTTCCAGGGGTTTTCCATATTGGTCTCATAACAGGCTGCATCAAAACTCCTATGAACTCTAATAGTCCATAGCCTACTAAAAATGCAAGGAATGCTGAACCTATAGGAACTATAAGGCCTACTGGAATAACCAGCTTATTGAATAGGAATGGTACCATATCCTTCTCAAATAGCCATGCTGGTCCGAATTTCAAATATGCCATAAATGCAACTAAGACTCCAACAAGTTTCAAAATTGAAAATACCGTCGTTACTTTATCCTTGTTCCATGTTTTCTTGACAAATGGATAGAAACCACCTAATATAATAACAATAAGTGCATAAATAGGGGCTACAGATGGTAAGCTAGTCTTAATTCCAGTAACAATATGGTCAATAGGTATTGTAGATTTTCCACCAATTGTTATTGGTATAAAGAACATAAATATACCAATCAAACTAAAAAGAATAAATTTAATAAGACTATTGTTGCTGTTTCTTTCTTTGCTGGCATTGATCATAAAATTTCCTCCTTTTCTCTATATAAATTACGAAAAATCTATTACATTCCGAAGATTTACCACCCCCAGAAGCGTTGACTGTCAAATCTTCAGAATGTGAGATGTTTATCGTATTCTATATAATTGAGCTTATTTTTATTATAGGTGAAATATGCTGAATTTTCTTGATATTAATTGTTTTTACATAATTCTGTCACTAAATTGTCATTTTTCCATGGATTTTAATATATCTATATGTTACTATAGCCTTAAATCTGACATCATCATTCATTAACAAAGGGAGTATTTTTATGGATAGAATAATGGTAGTAGACGATGAAAAAAAAATTGTTCAAATGATTACTGAATTCATGAAGGTAAATCAAATCGAAGTAATTCCTGCCTATAGTGGCAGGGAAGCTATTAAAAATTTAGATGCTATGCTAAAATTAGTTATTTTAGATGTTAACATGGAGGATATAGATGGAATGGAAGTCTGTAAGAAAATAAGGGAAAAATCTAATATACCTATCTTATTTCTCAGTGCAAACTCGAGCCAATATAATAAGGTTTTAGGTCTTGGAATAGGAGCCGATGATTATGTAACAAAACCCTTTGATCCTATAGAGCTTGTGGCAAGGGTTAAAGCCCATATAAGAAGGTATAACAACTATGACAATCCCGTTAAAAATAGAAACATTATTAGCTTTGGTGATATAAGAATTGATAGGGCAGCCCGTAGGGTTACTAAAAATCATGCAGAAGTAAGCCTCTCTACAACAGAATTTAATCTATTAACATTCTTTCTCGATAATCGAAATACGGTTTTGACAAGAAAACAAATTTTGAACAATGTTTGGGAAAGTGAACTATATGACAGTAACACCGTAACTACCTATGTAAAAAGATTAAGGGATAAGGTTGAAGATGATAGAAGTAATCCAAAGTATATAAAATCTGTAAGGGGCATAGGCTATATATTTGAATTAAATCTTTAAATATTGGTTTACATAGTAATACTTAATTTGTATATGTACAAATACTCAATGTTTTTCGAGGTTTTGGACATGTAACAATTAAAGTCTTTATTTAAATCCTTATATTAAAGAATAAAAATACAAACTCCTAAATATATTTTTAAAAAGTATACTTTTAGGAGTTGAATGTAAATGATAGATGATATTATGCCTCCTTTAGTCCCATCTGAACCAGATTTCCCTCCACCTAAGAAAAATAATCCCTCAAAAGAAGAAAGACATGCTCTATTAAAGCATTCCCTCAAAGAAGCAGGCCGCCCAGAGGATTTTAAAAATATTATAGATTTATTAAGCCCTCCCCCTGATATCACTACTATTGGTAGCCCTGAGGAATTTAAAAATATAAGGGTTGGTATAATAGGAGGAGGTCTTGCAGGACTGTCATCGGCATTTGAGCTTAGAAAGCTTGGTTTTGATATTACAGTATTTGATGCCCTAGAGGATAGGATAGGCGGTAGAGTCTATACATACTATTTTGATAAAGATAAGAAGTTATATGGCGAACTAGGCCCAATGAGAATTCCAATAAGCCATGAGACTACCTGGCATTACATAGACCTTCTTGGTCTTAATACCAGACCATTCATCCAATACAATGAGAATGCTTTTATTTACATCAGAAATATCCGCGTTAGAAATGATCCAGAAGGAAAGAATGTAATGCAGAAGATTTATCCTCAGTTTAACTTAACTCCTTTAGAAAAAAGTACGCCTTGGATGGAACTTATAGACTATGGTCTTGGCACTCCTTTATCAAGTATGCACCCAGCTATAAGGAAAGAAATCCTTCAAATCAAGCCCTATTATAGTCCTTACCTTCTTTATTGGACTGAAAAAAACACTAGACAGGTGCTAGAAACAATGGGACTGAGCCAAGCTGCCATAAGTCTTGCAGGGTCTCTATCTCCCTTTATTGGTGAGTACTTTTATAATAGTTACTATGAGCTGCTACAGGAGGACTATCCTCTAAACTTTTCTTTTCTTTATGAAATAGCTGATGGTATGGTAAACCTGCCTCTAGCCCTATATAAATCTTTAATCTCAGAAAAACCTAATGAATATGGAGATATTTCTTCCAAAGACCTTGGTAAAGTTACTTGGAAGGGTGGAAACCTTGTTACAGAAATTACCCAATCACAAGAGGATGATAGAGTTATTTTAAAGTATGAGGACAAACATTTAGATGAAACCCTAGTTGAATCCTTTGATTATGTAATATGCACCATACCTTTTTCTTCCCTAAGAACCGTAGCCATCAACCCTGCTTTTAGTGTTAGTAAGATGCAGGCCATCAGAGAAGTTAACTATTCTGCCGCACAGAGAACTATCTTTCTCTGTAACAAACGATTTTGGGAAGAAGGAGGACCTACTGAAAGGATCATCGGTGGAGGTTCCTATACAGATCTCCCAATTATTAGTATATGGTATCCATTGGATCCTGCTTCATTAGATGAAACAGATAGAAATGATGAATCCGGTGTTTTATTATCATCATATAATTTTACACAGGATGCAATCCGCCTTGGCAACCTACCGGATAAAAGACGATTTGAAGAAATGAAGAGCCAGGTTGAAGCAGTTCATGGGCTTCCCGAGGACTATCTCGATTCTATTGTTGAAGACTCCGTAACCATAGAATGGAATGAAGTACCGAATTTTACCGGAGCTTTTTGCTATTTCATGCCTGGGCAAAAGCGTCTCTTTTCATATGTTGTAACTCAGCCAGAATACAATGACAGGGTTTTCTTCGCCGGTGAACATACAGCATCCACTCATGCATGGATGCAAGGGGCCCTTCACAGTGGCATGAGAGCTGCAAATCAGCTTGCAATATCCTGTAAAAAATCAGAGTAAGGCTGCTGCTTTATAGAATTCTATAGAGACAAGCAACTTTAAGGTTTAATAAATTTCTGTGAAAAAATATAGAAGCATTCATTGAGGTCATTTCTCAAAGAGAAATCTGACCAAAACCGAAGGGATTCGATGTCCCTGAGTTTTTATCTATTTTCATAAAAATTTATTTTGAATCTTAATGTTACATATCTATAGTATAATTAAGAAAAAGAACAAAGGAGAAAACAGATGGAAAATACTAAAGATATGAAGGTCTATTATTTTATATTCGATACTTCCTTTGGAAAGATATTTTTTGCCTCTACTGACGAAGGTCTATGTATGGTGAGCTTTATGGGTGATGATCCAGAAAAACAGCTTAATTGGCTTAGGAAACACTTTAAGGAGAATAACATCATAGAAGATAAGAATAAAAACACAGAAGCCTTTAATCAATTAGAAGAGTATTTTCAAGGAGAACGACAGGATTTTGATTTAAAGCTTCATCTAATAGGAACATCTTTTCAAGAACAAGTTTGGAATGTACTAACAGAAATAAAATTTGGCGAAATCTTAACATATAAGGATGTATCCTGTAAACTTGGAGATATGAAAAAAAGTAGGGCCGTTGGTGGTGCTGTAGGCAAGAACCCAATTGTTGTCATAGTTCCTTGTCATAGGGTTATCGGTAGCAATGGTAAGCTTACTGGTTTCTCTGCTGTTGGGGGATTGAACTTAAAGAAAAGATTGTTAGGCTTAGAAGAAGTGAGTGATCAAATGAGCTTTTGATTATTAGTTAAGGTACAAGATGGGTGATAGACTTATTATTAAGCTTTATTATTTATTGCATGATAAAGTTTAATAGTGAGCCTGTCACCCACATGCGATTGTATATGTCAAACG
>JMSU01000315.1_pt1 | contig 13587 bp, 14 predicted proteins | sample 179011 | NCBI WGS metagenome assembly JMSU01 (sample SAMN02769580, study PRJNA246767) | bioreactor metagenome | isolation source: Culture-1 Bioreactor ArsB derived from microbial biomass from the upper 2 cm... | place: Germany: Bremen | collected day 87 after inoculation
ACCATGAATACACAAAAATTTATCAGACATATACGAACCTCTTTGTTTGAATCTATTTACTGATGACATTAACTTAAAATATCCGCTAAATCCAACGAAAGAAACTGAATTTAAAAAACTAACCAATTTACTTATAAAATGATTCTTTAAACAGACACAATAAATACACTTGGCCCCTATTCGAAATCAAAAAGTGAAGCGGTCCTGTCCATAACTAAATGGACAGGACCGCTTCGGTGATTAAGGACTGAAAACTATAAAAAACTTAAATTTATTAGCTGAACAACCTCAAAGGAGGTTTGGATTCTTTCTTGGGACGGCTTTTATGTATTACATTTCCGGTTGGCATTTTCACAAACATGTTCTGACATGAATAACATTCCCAGTGTTTTGATCTTTCCTGCAGTCTAATAAGTACACCGTCACGATCATAACAAACCTGACAATATGGTCCTGTCTTTTCTACATCTTCATTAATCCAGTACTTCTGTCCGTCAAATTCCATACACTCTGCAAGATCTAGAATATCTGCAACCTCTTTAATTTGTGTACGCAACTCTTTATTCTCATTATACAGATCAAGATAGTCTTCTTGTATAATTTTCAAAAGTTTTTCTGCTTCCTGTCCACGGTTTTCATTGAACAGTTCGAGAACTTTTCGAAAATTTGTGGCGTGAATATTTCTTTTTCCCATTTTCTACGTCCTCTTTACGATTGATATAGTGAGGCTGCCTATATTTACTATCGGCACTATCAAAATAACCTTTAGGTAAAGTATAAAAAATTTTATCCCAACATTGACAGAGGGTTTTGGTATTCATATATCAACGCTTGCTTTTTGCACGTCAGGTATTATTTTATACGTTCTGCAACTCATTTTGCAGGCTGATGATACAATAATTTTTATTTATATATAAGGAGTTAGCATGAAAGAATCGTTGGATAGTTTTAAAGCAACGCTTGATGAGCATCATGAATGGCCTTGTAATTATACTTTCAAATTCATCGTTCCGGGAAAAGCTCTTGCTGAACTTAAATCCATGCTTGAAGGAATCCCTCATTCAGAAAAAGATTCCAAAACCGGCAAATTCACCAGTGTAACAGTAACCATAAAAGCCAAATCCGCTGACGAGATAGTGACCCTCTATACTAAAGCCTCAACGATTGAAGGCCTTATTTCTTTATAGTTATACCCCGTGTTCGGGTTGACTTCCATCAACGCTTGTTTCAAGATAACGCCGCTCATTTTTGAGCATTTTTATTTTTCACAAGTACGCCAGACAGGCTGTTTAAAATTTTCCGATGAGTTCTGTCGGAGATAATTATACATTTATCTCCATGTAATATTTACCAGAAAAAGCACCGGACAAAAGCAATTTAAACACCCTTTATTAATAATCATAAAAAGTACCCAAAGAGAGTTCCGGAGGACTTTTCGAGCGATGAGCGATTATAAAAAGACTCTGTGTCTGCCCAAAACAAAATTTCCCATGAAAGCCAACCTCAAACAGCGTGAGCCTGAAATGCTCAAACGCTGGGAGGAGACAAGCGCTTACGACAAAATGGTCGAAGCAAACGCTGATGCCAAGCGATATGTACTGCATGACGGCCCTCCGTATGCGAATGGTCACATTCACATGGGTACAGCCATGAACAAAGTGCTTAAGGATATCATCGTTAAATCCCGCAACCTGCAAGGTATGAAAGCCGAATACGTTCCCGGCTGGGACTGTCACGGCCTGCCTATTGAACACAAGGTTGAGCAGGAACTTAAGAAAAGAAAAAAGAACTCCCAACCACTGTTATCCGCAGACTTTGCCGCGAATACGCAGCAAAATTTGTCGACATTCAGCGCAAGGAATTTAAACGCCTTGGTGTTATGGGTAACTGGGAAGATCCTTATCTGACCATGAAGCCCGAATACGAAGCAGCAACAGCCCGCGAACTAGGACGTTTCATGGAAAGCGGCTCTGTAATACGTGGTAAAAAGCCCATTCACTGGTGCTGCGACTGCCGTACAGCTCTTGCTGAAGCGGAAGTGGAATACGAGGATCATACCTCCCCTTCTATTTATGTACGCTTTCCCTTGAATGACGAGAAAGTTCTGAAAGCACTGCCCGAAGATGTCGCCTCCAAAGTGGACCTGTCCCGTACGTACGTATGTATCTGGACAACTACTCCTTGGACCATCCCTGACAACATGGCAGTTGCTGTTCACCCTGAATTTGAATACTGCGTCACCGAAGTTAACGGCGATATTTACATCCTTGCCGAAAGATTACTGCCTGTTTGTGCAGAGACTTTCGGGTGGGATAAATGGAATGTGCTTGCAACTATCGAAGGAGCAAAACTTGAAGGCGCTGTTGCAAAACACCCCTTCTATGATCGTGAATCTCCTGTTGTTCTCGCAGACTACGTAACTCTCGACAGTGGTACAGGTTGTGTTCATACAGCTCCCGGCCATGGTCGCGAGGACTTTGAGACAGGAATGCGTTACGGTCTTGAAGTATACTCTCCTATGAACAACGATGGCGTTTTCCTCAAAGACGTTGAGTTTTTTGCAGGAATGAATGTTTTTGAAGCTAACCCCAAGGTTATTGAGAAACTATCAGAAGTTGGCAACCTGCTAGCAAGAGAAGATATTTCCCACTCATACCCGCATTGCTGGCGCTGCAAAAAGCCTGTTATCTTCCGTGCAACCACTCAGTGGTTCATCTCCATGGAAGAAAATGACTTGCGCAAAAAAGCACTCAAAGCCATCCGCGAAGATGTTAAATGGCTGCCTGCATGGGGTGAAGACCGCATCTTTAATATGGTAGAAAACAGACCTGACTGGTGTATTTCCCGCCAGCGTAACTGGGGTGTGCCTATCATCGCACTCATCTGTCAGGACTGCGACGAAGTATATAATGACTCCGACTGGGTATTCTCGGTTGTAGACGAATTTGAAAAACATGAAACAGGCTGTGACTACTGGTTTGAAAAATCAGTTGAAGAGGTCGCTCCTGAAGGCCTCAAATGCCCCAAATGCGGCGGCAATCACTGGGCCAAAGAAGACGACATCCTCGACGTATGGTTTGATTCCGGTACCAGCTTCGCAGCAGTTGTTGAAAAACGTCCCGAGCACAGATTCCCTGCAGACCTTTACCTTGAAGGCTCTGACCAGCACAGAGGATGGTTTCACAGCTCACTGCTCGTTTCTGTCGGAAACCGCGATGTTCCACCTTACAAAACTGTACTGACCCACGGCTACGTTGTTGATAAGAACGGACGCAAAATGTCCAAATCCATTGGCAACGTTATGGCCCCTCAGGAAATCATCGACCAACACGGAGCAGAGATTCTGCGTATGTGGGTTTCCGCTGTAAACTATCAGGAAGATGTACGTATCTCTGATGAAATTCTCAGCCGCATGGTTGATACCTACCGCAGAGTTCGTAACACTTGCCGTTATATCCTCGGTAACCTTGACGGTTTCAACCCTGAAACAGATGCTGTTGCGGTAAACGAAATGCTTCCCATTGATCATTTCGCACTTGATCTGGTCAACAGACAGCATGATGTTATTCAGCAGGCGTATACAAACTTTGAATTCCATAAAGTTTATCATACCCTGCACAATCTCTGCACTACTGAGCTTTCAGCATTCTATCTCGATATCATCAAGGACAGACTATACGTGTCCGGTGAAAAGAGTCTTGAACGCCGCTCTGCTCAGACCGTACTCTGGCAGACCATGCTCATGCTGCTGAAAGATATGGCACCAATACTTTCTTTCACTGCTGAAGAAGCATACTCACATATGTCAGCTGAAATGAAAGGTGATGCTGAAACAGTATTTGCTATTCGGCCCCAGCTTCTCGAGCCGGCAATCAGTGATGAAGAACGTAAAACATGGGAACTTCTCATGGACGTACGTACTGAAGTCACCAAGGCAATCGAGCCCCTGCGCCGCGAAAAGGTTATTGGTCACTCTCTTGATACCAAGATCACTCTTTTTGCAAACGAAGAAATCACCAAAGCTCTTGAACCCGTTGAAATGCGTGAATACTTCATTGTATCCGGCGTTGAAATAAAACCTCTGGCTGAAGCTGGAGATGATGCGGTTAAACCGGAAGAACTTGAAGGTCTCTGCATCAAAGTTGAAAAATCCGAAGGCGAAAAATGCAGCCGTTGCTGGAGATATGACAATCTGGGCAGCAATGCTGATCATCCAGAACTCTGCCCCCGTTGCGCTGCAGTTCTGGCTGCAGAATAAGATCATCTTATTCAGCCTTAATGAAATAGTAATGCCCCCGCCTTCATTTCTGAGGACGGGGGCATTTTGCAAATAACCCTGAACTTTTCGAGCTTCCCCGCTGGCGTGAAAAAGGTTTCGGTCACCGAAGGGCCTCTTGAGGCATATTAAAACGAATAAGGTTCAAAATGAAAAAATACCCTTTGGCTGCTATTATCACTACTGTTGTTCTAATATTCGATCTGATTACCAAAGTTGCCATACGAGACAAAATGGCTTTATGGACCTCTGCAACCATCATTCCCGGTTTTTTTAATCTGGTGCATGTCGTTAACAAAGGAGCTGCTTTCGGATTTCTTAATCGCGGTGACATAACTTGGCAACGCACTTTTTTTATAGTGGTGACCCTTGTTGCTCTTGGAGCAATTTCTTTTTTACTTAAATCTACTGATGAAAATGATAAATTTCAGATTATTGGACTAGGGTGCATTCTTGGCGGCGCTGTAGGCAACCTGATAGACAGAATTTTTTACAGCGAAGTAACTGATTTTCTAGACTTTTACATTGGATCATACCATTGGCCCGCATTCAATATTGCAGATATAGCGATTTGTATTGGAGCCTTTGCCATGATCATTTCCATGTACAGGAATAAATCTGATGAATCCGGTATTGTTTAGCATTGGTTCTATAAGTATCTACAGTTACAGCGTATATCTGACTGCAGGATGTCTGCTGGCTATGGGCTGGGCTATGCGTGAAGCACGGCTGAAAAAATTGCCGTACGCACTAGCTCCAATTGCTGGAATTATCGCTATTGCATGCGGATTAGTCGGGGCACGCGCTCTATATGTAAGTTTGTATCCACAAGAGTTTATCAACAATTTCATTGAAATTTTTTATATCTGGCAAGGTGGACTTGTTTTCTCAGGAGCATTTATCTTCGGGTCTCTCGGAGGCGTGCTTTATCTAAAATTAAAAAACAAGATATTTTACTCTGGCTGGATTGTTATGCCCCTGCCATTGCACTAGGACAGGCTGTCGGCAGATTGGGATGTTTTTTTGCTGGATGCTGCTATGGCAAACCAACTGAACTCCCATGGGGAGTCACTTTTAAAAATACTGATTCATTAGCACCTCTATTTCAACAATTACACCCAACACAAATCTACCACTCTATCGCTGGACTTATTACTTTTCTAATTTTACTTGTAGCAAAAAGATTTCTTCCCGACTCAGGTAAAACATGTGGTTTGTTCCTGATTTTATTTTCTTTATTCAGGTTTATTATTGAATTTTTCAGAGCGGATTATCGTGGCTCTATCGGCCCGGTCAGTACAACACAATTTATAACACTTGTTTTTTTCTCAATTGGTATATACCTGTTATTCATCAATAAAAAAGGAGTGCTTAATGTTCTTCGGAAATATACCCACCCTCCCAATGGAAACCTGGATTATAATCCTAGGAAGTGTCGGCCTTTTTGCAGCCTTGACACTCTTAGCTATATGGGATGCTTTCAATAGAGAATTCCCATCTAACATGGAAAAAGTCGGCTGGATCCAGCTTGCGATTTTTATTCCCTTTTTAGGCTGTCTAGCTTACTTTGTCCTCGGTAGAAAAGGGGGAAAAAATATGATGACAAATAATTTTAAAAAATATGTTGTTGCCGTCCTTATCTGCCTTCCTCTGGCAACAGGACTTAGCGGTTGTGTCACGACTTCTGACATGGACTCTCTGCGTATGGAATTAAGACAAACCAGAAGCCAGTTAAATAAGAAAATTGATACTCTTGGCGAGCAAGACGTAGAGATACGTAAAGAAATAAAAAAATCAAGTTCAGTGCGAACTCAACAGGCTAACATGTATGCTGAAGTTAATGCACTGAAAATGCAGGTCGCTAAACTGCAAGGCACTGTTAATGCTATGGCTGAATCTGTCGACAGACTTGATGGAGTAAGCACCAACAGTACTGAGTCACTGAGTAAACTAACTCACCATGTCGAAAATATGCGCATGGCACTGGAAAGCCAGCTAGCCATCGACCTCAGCCTGATAAAATTTGCTGCTCCTAAAAATGAAACAGTTCCAGCCTCTGCCACAAGTTCAACCGTCGCGATAGGCGGCATTGCAGCAGTTGTTTCACCTGATGCACCAAAAGTAAAACCAGCCGACCCCGCTCAGGCTCTTTACGACAAAGCACTTGATGGATTCAAAACCCGCAAGTATAAAAATGCAATACGGGACTGGTCTGAGTTCACCAAAACTTTTCCCAAACACAAACTTGTCTCCAACGCTCTTTTCTGGGAAGGTGAGAGTTACTACCAGCTTAAAGATTACGCCAACGCAGCCTTAAAATATCAGGTTGTGATTGCCAAACATTCTAAAAGCAATAAGTACAGATCAGCCCTTCTCAAACAGGGACTATGCCTTATAAAACTTGGAAAAACTAAGTCCGGCAAATATATCCTTGAAGATCTGATCAAAAAAGCGCCTGAGTCAGCAGAAGCCAACCGCGCTAAAACAATCATCAAAAATTTAAAATAAATTATTTAACCGGATTAATAAAATGACAGACAGTAAGAATTTTAACAAGATCATCCACCTTTCTTTCCCGTCAACAGTATCCGGTCGCCCGGTTATCTGTAATCTGGGAAAAATCTATAATCTCAGTTTTAACATTCTCAAGGCTGATATCAACCCTCGCCTTGAAGGAAGTATGACACTAGAGATCATCGGACTTGAAGAAGATTACCACAAAGGTATTAACTACCTTAAAGAGAACGGAATTAAACTCATTCCTGTTGCTCAGAAGATTGCTAGAGATGAAGATTCCTGTATGCATTGCGGCATGTGTCTGGCAATGTGTCCAACCGGGGCTCTGTCGCTTGAGCAGGAAAGCCGTTTAGTCATTTTTGATCTTGAAAAATGTACAGCTTGCGGACTCTGCACAAAAGTCTGTCCCGTTAGGGCCATGGAAATTGATCCGCAGGACTAAACCCGAAAGGATTGATATATGGGGCTTAGTAAGGAACACTACGCAAGCGTAAAAACACGCATCAAAGGCCATGGCCGTTTTTGCGAATCTGTTGCTGACCAGCCGCTTTTTCGCGGCTTCAGCGGCATGCATAAACATCCGGCTGAAGATCTTGATGACTCTAAGGTCCCAGAGTGGCTTAAAGTCTATGTAATTGAGCTGGACCGTAAACTTGATCAATTGCTTGGGATGCAAAGCAAAGAAAATCTCAAAGATGATTTCCCCATTGATCTGGAAGTTATTGAAATTTCAGGTAATGGAATGATTTTCAAAACTCAAGCTGAGATCGATGCTCACAACATTATGGAAGCTGTGATTGAAATCGAGCAAATCCCACTCCGCCTTGCCGGTGCAAAAGGGACCATAAAAAACGGTAGAAAAGAAGGAACTTGGGTGTTGAGATTCGAGAACATCAGAGAACACGACCTTGAATCCATCATCCAGTTTGTTTTCAGTGAACAGCGGGAGCACATCCGGGCTGAGAAACTAACTTAAAAGGTCTATAGCAGTTACATAATAGAATCAAAGCGAAGGAGTGCGCAGTGATAAAGGATGATCAGATAGTGCGGGAGATGATGGAAAAGGTTTCTGAAGATCTTGCCAAAAATCTTAAAGAAAGCATCGCCGAAGCCGTGCAAAAAGAAATTTCCAAAAGTATGTCCAAAACATTGCTTGAAGGTGAATTCTACCGCCGCATCAACATCGATCTGCAAAACGGCCTGCGTGATATTTATCAAGAAGTAGCTAAAGCCAAAAAAGGCCCTGCCGGGACACAGGTTGCAGTAGCTGTTGATGCAAACCCTGATGATCTTTTTAATGAAGCTTCAGATCAGCTCGATGCCATCATGCGTACAACAGAAAAAGCAACTCAGGATATCATGGATATTCTTGAAAAGACTCAAGAGACACAGTCTGCCCTTGCAAATATTATCAAAGCCTTCGCCTCAGGAGGCGTAAAAAAAGAACAGCGAGAAGAACTGGCCGAAATTAACAATACCTTGGGTAATGATATCATGACCATCATGACAACCCTATCTTTTCAAGATTTAACAGGCCAACGTATCAAAATAATTATCGACACGATCAAAAGTGTTGAGAAAATAGTTCTCGACCTTTATATGTCTACCGGCCTGAAGATCAAAGCCCGTGAAGAAGCCCCGGATAAAACCCTTGAACAGCTTGATCAGGAAACTGAAAGTAAAATGAGCGAATTGAAAGGCCCCACAGAAAAAGCTGATCAGGGAGATGTAGATGACCTGCTCGCTTCACTTGGTTTATAAATTTTTAAAAACAAAGAGTTAAAGTGCTCTTAACTAATTCTGCATTTCCTTATTTTAGTAAAATATCCTTTCTAAGAATTATCAGAAGACTCAAAATAAAGTGGTAGACCTTGAAAAAAAGGCTACCACTTTTTATTTATCATCTTATGAAGACGGGTCAGTATCTCACCCTAACTAAAAAACTAACTCTTCATTATTTCTGCGACCAGATTGGTACAATCCATAAGTGAACTTATTTCAATAAATTCATCAGTTGTATGCACTTTTGACATCCCGATACCGAGTGTAAGGGCACTAAGACCTCTTCCATAGAGAATATTGGCATCGCTCCCACCTCCAGTCGGCACACGGCTAGAAGCTGTGCCGATGTTCTGGCAACATACTTCAACTTTCTGAAGAAGTGGACTGTTATCAGCAACATGTAAAGCAGGATAAGAGATTTCAAATTCAAAATGATATTGACCACCAACTTTAGCCACAGCTTTCTTGCAACATTCTTCCATGTGCTGCAGTTGATCATTAAGAGACTTGTCTTTTGTTGAACGGGCTTCGGCTGTAAGCACTGCATTGTCAGCAACAATATTGGTTACGGAACCACCCTCAATACGTCCTAGATTTGCTGTCGTACTCTTATCAATACGCAACAAATTCATATTAGAAACAGCTTCTGCAGCAATTTGAATCGCACTGATTCCATCTTCCGGGGCAATACCTGCATGAGCAGCCTTTCCAGTAAATGTCATAGTAATTCCTGCCTTAGCAGGAGCTTCTACTACCAGAGTTCCGACACTTCCGCCTGAATCAAGAACAATAACATTTTTAGCAGGCAGCAAACTAATGTCCATGTTTTTTGCCCCATGCATCCCCGATTCTTCGCAGATTGAAAAAATGAAATAAATATCAGGGTGGGGTATGGATTCTTCCTCGAGATGATTCAAGGCTTCAATCATCATTGCAATCCCAGCCTTGTCATCGCTTCCCAAAACAGTCTCACCAGCACTGCGCACAATATCGCCATCAAGAACAGGCTCAACTCCTATGCATGGCTGTACACAATCCATGTGCGCAGAAAAAGCTATAGGGTCACCTTTACCAGTTGCGGGGATATGAACAATCAGGTTTCCGGTATTACCACCACATGCTTCTCCAGCCTTGTCCTCTGTAACTTTATAATTTCTTTCTTCCATCATTTTACGCAAAAAAATAGCAACTTCTTTTTCACTTAAAGAAGGACTGTCAATTTTGACCAGCTCAAAAAATAAATCCAAAATTCGCTCTTTATTTATCATGATGCCTCCAAATCGGCTTAATTTCGATTTACGAAATTATCACTGATGCAATCGGTTGAACAGGAAAAATACTACTGAATTTTAACACTCTTGATGACAATAATTCTTTATCATTACAAAATGAGTGTGTTGCAATAACCTCTATAAGCATTTTTTAATATTTATTATAATATCTTTAAACTCATTGATATAATTTAAGAAAGACACATCGTATTATAAAATATATTTTTAGTTTGATAGAAAAGCAGCAATAACTTATAAAAAAAGACTATCAACGGGTCAAAAATCCTGGGGAGGATTCTATGAAAAAATAATTGTACTGGCAATATCAACTATTACCTTGGTATTATTTTCAATTCCTGCTTTAGCATCAACTTTTAGTTTTGGTGACTCAGAGTATACACTTGTTGAGACCAGCGGAATATCCTGGGCGGATGCAAAACTCGCAGCAGAAGCTTCCGGAGGACATCTGGCAACAATCACCTCTGCTGCAGAAAGTGACTTCTTTAAAAGTCAGGTCTTTAAAGATCTGAGCAAAGCTTACTGGCTTGGTGCCTTCCAGACAGGAGATGAAAACAGACAAAACCCCACGGACAACTGGCAATGGGTAACAGGGGAAGACTGGAGCTATACAGACTGGTCAAGCAACGAACCGAACAACGCTGCGATAGATGAAATGCATCTAAGTGCAGACTCAAGATACGGTTTCAAGTGGAACGACGAAGGATCTGCTGTAAGTAAAATGATCAATGGATACGTTGTAGAAAAGCCACTCAACCCAACCCCGACTCCTATTCCAGGAGCAATCTGGCTGATGGGTGCAAGTCTAGTTACAGTGCTGGGACTCAAGCGCAGATTCAAAAAATAGTAATAATTACATCCAATAAAAATCCCGAAAACCTCTCAGGTTTTCGGGATTTTTTGTTTAATAAAATATTTAAACTAGAAATTACATGCTTCTGGCTTAGTTCCATCCGCCAGCTCAACCATATCTCTTAAAATTTTAAGAGTTTCTTCAGCTTCTTTAGGATCAAGCTTACGCAACGCAAACCCGGCGTGAACAATAAGGTAATCCCCTATTTCGACCTCATCAGCCATCAACATAAGTGAGACATCAAGGTAGGTTTCACCCTCTCCCACCCTGCAATGGGCAATTTGATCATTTATGGATTCAATTTCAACGGGAATAGCTAAACACATGGAAACACCCCTTAATTAGCAATTGATTAAGCCAGCTTTTCATAACTGCCACCGGCAGCTGTAACTTCTTCAAGCACTCTATCCATCATGAATGGAAGCCGTGCCAATGTAACATCAGAAACATCATCATGCATAGTTTGGTAATCCTTTGGTTCAACACCAATAACCACACATTCTGGACGACGATCACAGAGCTCACACAAGACCATTGTGTCGAGCAGGTCAGTCTGATGTATTGAATCTTTAAACGCAAGACTCCTACGCAAATCATCTCCTGTCAAGCGGTAAACGGATCCCGGTTCGTCATTACCAAGTACCGCATCAACAACTATCAAAAAATCACACTCCATCATAGGACCCATGAGCTTGGTTCCGAGTGTACCACCATCCATCAATTCAACATTAGACGAAAATGAATATTCCTTCTCAAGTTCCATTACAACTTTAACCCCGATACCCTCATCCGTAAAAAGGATGTTTCCGACACCAAGTACCAAAATTTTCTTCTCGTCTGTCATCAAGATGCCTCCGGCGGCTCTCCGAGAGTCAGTGGGAGAAAATTTTTCAAAAAATACCCCTCATGACTCCCCTTTCAAAATTTTGTTTATGCTGTCATCCTGCTTTGATAAAAAATTGCAGAGCAACAGATACACTAAATATAACTAGCCAAAATATTTAAAACTAAAATTTTCTTTCACAAACAAGTTAAATTAGAATGATCAATTCAGCAAGAGGCAAACCCTATTTTAATTGATAAAAAACACGTAGCGAATCAAATAACCTCAGTCTTACAGAACTGCCGGATACTTATCCCGGCATTTATCATTCATAAAACAAAAACGGGAATCCGGAGAGCCGGATTCCCGTCGATAATTCATTAATTCAAACTCTTACAAAACTTTGAACTTGTGAACTTCGTTGGTCTTTGCGTCAATAACGTGTACGCCACATGCGATACAAGGATCGTATGAATGAACAGTACGCAGAATTTCAACAGGACGTTTCGGATCAGCAATAGGAGTACCCATGAGGGCTTCTTCAACTGCTGACATTTTGTTCTGGTTACAACGGGGGCCGAGGTTCCATGTTGAAGGAACAACAAGCTGGAAGTTCTCGATTTTTCCACCCTTGATCTTGATCCAGTGAGACAGACCGCCACGAGGTGCGCCAACAAATCCAACACCTTCAGCTTCATCAGGCATTTCCCAATCTACTGCAAGATCGGTGTTGCCGGAAGCGATATTGTCTTCAAGATTGTTAACCCAGTCAGTCATCTTCGCACCGACAACAGCTGTTTCAATACCGCGAGCAGCAGTACGGCCCAGAGTTGAGAATAACGCATCAGGACCAACACCCAGAGTGCCAAGAACATGATTAACAACAGGAACGAAGTCTTTGTGACCTCTACCATAAGCAGCCAGCACATGTGCGAGAGGGCCAACTTCCATGGATTCGCCTTTATAACGAGGAGCTTTCATCCATGAATAACGGTCACGGTCTTCATAATTGGTGTATTCAGGTTCGGTTTCACCTTCGTACGGATGCAGGGAAGATTCGCCTTTGTACCAGCTGTGTTTGATATCTTCCTTGATAGCATCAGGGTTGAAATCAACTACGTTGGAAAGGTCACGATTCATAATTACACCCTGCGGGATGTAACGGCTGTTGATGTCATTTTCGACACCGGGGAATTCTCCAAAACTCAGGAAGTTCTTAGTTCCACCGATTCCAGCCCAGTCTTTATAGTAAGAAGCAACCATGAGAAGGTCAGGAATATAACATTCGTTAACAAAAGCAAGAGTCTCATTGTAAAGATCCTTGAATTCCTGAATGCGTTCCTTAGACAAAGATTCGTAACAAGTTACGCCGCCAACAACAGTAAACTGAGTATGCGGGTTCTTTGCACCGAAAACAGCCATTGCACGAGCTGCTTTAACCTGAAGATGGAGACCTTCAAGATAATGCGCAGTGGCAATAAGGTTTTCTTCGGGCTTCAGATAATATGCATCATGTCCACCAAGGAAGTATGCATTTGTGAAGATACCAAGCTGACCGGAAGCAACAAAAGCTTTCAGTTTTTCCTGAACAGCCTTGAGGTCTTCAGGCTTGGTCACGCGAGAGGACATAGAGTTGGCAAGTTTAGCCGCTTTAACAGGATCAGCCTGAAGGCCGCTAACAACGTCAACCCAGTCAAGAGCATGTAGATGATAGAAATGAACAATATGGTCATGCAGATACTGTGCACCCATCACCAAGTTACGGATGATACGTGCATTTTCAGGCAGATTCTTATCAACACCGACAGCGTTATCTACTGCACGTGTTGAAGCAAGAGCATGTACATAAGTACAAACACCGCATGAACGTTGTGTGAAGTGCTGAGCATCTCTGGGATCACGTCCTTTCAGGATAATTTCGAGACCACGGAAAAGCTGAGCGCTACTCCAAACATTACTTACCTTGCCGTTTTCCACTTCCACTTCGATTTTGAGGTGACCCTCAATTCTGGTAAGCGGATCAACGGTTACCGGACCGGTATAATTT
>JMSU01000316.1_pt1 | contig 13529 bp, 11 predicted proteins | sample 179011 | NCBI WGS metagenome assembly JMSU01 (sample SAMN02769580, study PRJNA246767) | bioreactor metagenome | isolation source: Culture-1 Bioreactor ArsB derived from microbial biomass from the upper 2 cm... | place: Germany: Bremen | collected day 87 after inoculation
TTTTTTATAATTCATTTAATTTATGAAATTCATTTCTAAATTTACTAATAATCTTTTTTTCCATCCTTGAAACAGTCATTTGTGAAACCCCTAATCTAGCTGCAACATCGACCTGTGTCATATTGTTAAAAAATCTATCTTCAACTATTTTAACTTCAGCTTCATTAAACTTTTCCATACATTTTTTTATAAAATCCATGTTTTCAAATTTGTCAAAGCTCTTATCATCTTCTCCTATAATATCTTTAAGCTGAACTTCCTTGTCATCTCCATTATTATCATAGCTCACATCAAGGGATTTAGGTGTATAAACCTGACTAGCCTCCATAGCTTCTAAAACTGCTTCTTCTGTAACGGCTAAATACTCAGCTATATCCTTTACCTTCGGTACCCTTTGTAGGTTTTGCTGGAGCTTTACTTTAACATCATTAACTTTTTTGGATAGCTCTTGAATTCTTCTTGGAACTCTTATGGCCCAGCCCTTGTCTCTAAAATATTTTTTTATTTCACCAATAATTGTAGGTGTAGCAAAGCTGGAAAATTCAAATCCTCTATCTATATCAAATCTTTCAATAGCATAGATGAGACCAAGTGATGCAACTTGAAATATATCTTCATAGTCTATTCCTTTGTTTATATATTTTTTAGATAGAATCTCCGGTATATATAAGTATCTGTTAATGAGTTCATTTCTAATTTCTATATCTTTTGTATCTTTATATATCCTAAACAATTCCTTATGATCTATTTCCTTCAGGGATTCTACTTGGTATGCCTTTGCTTTATTCATAGCGCTCTTCATATATTCTCATCCCCTTAATTATAAGCTTCATCTTCTTCATTTAGATACTTAATCATCCTTATAATAGTACCTTTTTCTTTAGAAGACTCTACCTCGACCTTATCCATTAAGGATTTAATAATAAATATTCCAAGGCCGCCCTCCTTTGGGTTACACATATCAGGAATAGGGCATTCTTCCACATCAAAGCCTCTGCCTCCGTCCTCAACTTCAATTATAACATTATCATGACTAATAGTGAATTTTACATTAAAGTTACTGCTACATCCATGAAGTACAGCGTTATTACAAGCTTCACCTACTGCAACTTTTATGTCCTCTATATCTTCAATATTAAAACCTATCTTATTTGCTATAACTGATGAAGTCATTCTGGCAACACTTACATACTCTGGTTTGCTCGGTAACGATATACAAACATTTTCCTTATTTAAAACTTCACCATTATTTTCACATTTACCAGTCATCAACAAATTTCACCTTCCTAACTTTAAATTACCCCATAATAAATATTTTGTCTAAACCAGTTATTTTAAGAAGTTTAGATATATTTGATTTTGGATTCATAATAATAATATTTTTTTCAACATTTTTTAATCTTTTTAAAATACCTATTAAAACTCCTAGACCAGTACTATCTATATAATCTAACGTTTTACAGTCAATACTTATATCTGTTTCATTCTCTTCTAGTATGCTAATCAAAGTTTCTTTTAAATTACTTGCAGTATAAATATCAACTTCACCCATTAATTCAACATTCCATAGATTTTTTTCATTATCAAAACCTTTTTTAATATTTAAAGACACAAAAAAACCTCCTTACAAAAACTATTTTATAGTTACCCAATTACGCACTTAATAAACATTTTTAAAAATTATATATATTAAATTAATAATATCATATAATACCACTTTATCAAAATATGTTGAACTTTGAAATTTATTGCTACAATGAAATAATGTTTTGTCTATTTTTATTGTAAATTTTTTCTATATAATTTAATTATATTTACTTTTTTAGTGTAAAATTAGATATATTGGATAATTTTATATAATTATAGTAGTAAGTTTTTGAGGATAGTAATTATGCAATTTGCTCAATTAGTAATACGCACAAAGTGACATTTTAAAGACTTATGTGTCTTATATAAATTATCTGTTTTTTTTGATACCATATATATACTTAAGGCGGTGGTTACTTTTTTCAACAGTTGTAGATTTTCACAACTGACTATTTTATGATTTTACGGGGGGTATATTCATGTTAAAGCTCATCAAAAATTGGAAATTTATATTTTTATTTACTCTTTTAATTCTTTATTCAGTATATTTTGGAGTAGTTTATGAAAATGAATTAGAACTTCCTTCAGATAACTGGAGTAGAAATCTCTCATTAACTGAATTTAAGGTTGATAGTATTAGTAAGGTCATATCAAATAATAATATTTTTTCTCTACCTATTATTGATAAAAATGCTTTTTTGACCTTTTGGTTTGAGGATAATACTATTAAATACTTAGAAACAAATGATATAGGAGTTGTTACTTTAAATGGTACGCTAGATTTAAATACGGAGTCAGTAAAAAAAATCAGAGGATTATTAAATAATAAGATTATTTCATTATACAGCTTAGAAAATAAAGACCTTAAAAAGTATGAAATAAATGTTCATACTAAGGAAATTCTTTCAACCAAAATAATCGCACAACAGGTTAAAGACTTTATAGTAGAAAATGATTTACTTATGTACTCAGATGATAATAGTTTTAATTTAATAGGCTCATCTGGTAATATCGAGACAATTGAAAATATGAAGTCCGAGAGATATGAAATTATTAAAGATCAAAATACGGAGTTGTATCATATAGTTTTATATGAAAGAACAAGTATTGGAGATAAATTCCTTAATTATCTAACCTATGATTTAAACACTAAGAACCTCAATAGATATAGATTAACTAGCTTAGCTAACTCTACAAAGCTATCTTTAAATCGTGTTGACATAGGAATTATTAATGATAATATAAATATCTTGGCATCTGTAACCGATAATAGATTTTCATTCAATACCCTGTACCTTTTTAAGTTTTCAGCTAATGATCCTTTAAATTTCTCAAAAAATACGTTAGATATACCTAGTTTAAAAAGAAGTTTAAGTTCTAGTCCTAAAATTTTAAAAAATGAAGGTGAAAATTTAACCTTTATCGCATCGGGAAATATAATTAAAGGTAAAGATACTGAAACAATTAATTTAATTAAGTATACATTGGATGATAAAGGTGGTTTAATAGATCAAAAGCTCTTAACTAAAACTAACTCCACATCTTTAAATCCATATTATTTAACATTAAGTGACCATAACTACTTGATATCCACTGATGTTAAAGGAAAGAATAAACAGATTTTACTATCAAGTGATAATATTGGCGTAATTAAAGCTTCAAAAAAATTAAACAAGAGAGAATTAATCGATTTACTTATGGCTACCTCTACAAGTCTAATACCTACTACATTTATATCTTTAATCTCAATTATGAATATATTTGTGCCAATTATATTATTTATATTTATAATTTCGGTAGTAAACCTTAGATTGATTGAAAGTTATTCTAAAAGTATGTTTATTATTACCTTACTGCTTCATTCAGCTTTAAAGGTTTCTTATTCTACTAAGTATATCTTAAACAATTCTGAGGTTCATAATTTTTTACCTAGCTTCTTAAAGAATCCGTTAAGCTTATATCTGTTATTAACTTTAGCAACCTTAATCTCTTTATATTGCCTTAAAATATTCTTGGAAAATAGTAAACATCGAAGGCATTTAGTTAAATCATATTCATTCTTTGCCTTTATAGACCTAGCTATTTTTACATTTTTAACTACTCCTTATATATATTCATACTTGCTTTTAACTTATAAAGTAAACCTTAAATAATATTACTTATATATCAAAATCAGTAAGGTTATTGGTTTTGTAGGTTTGGACTATGAAGTTGATGAGGCTCATAATTCCTTTAAAAAGTTTGAAAAAATAGCGCAGCTGCAGCTGAAGAAACTTTATCTTCTATTGAAGAAATCACAGCTTTAACTGAAAAATTTAAAGGTATTGCGACTTCATTAAATGATATAGTATCTAAGTTTATCTTATAGTATAAGTACAATTTTTTATAATTCATAAAAAAAGTGAGATATACTTTATTAAGTAGATCTCACTTTTTTACATCATACTTATTCCTCTATGTTTTCTGACGCCTTTGCTATAGAAATTACACTATCGTCATTCTTAATTTTCATTAAAGTTACTCCCCTAGTACTTCTACCAAATCTTGATATTCCATTAACTTCAAGTCTTATCACTGTACCAGAAGTATTTATAATCATTATTTCATCATTATCATTAACTATCTTCGATCCAACTAATCTACCTGTTTTCTTACTAACGCTATATGTCTTAATTCCTTTGCCGCCTCTTGTTTGCATTCTATACTCTTCTAGTGAGGTTCTTTTTCCATAACCATTTTCACTAACTACTAATAAATCAGTTCCTTCATCTACTAGTCCCATTTCGACTACATAATCATCTCCTTTTAGACTAATAGCTTTAACTCCTCTTGCTGTCCTGCCCATATCTCTTACGTCATTTTCACTGAATCTAATTGACATCGCATCTACTGTTACTAAAATTAGTTCTTTATTTCCATCGGTTAATTTGACACTTATGAGCTCATCCCCATCTTTAATGCTGATAGCAATTAGTCCAGCTTTTCTTGAAGTGTCGAATTGGGGTAATTTAGTTTTCTTTATCATTCCATATTTAGTAGCCATAACTAAATAACCATCTTCTGAGAACTCTTTAATAGGGATTATTGCAGTAATCTTTTCATTAGGTTCTAAATATAAAAGATTTACAATATTTGTACCCTTAGCTTGTCTCTTTGCATCAGGAATTTCATAGGCCTTTAGTCTATGAACCTTTCCAAAGTTAGTGAAGAATAATATATAGTTGTGGGTAGATGTAATAAATATGTTTTCAACGAAATCCTCTTCCCTTGTTGAAAGACCTGATATACCTTTTCCACCTCTTCTTTGACTACTATAAGTAGTAGCAGGTACTCTTTTAATATAACCTAGATGGGTTAATGTTATAAAGACATCTTCTTCATCTATTAGGTCTTCTATATCTATATCATCTTCATTTACAGTTATCTTTGTTCTTCTCTCATCACTATATTTTTCCCTTATTTCTAACAATTCATCTTTAATAATATTCATAAGAAGTCTTTCATTTGCAAGAATTTCTCTTAATCTAGTTATAGTCATAATTAATTCTTCGTATTCTGCATCAATCTTGTCTCTTTCAAGACCAGTAAGCTTCTGAAGTCTCATATCAAGTATTGCCTGGGCTTGAATTTCAGATAGGGTAAAGTTGTTCATTAAGCCTTCTTTAGCCTCTGCAACATTTTTAGAGCCTCTTATTAGGCTTATTATGGCATCTATATTATCAAGTGCTATCTTTAATCCTTCTAAAATATGAGCCCTTGCTTCAGCCTTTTTAAGATCATACTGTGTTCTTCTGGTTACAACATCTTTTTGATGCTTTAAGTAATAACTTAACATTTGAAAAATATTTAAAACCTTTGGTTTTCCATCAACTAGGGCTATCATATTTATGCTAAATGTTGTTTGAAGCTGTGAATGCTTATATAATTTATTTAAAACCACATTAGCATTAGCATCCTTTTTAAGTTCGATAAAAACCCTTATACCATTTCTATCACTTTCATCTCTAAGGTCGGTTATTCCCTCAATCTTCTTATTTCTTACTAAATCTGCTATTCCTTCGATCATTTTAGATTTATTTACTTGATAAGGAATTTCATTAACTATTATTGCATTCTTGCCCTTACCTATATCTTCAATTTCAACCTTGGATCTTACTGTCACCTTACCTCTACCACTTCTATAGGCATCCTTTATAGCTTCCTTGCCCATTATTATTGCACCTGTAGGGAAGTCTGGACCCTTAATTATATTAATTATATCCTCTATATCTGCATCGGGATCATCTATTAATTTAACCGCTCCGTCAATAACTTCAGTTAAATTATTGGGAGGTATAGATGTAGCCATACCCACGGCTATACCGTTAGAGCCATTAACAAGTAAATTAGGATATTTACTTGGAAGAACAGTAGGCTCCTTTAGTGTTTCATCAAAGTTTGGTGTAAAATCTACAGTCTCTTTATCTATATCTTTAAGCATCTCTACAGAAAGCTTAGTAAGCTTTGCTTCAGTATACCTCATTGCTGCGGCACCATCACCATCGATAGAACCAAAGTTTCCATGTCCATTTACAAGCATATATCTAGTAGAAAATTCTTGAGCAAGCCTTACCATGGCATTATATATAGAACTATCGCCATGGGGATGGTACTTACCCATGGTGTCACCAACGATACGTGCTGATTTTCTATGGGCTTTTTCTGGAGCTAGACCTAATTCATCCATTGCATATAATATTCTTCTATGAACTGGTTTGAGTCCATCCCTTACGTCAGGAAGGGCTCTACTTACTATTACACTCATAGCATAATCTATATAGGACTTTTTCATTTCATCTGAGATATCTATTTGTATAATATTTTCTTTGTTTTCTTCCATCTAAATCCCCCTCCTTTATACATCTAGATTACTTACATATTGTGCATTTGATTCTATAAATTCCCTACGAGGTGCAACCTTATCGCCCATTAGGGTTGTAAATATTTCATCAGCGAAAATTGCATCCTCTACAGTTACTCTAATTATTGTTCTCTTTTCAGGGTCCATTGTTGTGTCCCAAAGCTGATCTGGATTCATTTCTCCAAGACCCTTATATCTTTGAAGTGTCATACCTTTTCTTCCTATTTCACTTAATAGTTTTTCTAGCTCTCTATCACTATAAACATAGTGCTCAGCTCTACTTTTTTTAACCTTATATAGTGGTGGTTGAGCTATATATATATATCCCTCTTCTACTAATGGTCTCATATATCTAAAGAAGAATGTTAGAAGAAGGGTTCTAATATGGGCACCATCGACATCGGCATCGGTCATTATTACAATCTTGTGGTATCTTAGCTTACTTACATCAAATTCGTCTCCTATACCACATCCAAAGGCTGTAATCATAGCTCTTATTTCGTTATAATTTAGTATTTTAACTAAACTTGCTTTTTCAACATTCATTATTTTACCTCTCAGTGGTAAAATAGCTTGAATACTTCTATCTCTTCCTTGTTTAGCAGAACCACCTGCCGAGTCACCTTCGACTAAAAATACTTCACATTTTGAAGGATCTCTTTCTGAGCAATCCGCAAGCTTGCCTGGAAGGGTCATACCATCTAGTGCACCCTTTCGTCTTGTAAGCTCTCTTGCTTTCTTTGCTGCTTCTCTAGCCTTTGCAGACCTCGAACATTTATCCATAATAATCTTAGCATCCGAAGGATTTTCTTCTAAAAAAGTCGCAATAGTTTCAGATGATATAGATTCTGAAACACCTCTTATTTCACTATTACCAAGCTTTGTTTTAGTTTGTCCTTCAAATTGAGGCTCCGCCAATTTTACAGATATTATCGCTGTCATGCCTTCTCTAATATCTTCACCTTGGAAATTAGTATCCTTTTCCTTTAGAAAATTGTTTTTCCTTGCATAATCATTCATTACTCTCGTAAGAGCACTTTTAAATCCACTTAGATGGGTACCACCTTCATGGGTATTAATATTATTGGCAAAGGTAAATATATTTTCTGAATATGCATCAGTATACTGCATGGCTATCTCTATAACAGTACCATCTTTTTCACCTTCACTGTATATAACAGTAGGATGTATTTCATTTCTATTTTTATTTAGATGTTTAACGAACTCTTTAATTCCGCCTTCATAGTAGAACTCTGACCTTTTTTCTTGGTCAGTTCTTTTATCTTCAATAACTATCCTTATCCCTTTATTTAGAAAAGCTAATTCTCTTAGTCTATGTTCAAGGGTTTCAAATTTGAAGATTGTCTCTTCAAATATTTCATTATCAGGTTTAAATCTACTGGTAGTTCCAGTTATATCTGATTTCCCAATAACTTCAAGTCCAGTTATGGTTTTACCTCTTTCATATCTTTGCTTATATATCTTACCATCTCTTTTTACTTCAACTTCAAACCACTCTGATAAAGCATTTACAACAGATGCACCAACGCCATGGAGTCCACCGGAAACCTTATAGCTGCCTCCACCAAATTTACCACCTGCATGTAGTACTGTATGGATAACCTCTACAGCGGGCTTATTCATCTTTGGATGTAGATCGACGGGCATTCCTCTACCATCATCGGATACACTTATTGAACCATCTTCATTTATGGCAATCTCAATATTTTTACAATAACCTGCTAAAGCTTCATCAACACTATTATCAACTATTTCTTCTACTAAGTGATGAAGCCCCCTAGGTCCAGTTGTACCAATGTACATTCCAGGTCTTTTTCTAACAGCCTCTAGACCTTCAAGTACTTGAATCTGCTGAGCATTATACTCTTGCGTAATTTTTTCAGCCATTTGTTTTCCTCCTGACTATATATATAAACTTTTTGGGCTTGTATTGTAGGTCATTTTTCCAAAGAAATCCGACCTAAAAATGCGGGACTCCATGTCCCGAATTTTTATTGAGGTCATTTTGCTAAGATAAATTTGACCAAAACGAAGGGGTTCGATGCCCCTGAGTTTTTATTTTTTTAATGATACTAATTTAAAGTATCATCTTTTATAATATTACCGCCTGATATTTTGAAAATATTGCCCTCCTTAACAATAGGAAACATAGACTCTGGTATTTCAGTTATTGTTATAAAGGTTTGAACATTTTTTAAGCTTTTTATTAGAAAATTTTGCCTATTTATATCTAATTCAGACATTACATCATCCAATAGAAGAATTGGGTATTCTCCTACCTCTCCTTTAATTATCTCTATCTCCGATAGTTTAAGGGATAATGCAGCGGTTCTCTGTTGCCCCTGTGAACCAAATATTCTTATATCCTTATCTTCTATATATACTCCCAAATCATCCTTATGGGGTCCTACTGTTGTAAAACCTCTCTTTATGTCAATTTCAACTTTTTTTTCCAGTTTATTTTTGAAATTTTTATAAACTTCATCATGTTTAGATTTATTATCAATATCTATGTTACTTAAATACTTTATTTCTAAATTTTCTCTACCATCTGTGATTTTTCTATGCATTAGCCTACTTAAAGAGTTTAATCTATTTATAAATTCCATTCTTTTAAAAATAACTCCAGTCCCATATTCTACCAATTTTTCATCCCAAATATCAATAGTTTTTAATAAATTTCTATTATATGATATATTTTTTAATAAATTATTCCTCTGCAATAATACTTTATTATAGGACATTATATCGTAATAATATTTTTTGTTTATATGTGAAATCTCTCTATCTATAAACCTTCTTCGTTCAGATGGACCACCCTTTATAAGTTTTAAATCTTCGGGGGAAAAAATAACTATGTATATATTTCCAAGTAATTCTGAGAGTTTAGTTAAGCTTATTCCATTTGTTTTTATTTGCTTTTTCTTATTATTCCATAATCTAAACTCTACGGAAACGTCACTATGTCTCTTTATCCCTTCGACTTTTACATAAGCCATATCATTATTGATATTTATAAGCTCTTTATCTTTACTTGTTCTAAAGGATTTACCAAAGCCTGTTAAATATATGGCTTCCAATATATTTGTTTTTCCTTGGGCGTTATTACCTATGAAAATATTAAGCTTTTCATGAAGATTTATATCTAAGTTACTATAATTCCTAAAGTTAACTATCTTCAATTTGCTAATAAGCACATAGAGCACCTCTATTTTTTGATTACTTTAATTTTCATATCCTCAATTTCAACTATATCTTCATGCTTTATTTTCTTTCCTCTTTGCAGAACTATTTCTCCGTTAACTTTAACCAAACCTTCTTTTATTATAATCTTTGCTTCTCCACCTGAGCCTACAATATTAGCAAACTTTAAAAGCTGATCTATTCTTATAAATTCAGTTTCAATAAAAACTTTTTCCAAAATGCTACCTCCTTAGGGTATATTATAGAGATTCAAGTAAAACTATTCATTTACACATATTCAAAACTCCCAGAAGCATCGAGTATTTGTATAAATTAAGTTTTACTATAGTAATGCTAGTTTAAGGATTGATAAATTTCACTGAAAGAATGTATAATCGTCCATTATTTCAGCAAAATTTAGTTTGAGTTTTAAAGTAGCATGACTATATATGAAATCTATACAGGTCAATACTTATTTTATATTAATTACATGTTTTTGTAATTAGATAATTTGAACTATAGATATACAAGTAAAACTATTCATTTGTAAGTGAATTCTATATAAGTTACGAGAAATATAAGATGTTTATCGTATTATACATAACAAAATTTAAGTCCTCCATTTATTATGAGGACTTTTTCTATCTTATGATAATAACCAACTTTTTAATATAATAAAACTTATAGGACACATGATCCTCTACTTTTGATTAAAATATATCCTCCAAAAGAATTATATAATATATTTTAAACCATTTCTTTTATATTTATAGTGTCTTACTTTGATAATCTAACAGGAAGCAATAAGTAAATATAGTTATCATTATCTGTAGGTTTCATTATACACGGACTTACACCAGTAGTAAATTCTAAGTATATTTCTTCACTATCTATAACCTTTAGGGCTTCTAATAGATATTTTGAATTAAAACCTATATCTATATCTTCTCCTTCTAGCTCAATACTAACCTCTTCATTAACACTTCCTATTTCAACATTTGAGCTAACATTCATAATCTCATCTTTTATAGAAAACTTAATTAGATTGTTTTTTCCTTCTTTAGCTAAAAGTGATGCTCTTTCTATACTATCAAGTAAATTTTTAGTACTTACCTTAGCATTTGATTTAAATTCCTTTGGTATGATTTGATCGTAGTTTATGAATTCACCTTCAAGTAGTCTAGAAATAATTCTTATTTCATCAATAGTAAATAATATATGTTTATCAGTAAAAGATATGTGAATATTTCCTTCTGATTCATTTCCTAATATTCTATTTATCTCATTTAAGGTTTTACTAGGAATAACTGCTTTATTTTCGATATCTGAATTTAGATATGCTTTTCTAAGAGCCAATCTATATCCATCTATTGCAACCATTGATATATTTCTATTTCCGATCTCAATTAAAGAACCTGTTAATATAGGTCTGGTTTCATCCTGTGATGTTGCAAAAATAGTTTGTCTAATCATGTTTCTAAATAAGTCTTGTCCTATCACATAGGTATTTTCATCTTCAACGAAGGGCAGTTCTGGAAATTCTATAGCTGGCTGTCCAACTAATTTGAAGTCTGAATTTTCACATTTTATAAAAACATTATTTTGATCATCTACTTCTAATTCTATATCTGAATTTGGAAGCTTTCTTATAATATCTCCAAATAATCTTGATGATATTACTATTGAGCCTTCTCTTATGATTTTTGTCTCAATATAGTTTTCAATACCTATATCTAGATCGTTACCAACCAACTTAAGTTTATCATCTTTGGCTTCTAAAAGAATCCCTTTTAATATTGGTAAAGTTGTTTTAGTAGATACTGCTTTTTGAACTATATTTACTGCTGAAGATAGCTGTTTTTGTGAACATATGATTTTCATTGTGGAAAACCTCCTTTGATGAGGAACAAAATAAATATATTAAAAGTAGTTAGTAATAGTAGTAGGGCCTGTTAGTTTGTGGATAAGCCATCCTAATCAAGATATACAAAAGGATAGAGCTGTTAAAAAGCTTGTTGATAAAAATTGCATAACAAAGCATTTATCCACAGAAAATATTGTATTATATCCTTGCAAAGTTATCAACAGGTTATGCAATTATTTTAAACACAAATATGTTGATTAAATTTGCTTTTGAAATACTACCTAAAAATAAGTGGATTTATTCTTCACCTTGAATTTCTTTTATTATTTTTTCTATTCTATTTTTAAAATCATTGTCTGACTTTATATCTTTACTTATCTTATCGTAAGCATGGATTACCGTCGTGTGATCACGTCCACCAAATTCTTCGCCTATTTTTGGTAGAGAGAAATCCGTGAGTTCTCTAGATATATACATTGCAATCTGTCTTGGATAAGTTATTGATCTTGTCCTTCTTTTTGAATTTAAGTCTTCAACTTTGACATTATAGTCTTGAGCAATAACATCTTTAATGTATGGGATTGTAATCTGCTTAGGCTTTGAAGAAGATATTATATCCTTTAGTGCCTCATTTGCTAAGTCGACTGAAACATCTTTATTTGTTAATGACGAATATGCACATATTCTTGTTAAAGCTCCTTCTAGTTCTCGTATGTTTGACTTAATCTTTCTAGCAATAAAATGAAGAACTTCATTTTCAATATCTATATTTTCCAATTCAGCTTTTTTTCTAAGTATTGCAATTCTTGTCTCAAAATCAGGAGGTTGTATATCTGTTATAAGTCCCCATTCAAACCTAGATCTAAGCCTGTCCTCTAAGGTAGGTATTGCCTTAGGAGGTCTATCACTTGATATGATTAGCTGTTTATTAGCTTCATATAAGGCATTAAATGTATGGAAGAATTCCTCCTGCGTTCTTTCTTTACCAGCAATAAACTGAATATCATCTATTAGAAGAACGTCTACAGTCCTGTATTTATTTCGAAACTCTACATTTTTATCATCTTTAATTGAGTTAATCAATTCATTAGTAAATTTTTCAGATGAAACGTATACTACTTTAGTATTTGGGTTTTGGCTCAATGTATAGTGACCAATAGCATGCATTAAATGGGTCTTTCCTAGTCCTACACCTCCATATATAAAAAGAGGATTGTAAGCTTTAGCAGGGGTTTCCGCTACAGCTAGGGAAGCTGCATGGGCAAATCTATTGCTGTTACCTATTACAAAGGTATCAAATACATATTTAGGGTTAAGATTAGGTGACTCAAAAAAATTAACATCTTTATTATCATTGTTTTTAGTTAAGTTATTAAAATCATCACTACCAGGGATTATAAATTCTATTCTAAAGTCCTGAGAAGTTATTTGTTTTATTGCATTAGTTATAAGAGTCATATATCTGGTTTCTAATATCCCTTTATTAAAATCATTAGGAACACCTAATATAATTCTTTTACCCTTTATTGATATAGGTTCTAATGATTTTAACCATGTGTTGTAGCTAACCTCGGTTAATTCAGTTTTAATTAATTTTAAGGTTTTATCCCAGATTTCGTGAAGGTTAAAACTCATATTACATAATCCTCCTAATTTTTTTCTAATCCGAAAGGAAAAATAAAGCTAAAAAATGTAATTTAAAAGATATATTGAGCATAAAAAATAATTGAACAAGCTGTACAATTATTTAATGTTGAAAAAATTATTACATAATTATTAAGGAAGTATTAGTTCTATAATCGGATATGTTTTATAAAAAATTTCAATTTAAAAATTTAGTAATGATTAAAATTAAAAAAGTAGGAAAAATAGAATGTAGATTTATAAATAGGCTATAATAAAGTATAAAAGTTTTGTAGTAATCCACAATAAATCCACAGAAAATGTTAATAATATAAACTATTAGTGGAAAAG
>JMSU01000317.1_pt1 | contig 13410 bp, 10 predicted proteins | sample 179011 | NCBI WGS metagenome assembly JMSU01 (sample SAMN02769580, study PRJNA246767) | bioreactor metagenome | isolation source: Culture-1 Bioreactor ArsB derived from microbial biomass from the upper 2 cm... | place: Germany: Bremen | collected day 87 after inoculation
TAATGATGGAACGCATATTGGTATGGGTCCTTTTTTCTGGTTTGCAATAGAAGCTGCAACAATAACAAAAACAAGGATAGGAGCCACAGCTTTAAGAGCTTTAACAAACAAGCTTCCAAAGATTCCTGCAGAAAGAGCAGCCTGCGGAGCTACCATTGCCAGAAAAACACCTGCGATAATACCGCCGATAATCTGCAGCACCAGGCTACCGGATGTAATCCGTTTAATCAGACCTATAAGTGGAGACATTTTCACCCTCTCTTTTAAAAAATTTACACTTGACGCGTATGTTTCATAGAAAGGCATTCTCATTTTTGTCAAGATTTTTATTCAAAATAAGCCATATGTTAATTTTGTAGTGTGTTTTTTGCGCATTAAGTAATTAAATCGTAAAGCAAAACACTGGCATATTTTCTTTAACAACATTAAAATGCAGTCTGTACATTTAGTTTTACTGATGTATATTGATTGAATAATCAAGCAGTAGTGTGAGGTTTAATGTCGAAATACGTGAATATATAGTTTTAAATTACGAATATATTAAATTTAGTGGCAAAAAATTTCTATATACGAAATCTTTCAAGTGCGAGATAAAAATTGTTGATAGGTTGTCTCACTCATAAAAAATAATCAGGAAAGGCTAATGGCTGAATCTCCCAAAAAATATGTCTACTATTCCATAGCTGCATCACTCGTTACTATGGTTCTGAAAACATGGGCATGGCATATGACCGACTCTGTCGGATTACTCTCTGATGCCCTTGAAACACTGGTGAATCTTTCAGCAGGTCTCTTTGCGCTGGCTTCGTTAACTCTTGCTCTCAAGCCCGCTGATGCTGCTCACACATATGGACATGGAAAGGCCGAGTATTTTTCCAGCGGTGCTGAAGGGATGCTTATTCTTATTGCTGCTGTAGGAATTGTTTATGCATCAGTGGAAAGATTTATCAATCCTTCAGTTCCGCAGAATCTAGGCCTTGGGCTGGGGATCGCCTTGCTTTCTTCAGTTGTTAATTATGTAACCGCTAAAGTTATGCTGGTCGGTGCAAAGAAACATGATTCTATTACATTAGAGGCCGATGCAAAGCATTTGCTGACTGATGTCTGGACTTCTATCGGGTTAGTTGCCGGACTAGGTATAATGCTCTTTACTCCGCCATCATGGGCTGTTGTTGACCCCATCATCGCCATGATTATGGCCGGGAACATTGTTTTCACCGGATTTTCGCTGATAAAAAATCTTATTCAGGGCTGATGGACAACGCTCTCCCTCAGGATGAACTTGTAATTATAGATAATTGCATTCGAAAGTGCGCCGGAGAGGACGTTCTTTATCATGGTCTTCGCACTCGTAAAGCCGGATCAAAGCGTTTTGTAGATTTCCATCTGCTGCTTCCCGGTAAATCCACTATTGAAGATTCACACGACTTATGTTCCGCTATTGAGGATGAGCTTAAAGGTGAGTTAAAAAACTGTCATGTAACTATTCATGTTGAACCAAAGGAAGATGCTTCATCATATGATTGTGAAGAAATCGGAGGTCTTTGTGGATCAATGATCAGGTTGAATAAAGAATTTGGGGAACCGGATAAATAATAATGAGTTACAAGCGCAAGGTGCTTAAAGCACATCTTCAAAACGATTTAGAACACATATTCATGCTTCCTGAAGGAAAACCGCCTTTTCCGGCAGTACTGCTTTTCCACGAGTATACAGGGCTTAATTCTGTAACCATCAGCCATGCTCGGAAACTTGCAGAGGAAGGGTATGCAGTCCTTGCTGCTGATTTCTATGGAATCAGCAATCGCCCTGCAAATATAGAGCAGGCATCCACAACACACCGCATATACCGCAATGACCGCAACTTGATGCGAACACGGGCCGAAGCATGTTTGCAGGCTCTTGCAGATCAGCCGGAAGTGGATGTTTCCCGTATTAATGCTTTAGGGTTTTCTTTCGGTGGCGGAGCGACCCTTGAGCTGGCCCGTACCGGGGCAAAACTTAATAAAGCGATTAGTGTTTACGGTTATCTGGATACATCTAGGCCTGTAAAGCAAGGAGATATCAAGTGTCCATTGCTGGCATTGCATGTGCTGGATGATCCCGTAGTTCCTAAGGAGCACACTGAATCCTTTAAATTAGAAATGTCCGAAGCGGACGTTGAATATGAGATAATAGAAATTCAGAATGCAAGGCACGGGTTTGCCAATCCGGATGATGACGGCTTTGATGAAAAGCTTACTGAATGGATGTGGGAAAAGGTGTTAAGGTATTTTGATCAGTGATGTTTATTACGGATTTTTCGTCTATTAAGAAAAATGGACTGGCTAAACGATTTAGACAGTCCATTTAATAATTATGATCTAACTTTGGCTAGCTTATATAAATAAAATTACCAGCTGTTCTTATGAACGCGTTCTTCTTTATATCTGTCTTTTTTCTTCGATTCCTGAGCCGGCCAGCCGATAACCATGAATCCCAGCGGGATAACCTGTTCGGGAAGATTGAATAGCTTTTTGAATCCATCAACTCTTTCTTCGATTGGATGAATTCCAGTCCATACTGCGCCGAGTCCTTTGGCATGTGTGGCAAGTAATAGATTTTGAATGGCTGCGGAGCAATCCTGTACCCAGTATCCAGCATATTTTTCGAGACTTAGATCTCCGCAGACCAGAATTCCAAGCTGGGCTTTTTTTGCCATTACAGCGTACTGGTTGATTGCGGGAATTGCGTCCAGTTTTTCGCGATCATCAACTACAATGAACTGCCAGGGTTGAGCATTACCTGCGCTTGGCGCCATCATGGCCGCCCCTAGAAGCTCTTTGACCAGTTCTTCGGATACAGGTTTATCTTCGTATTTTCTGATACTTCTGCGTGTATAAATAGCTTCAAATACATCCATTTCAACAATCTCCGTATTTAATAATTAGTAAATGGAAGGAAAACACAAAAATGTGTTTACCATGATTTTTCAGTTATTCTATCATACATTTATCTGAAAAACATTTATCAACAGGCTGAAACAGTCGGTATCCGTCTGGCAAAAAAATGTGGAGTAATGAAGAAAAATACGATTCTTCTTGATTTTTCATCTGAATGTTATATTCTAAAAATAATCACACCCCTAGTTTGGTCTGAAATTGCTTTTGGTTAGTTTGCAGTCCAACCCCTATGGCGGTGCCGAACTCCTCCCTCAGAAATACGTGTTCGGCACCGTCATCCTTTTTCTGGTCCACCTTTAAAAAATATCTTTAGTCATATAGGCTCGGTTGAGACTGTCTTTTTTAACACTTGACGAATAGTGATTCCGGTACGACTCTGTTTATCTATTTGAACAGCAGCACAGGGTTTTATGTTGAAGAAAATCGATACAGTCCAAGAATATATAGCTTCATTGCTTTCATCACCTGTCATGGGTGATCAGGTGGTACATCATCGTATAATTGACGGCTGTGAACCGTCTTATGGTGGTCCGCGCAATAAATTTTCACCTTCGCTTAATTCTGTTCTGGGATTCAGAAATATTGAGCAGCTGTATTCCCATCAGGCAGAAGCCACCGATTATGCCCGTGCTGGAAGAAATGTTGTTGTCGCCACTCCTACTGCCAGCGGTAAGACATTGACCTATAACCTGCCGGTGCTGGAACAATGTCTGCGTGATCCTGATTCGCATGCACTTTATCTATTTCCACTAAAGGCTTTGGCGCAAGATCAGCTTAAGGTTTTTAATGAAATGGCAGCTCTGCTGCCTGAAAATATCCGGCCGGAAGCAGCCATTTATGACGGTGATACCACTCCATACAAGCGCAAAAAGATAAGAGATAATCCGCCCTCTGTAATTTTGACCAACCCGGAAATGCTGCATCTTTCTATGCTGCCCTATCATGAGAGATGGGCGCCGTTCCTTGCCGGGCTGACTCATATTGTTGTGGACGAAGTGCATACATATCGTGGGGTGATGGGATCACATATGGCAATGGTATTCCGGCGTCTGCTGCGTATTTGCAAATTTTATGGGGCCAATCCTTCATTTGTTTTTTCTTCGGCAACGGTGGGTAACCCTTCAGCCTTGTGTCGTGACCTGACCGGACTTGATGTAAGCGAGATAACTGAAAGCGGAGCAGCGTCGGGTAAACGCAATTTTATTTTTTTTAATCCTCAGGTTTCACCTTACAGCGCGGCAATACAACTCCTTAAGGCCGGCCTTGCCCGTGGATTGCGAACTATTGTTTATACCCAGTCACGTAAAATGACGGAACTTATTTCCATGTGGGTCAACGAAAAAGCCGGAGAATATAAAGACCGCATCAGTGCCTACAGAGCCGGATTTCTGCCCGAAGAGCGGCGCGAGATAGAGCAGAAAATGTCTTCAGGTGAATTGCTGGCCGTGATTTCTACAAGTGCGCTTGAACTTGGTATTGATATTGGAGGGCTGGATCTGTGCATTCTTGTGGGCTACCCCGGCTCAGTCATGGCTACTTTACAACGAGGCGGACGCGTTGGCCGCAGTCAGCGTGAATCAGCTGTTATCCTTATTGCTCAGGAAGATGCCCTTGATCAGTATTTTATGCGCCACCCTGACGATTTCTTTTCCCGTCCACCTGAGAATGCTGTCCTTAATCCATACAATCCGGTCATTATGCAACGACATCTGGTCTGTGCTGCTGCAGAGCTTACCTTGCGTGATGATGATTACCTGCTCAAGGATGAGCAGATTAAAAAACGAGTGCATGAACTGGAAAAAGAAGGAGTTCTTCTGCGTAATAAGCGCGGTGACGAAATATTTTCCACCCGTAAACGCCCGCACCGTGAAGTTTCGCTGCGTGGAGCTGGATCAACGTTGCATATTGAAGATACAGCTACTTCAGCCCCTATAGGTACTATTGATGAAGTCCGTGCCTATTCCGAGGCTCACGAGGGTGCTGTTTATATTCATCGCGGTGCAACTTATTGTATCAAGGAACTTGATCTGGGTGCAAAAAAAGTACGTGCTGCAAAAGAACGGGTGGGTTACTACACCCGTGCCCGAAAAAACAAATCTACCGAGATTCTGGAAATATATTCTCAGAAGAAAGTCTTCGGCATTGTAATGCGGTTCGGTAAACTAAAGGTAACCGAGCAGGTGACCGGATACGAAAAACGGGCCGTCAGAGGTGGTAAACTTCTAGGTATAGTACCGCTTAATATGCCTCCTGTAGTCTTTGAAACACAAGGGCTGTGGATGGAAATTTCTTCTGAAATCAAAAAGAGTGCTGAGGATGAATTTATTCATTTTATGGGCGGAATCCATGCTGTGGAACATGCCGCTATAGGCATCCTGCCTCTACTGGTTTTAACTGACCGCAATGACCTCGGCGGGATATCAACTCCCATGCATGAACAGGTTGATGGCCCGGCAGTGTTTATCTACGACGGTATCCCCGGCGGAGCAGGCTTAACAATGCAGGCATTTGAACAAGCTGAAGAATTGCTTGAACGCACTTTGCAGATCATTGTGGATTGTGAATGTGAGTTGGGTTGCCCTACCTGTGTTCATTCACCTAAATGCGGGTCCGGGAACCGGCCTATTGATAAGGCGGCAGCCATCTATGTGCTGGAAAATATGGTAAATGGAAAACCACCGGAAAAAATAGAGGATTTATCTATGGAACTGGTACCCTTCGGAGAAGAAGTAAAAATAGAATCAAAATTATCCAACCCGGAATCATTTGGAGTGCTCGATGTTGAAACCCGTCGATCTGCTCAAGAGGTGGGAGGCTGGAATAAAGCCGAGCGTATGGGGATATCCATCGCAGTCCTCTATGATTCTGAGCAGGATAAATTTTTTGAATATGAAGAAGAACAAATTCCTGAAATGATCGAACATCTGCAAAAGCTGGATCTGATTATAGGGTTCAATATAGAAAGATTTGATTATAAGGTGCTGTCAGGGATTCATGCCTTTAACTATAAATATCTGCCAACGCTGGACTTGCTTATCAAGGTGCATGAGCGTCTTGGGTATCGTTTAAAGCTGGACAACATAGCTCAGGCAACTGTGAATGCTGCAAAAAGTGCAGATGGATTGCAGGCTTTGGAGTGGTGGAAAGAAGGACGACTTGATCTTATCACCGAGTACTGCAAGCAGGATGTAGCTGTTACACGGGATGTTTATTTATTCGGTAAAGAAAATGGTTACGTGCTGTTTACCAATAAAGATAAGAAGAAGGTAAGGCTTCCTGTAGAGTGGTAGTTTTTTACCAAGAAAATTTGAAATGCGAGAAGCCGATGGAACCTGACCTCACTGCCAAGCTCCATCGGCTTCTCAAATCTTAATAGCCACCCCATTAACCATGTCAGGCTCTATCCACAGCCCGACAAAATTTGGGGTTTTTAAACCCTTTTCCACAAATCCGTAAAATACGGTTGGCGAATCAAAAAGGGCTTAAAACCTCCGGTATGGTTTCCGGAGGCATCGAACAGTAGTTACTAAAGTCCGCATTTTGCCATGTAATCAATAAGATCGGCAACGCGGCAGGAGTAGCCCCATTCGTTGTCGTACCAGGCGTATACTTTTGCGAGGTTACCGCCCTGTACAACGGTGAAATCAGCCTCAACAATACCGGAACGCGGGTCAGCAAGGAAGTCAGTAGAAACCAGAGGTTCTTCGGAGAAGCCCATGATGCCCTTGAGTTCTCCTTCAGCTGCTTGCTTGAGGACTGCCTTCAGTTCTTCGGTGGTGGTGTCCTGTCCGAGAACTGCTACGAAGTCTACGAGGGAAACTGTGGGTGTCGGAACACGCACAGAGTAGCCTTCGAAACGTCCAGCCATTTCAGGAATTACGAGGGCAACAGCCTTTGCTGCACCAGTGGAGGTCGGGATCATGTTGCAGGCAGCAGCACGGGCGCGACGTAAATCCTTATGAGGCTGATCCAAAATACGCTGGTCATTGGTGTAAGCGTGAACAGTAGTCATAACGCCTTTTTCAATACCAAACTTCTCATGCATGGTCTTAACGATCGGTGCGAGGCAGTTAGTGGTACATGAAGCGTTGGAGATGATGTTGTGTTTTTGGGGTCGTAATCAGTATGGTTAACGCCCATTACAACAGTGATATCTTCTTCCTTAGCAGGAGCGGAGATAACTACTTTTTTTGCGCCGCCTTCAAGGTGCTGGGCAGCAGTGGGACCAGTACGGAAAATACCGGTAGCTTCGACTACAACATCAACGCCGCACTCACCCCAGGGGATGCGTTTGGGATCACGTTCAGCGAAGTTCTTGATGGAAAAATCAGAGCCGACATACATCATGTCGCCTTCAACTCTTACTTCTGCAGGAAATTTACCGTAGTTGGTATCTCTTGCAAAGAGAGCTGCGTTTGTTTCTATATCAAAAAGGTCATTGACCGCAACAACTTCGATTGTATCGCGATGTCTTTCCCAGATGGTTTTTACGACCTGACGACCGATGCGGCCGAAACCGTTAATACCTACTTTTACTTTACTCATTGCTATATCCTCTTGGAAGGAACGGGTTAATCGTCAACCCGGTAGATGTAATCATTTGCCAGTTCACTTGCACGTTTAAGAGCATGGAACATGCGGGCATTTTCAAGGGCAAGGCCGGACAGGTCAGCTACGCATTTGAGGAAATCCAGTTCCTCTTCGGAGAACTCACGATGTTCTGCGGAGTATACGCGGAGAACGCCGATTACTTTATCACCGCGAGCAGTAAGAGGGAGTACCACGAGAGATACGAGGCCTTCTTTTGCTGCTTCTTCTGGATACTGAAAACGATCATCACTGCGTACGTCTGGGATGTTTACGATTTTGCCTTCAAGAACTTCCTGGTCAAGACGGCTTTTGGAAACTTCTACGGGACCTTTCTGCTCATAGCGTTCGCTGAGTCCGTATGAAGCATCTGCTTTCAGAGTTTCACCTTTACGGTCAAGAAGTCTGATAAAGCAGCCTTTGAGTTCCATTACTGTCGCCACTTTTTCGGCAATATTGTGTAGAACTTTTTCCGGCTCCAAGCTGGAGTTGACGGCTCTGGTAATTTCAAAAATCGCCTTGTAGAGTCTGGTTGCACCCATTTCTCATACCTGCCTTGTTTTATGTTTCATGAAAGAACCTTTCACCGGAGGTGAGGTTCTGAATATTTAGCCATAACACCTTCACAAGTTAATTGGAATCTAACAGAGAAAAAAAAATAATGCATGTAAAAAATGACCACTTTCAAACATTTTTTTAGATATCGACGCTAAATCATGTTCATTTATGAACATTTTTTTCGAATTCGACATAATTCGGTGTGACTGCGAGATGTTTGTTATGATTATAGATTCCTAGTCATATTGTCTTTAAATATTTGGATTTTTTAGTTAAAAAATGAAAAAAATGATTTAAAGGTGAATCATAAAAACCCGAAAGAACGACCAAAAAGACAAGAATGGTTTAAAGAGATTTTTGTTCCAAATTGAAAGCATTTTGATGAGCTAGTCGAGAACTGGGTGAATCTGATCAAGAGAATGATTTTAAAAGAAACAGCAAATTATGATTGTAAATTATTGAGGTGTTCTTCAAATATTTTTAAATCCTGCTCCAGTCTTGATAGCATTTCTTCCATACCTTCAAGTTTTTTCTCTCCGGCAGTTTTTTCTAGTTTCATAGCTAGATAGTATAGTTTATTTTTACCAAAATGACCAAGCATGCTTTTCAGTGCATGAGTATCTAGTTCTATTTTGGATGCGTCCCTGTCTATAACCGCTTCGCGAATCTTATTCATACGCACAGGCAGTTCCGCAAGCAGCAGCTTAATCATATCAAACAGGAAGGCTTCATCGTTATTGAATTTTGGAACAAGGCTATCAATGGTGGGGATTAAGTCAGCACTTTCTGAATTATCATCAAAGGTATCAAATTTATCATCATGCAGGGGAGTTTCTACTCTGGCTGGGTGATCTCTGCTTCCAGAGGAGCTGTATTGTTCTATCTTGGCAAACAATCCTTTCCAATTAATGGGCTTGGAAATATAGCCGTCCATACCGGAGCTCAGACAGGTTTCAGCATCACCTTTTAAAGCATGGGCGGTCATAGCTAAAATAGGGATATGGGGTAACCCTTTTTTTCCTTCATAGGAACGAATGTGTCCTGTTGCTTCAAGGCCGTCCATAAGCGGCATCTGTACGTCCATGAGTATCATGTCGAGTTCTTCTGAAATGTATGTCTCGAATCCTTCTTGTCCGTTTTCAGCGATGATAACCTCATGTCCCCAGCCTTCAAGCATGTATTTTGCCATCTGCTGGTTCAGAAGGGTGTCTTCCACAAGGAGAATCTTTTTGGGGAAAGCGCTGATTTGCTGGTTTATTTTTCCAGCAGTTGAATCAGGCAGTCCCGCGTCAGTTGACAATGCCTGCATGATTGCTGAAAGCAGGTCAGAGGGTGTGACAGGCTTATATAAAAATGAATTTGCAAGAATTTCTTCACGGGCCGGTTTCAGCTGTTTTTTGACTCCTCCGAGCATTATGACCAAAGCACTTGAAGCAAGCGGATTTTCAGCAATACCTGAAGTTATACTTTTTCTTCCCATTGCCGGCAGATCCATATCGCTGACGATAATTTTATAAGGTTTCTTTGCTTGCACGGCGTCTTGTATTTTGGCAAAGGCTGATGCAATATTTTCTGCTTCATCGACAATCCCTCCCCATCCCTCAAGCATTTCACGCAAGATCGTCCGGCTGGTGCTGCTACTGTCAGCTACAAGCATGTGCATACCTTCCAGTTCTTCGCGGCCGACCGTAATTGCGGCCCCGGATCTTTGCTGCTTAACTCTGAGCGGAAGTGAAAATAAAAAGTGCTGCCTTTACCTTGTTCACTTTCACATTGCAGTTTCCCTCCCATCAGGGATATCAGCTGGTAACTGATGGAAAGACCAAGGCCGGTTCCTCCGCGTGATCTGGTTAAAGAATTATCAACCTGTTCAAAGGCATTAAAAATAGAATTCAGCTTTTCAGGTGGGATACCCGGTCCTGTGTCGTGAATCAGACAAGTCAAATCACCATATTCGCCAACTGTGCTTTCGAATTTAACCTCAACAAGCACCTCGCCGAAATCTGTAAATTTGATAGCATTTGAAACAAGATTCAGTATGACTTGGCGCAGCCTGTCAGCATCGCCTTCAATAATATCCGGAACTGAAGGATGTATTCGAAACAGCAGTTCGAGTCCTTTTTCCTGAGCTTGAATGTAGACAAGGCGTAAGCAGTCAGCCACAAGTTCACGTATATGCACAGATGCCTTATCAATAATCAGCTTGTTGGCTTCAATTTTGGAAAAATCCAGAATATCATTCAGTACGCTGAGCAGCGAATAAGAAGTGCTTTTAAGCTGTTTTAAAAATCTTTCCTGCTGATTAGTCAGAGAGGTGTTGAGCAGGACTTCCGCGAGCCCGATGATACCGTTTAATGGAGTGCGTATTTCATGACTCATGTTAGCCAGAAAAATAGATTTTGACCTGTTTGCACCTTCGGCATCCTCTTTGGCTTGCAGGAGCTGCCTGTCAGCTTCCTTGCGGGCGGTGATGTCCAGAATGAAGCCGTCATAATGATCAATGCGCCCTGTAGTCGCATCAAGTTGAGCCTGAATGCTCAGTGATACCCAAAAAGTGGAGCCGTCTTTTTTGCGCCTGAGGGTTTCGTAGGCAACAAGCTGCCCTTCTTCCCTTAGCTGGGCATGTATCCACTCCCGTTCATCGGGGGCTGCATAAACCTGTTGTGCAATAGAGGATATGTTTTGCATCAGATCAGCGGGGTTTTCATACCCATACATCTGGGAGAGTCTTTTATTGACATAAAGATATTTTCCGCTGGGGTCGGACTGGAAAATTCCTACAGGAGCAGTCTCGTAGATAACCCTGAGTCTCTCTTCACTTTTTTTCAGTGCTTGCTGCGACAGTTCCAGTTCAGCTGTACGTTCACTTACTTTTTCTTCAAGAATCCAAAGCAGATTGTTCATATTCTCATCTGCTTCTTTCAATTCCTCTGAGCTGATTTCCAGAGATCTGGCCAGCTCGTCCCGTTCGGCATCTGCACGGCAATAGCTTTCATTCACCGCCTTCACAAAACTACGAAGCGGTTTTTCAAGATTATCCACATCTTTATTAAGATGTTTTTTGAGTTGTTTTTTTAAAAGAGAATGCAGATCCTTCATTTTTAGTCCCTGAAGTTAAAGAATCCAGCTTTGATTTACTAAAATACTATTAGCGGGTGAAGTTTAATATAAAGCAAACTCAGTCAAAAGACACATAAAAAAGACCTCCCTGCAAGGTGGAAGGGAGGTCAATTACATATGGTATTAGTGGTTTTGTCAGGATGTACCTTTTTTAAGAACACTTAGAAAACGTGAACGGAGCATATCGCTCATGAGTCCTTTTTTAACTGGAGGCAGTTTCAGAAACCCGCCAAGCAGGGAACGCATGAAATCTTCACTTCGGCTGTTGGGGTTATCGAAAATCAGATTTTGCAAAGTTCCCCGTTCAAGAGATTGCAGAATCACCCGTTCAAAACTGTCTTCCGGATGGATAACTCTTTGTTCCCTTTTATCCATTCCAAGTGCTCCGGTCTTGCATTTTAAAGCACAAACACCGCACCCAAGACAGATTTCCTTATTAATAACCGCGTAGCGGTGGAGTTTGTCCCCGGGATCAGTTTTTTCTTTTTCATGAATTGTAATAGCATCAACTGGGCAGGCCTTGGCGCAAAGTCCGCAACCGTTGCAATCATCGAGAGCCACTTCGGCTATGAATGATGAAGAGACTAAAACACCAGGGTAGCCGGAATATTTAATTCCATTCATCAGATTGCAGCAGCAGCCGCAGCAATGGCAGAAAAAACCTGCATTTTCTTTGACGTTATCTGTAGTAATCGTAAAACCCATTTCTTTTGAACGGGCCATAATATCATTCATTTCAGAACGTGAAATTTCACGGGCAAATTTATTGCGGATTAAAAACTGTGCTGCTTCGCCCATTGAAGTGCAGGTTTCGAGGGTCACGTCACAGCCCTGTTTTCCCAAATGCATTTTTTCGTGTCTGCATGAACACAGGCTGACAGCAAATAGATCCTGCTGTTCCACCAAATGTGAAGCTTTCTCGTAATCAAGAATTTCAACATGTTCCACATCGCGGATGCTGTCTTCATAGGGTAGCGCACGCATTATTGAAATTTGCTGTCCGTCCCCGAAATTTGCTTCAAAGAAACCTTTGTCGCCGAACATATAATTCTGGAAGAGCTCTGCCCATTTTTTAGAGTTCAGCTCTCCTTTGGTGCGCATCATGGTGAACTCAAAAAAACCGATAACAAAGGGGCTGATCATATATTCGTAATGGTCATTTTCCCACAGGTCGCAGACCAGCCCTTTGAAGCACATCCCTTCCAGCAAGGGTTGCAAAATTCTAGGCTCAAAGCCTGTTAATTCAGCAATGCGTTCGATAGACGAAGGACGATAAGGCATGCGTACAATTAAATCTGCTTCAGCCGGGGTGTAGAGAGCTTTCAGCATTTCGTGCATAGCATCAGACCACGGCATACGCACCGTTGTATTGTCTACTTTGTCACCCAGTTTCCGGTAAATATCTTTTCCAATAATGTGTCCCATAAGTGCGGAGTATATGGAATATAGTGTGGTTGGCAAGAGATTGCACAGCAATTACAGCTGACAGATAATCTCGCGTAAAATTGTAAGTCCCTTCCGTAGTTCTTCAGTGTTTTTGGGACCGCTGAGCGACAGCCTTGCCATGGGAGGAACCACCGTGTCCCCGACGGCAAATTTCTCAGCCCCGAAAATATTAATTCCAGCTTCACGGGCGCGGGTTTCCAGCATGTATCCTTTCCACGGCTTTGGTAATTTTAACCACAGGAAAAAGCCTGACGGATTGCCGACCAGATTGAGACCTTCAAGTAAATGAGAAATTTTATGAAAGCGCGCTCTGGCGGCGTCACGTTTAAGCATCACAACTCTGTCAGCTGTTCCATCCTGAATCCATTGTGAAATAAGTTCAGCATTTAGCGGGGGAGTCATCCATACAGTGCTGAGTATTGCATGAGCCAGTTTTTCCCGCATCTGTCCGACTGCAGACATGAAAGCCACCCTGAGGCCTACAGCAATGGATTTGGAAACTCCGGCTATGTGCACACTGTTTTGCCGTGCAAAAGCAGATATAGGAGGTAACGAGTTTTCAATTGTCAGGTCATAAGCATCGTCTTCCATGACAGTAAGATTATGGTTACGCACAACCATAGCGATAGCTTCACGTCTTTCTAAAGGCATACATGCTGTGGTGGGATTCTGCACTCCGGGCATAAGATATATGCCGCTGATTTTATCTCTGCGGCAAACTGTATCAAGTGCCTCGGGGATCATTCCATGTTTATCC
>JMSU01000318.1_pt1 | contig 13367 bp, 11 predicted proteins | sample 179011 | NCBI WGS metagenome assembly JMSU01 (sample SAMN02769580, study PRJNA246767) | bioreactor metagenome | isolation source: Culture-1 Bioreactor ArsB derived from microbial biomass from the upper 2 cm... | place: Germany: Bremen | collected day 87 after inoculation
CCTTGAGCTTTCGCAACTTCGGCAAAACCTGAGTTGTAATCATTTAAAAGCCTTTTTACAGTAAGCAGGAGTGCTTTTCTGCTTTCTGAGGTTAAAGCTTCTTCTGCTTCATTTATGAGTGGCTGTAGTTTTGCCATATTGTCGGCATATTTTTTTCGATACTTACTGTCGCCTGTAATGATGTAGTCTTTAACATCGGTCGTTCCTTCAAGTAGTTTGGCCTGAATTTCACCCAGCAAATTGGAGTCTTTGGCAAATTCTCTATATCCGGTGAACCCACTGGAAGAGTTTTTAAGTGCAACAAGGGACTCCATGCCGACAATTCCAAAAAGGATGAAAACAAGTAGAAAACTACAGAAAATTTTTTGTCCGACAGTAAACCTTTTCAGCATGGTCAAAAATTCCTTTTGATTGTTAATAACAGGTCGTAAACAACGGCAGTGTCTACATCGTTTGATGGGGACACTGCCGAAATATTTATTTGTCATTACGTCAGAGCTTAAAGTCTTGCAACCTGTCTGCAGCTGATAATTTAGTAATGATATTTACTCATAGTTTACATTGCAGAATTCAGTGCATTTACCTTCAACGGCCTGATAAACCTGATTGCAGATTTGCAGGGCTTCATTGCGCTGTGAGTCCATTCGTACCTTTTCACAGCTCTGGCGGCATTCTTTTGCAGAAGCATAAGGTCTTAAGGTGACCTCAGAGTATTCAGCACATATAGAATCTTGTGCATCACAGGCCACATCAGTATTGACTGAGCGGCAGTAGGATCTGACGTCTTGCATGGTCGTCTTATGTCCCGAACATCCTGCAAGCAGAAAAAGAGTTGCCATTATCAGAAAAAAATTGCGCATTTAAGATTCCTCCGAATTAAAGAATATTTTTCATTGCTGCCAGAAACATACGGTTCCGGGAGTTATTGCCAATGGAAACAGTCAGCATGTCATTCAAACCGAACTGTTCGAGAGTTCTGAGTTTGAATCCATACTCAAGCATTTTAGTATGTAACTGCTTTGCAGAAATAGGAGCACTGAACATGATGAAATTGCTTTGACTAGGATAGACTGTGCATCCCAGCTCTTCAAGCCCCTTTTGCACACGTTCTCGTCCTCTGATTATCAGGGCAATGGTTGAGAAGTAAAATTCATTATGATTGAGCGCGGCCAGACCTGCACTTAGATTGAGAGGACTGATCGGTGTGGGCAGCCGGGATTCTTCAAATTGTTTGGCTCTTTCTGGGTTTAGCAAAGCATAGCCGAGTCTTACGCCACGTAACCCGAAAGACCACGAGAAGCTGCGCAGGATTACAAGATTTGGTGCTTTTTCAAGAAAACCCAGCATAGAATAGTCATCTTCGGGCCATGCGAATTCAACAGATCTTTCATCTACGATAAGAAGGGTTCGCTCGGGGAGCAGGTTGGCCATGGTAGCCAGTTCTTCAGCTGGAAGACCGTAGCCTGAAGGTACGTCCGGGTTAGTTATGATAACCGCAGCAGTATTTTCATTGGCGGTTGTTACCAGCTGATCTAGCGGCGGAGAGAAATTTCGGCCTCGGGGCAGGCGTAATAGTTCTACACCGCAAAGAGCTGCTACACTGCTGTATTCAGGAGAACCGTGTTCATAGCTGAGAACATGATCAATGCCGGGACTTACTGAGAGCCTCAGCGCTAAATCCAGCAATTCAATAGCCCCATTAGCGATGAGTATGGATTCTTCCGGGATATCATACCGTTTTGAGAGACCGAATTTAAGACTGTCAGCTGTTCCGTTTTCAAAAGCACTGCAATTCTCGGCCATGTTGATTATTGTATTGGAAACAGCTTTGGAGACACCAAGAGGGTTGTCATTGCTGGCAAGGTCTATTTCTTTTTTTATACCAAATTTTTTTCGGAAATTTGTGGCTGAGACACTACGCTTAATCGGTTTAGGCTCTGGAGCTTTTTCCTGTGCCGGTTCAGGTGCAGACTTCCTGGGAGCTGTGGGCTTCGGAGCAGGGGAAGCCACGCTTTTATCTTCAGGAGCAGGAGAAACTTCCTGCTTATGAACAGGTGATTCTTCTTTTTTCTTAATAGGCTTTGGTGTTTGAGCCTGTTCCCCTTCGGTCTGTTCAATCTTGCATTTTGCGATTTCCTCAAGAGGCAAAGTGACGATTCTAATGTCGTAGTCTTCACTTAAAGTGGCATTACTTACCATTTCATTTAGTTTATCAAATGAATCAATAATAATGTTCAGCAGGTCGGAGCTGAGACTGATTTCATTCTTATACACTTTGTCAAGGATCTGCCCTAATGCGCTGGCTACACCGCTTATTTTTCTAAGTTCTAACAGGGCCGCACTTTCTTTAAGTGAAACAAGAAGGCCGTATACTTGCGCAATTTCTGCAGGAGAAGGGGCTTTACTTTGTTCAATTTTCATCAGGGCAGATTCAATTTGGTCGAGTTTGTCGAGAGATTGTTCAACAAAGTGCTGCAGAGCAATATCTTCTTGGATTTCAACAGTCATATTTGTCCCCTTTTAGTTGTTGAAAGATCGTTTTGATTTCAATCGATATGGTCTATTTTTATGTTTATTTAGTGAATCAACAGTGTTTAACTTATTTAAAATTGAGCTGCTCTTTTGTTTTGCAATTTTTCAGCAAATTAATCCATTATCTTTTTATATCTTGAATCGTAAAATTGTAAAAGATATCTTTTGTTATTATATAACGGATTCAGGTTGCGCTTTTGTCAACTGTGATTAATATTATGGGCAATGACCGTCTGTTTGCAGAGATTCGACTGATTTTTCAATAATAAATCAGACAAATAATCCCTATAAATAGATTTAAATCCATGAGGAGTTGAAATGGTAACTTTTTTCAGTGCTAATGAAGTTGTTGAACTGGCAATGCGAATTGAGCAGAAAGGTCAGGCTTTTTACCTGCTTGCAGCTGATGAAGCAAAAGACCCCGCTGCAAAAGAATTCTTTGATTTTTTTGCTGAAGAAGAGTCTAAGCATGAACTGTTTTTTCGCGGAATGCGTGACCGTCTCGGTAGTATCGAAGTGCCTCCGGGAAGCGACTATGAAGAATATACACAGTATGTAATGGCTCTTGTCGATTCTCATGATGTGTTCAACTTTGACTACACTGCGGCGTTTAAAGATGAAGATTTTTCATTTGAAGATGCAGTGCGTGCAGCCATGCGTTTTGAAAAAGACACTATCTTGATTTTCAATGAGTTGAAAAGAATGGTTCCTGAATCTGAACGTAAGTTCGTGGAAGAGTGTATTGACGAAGAGCGTGGGCACCTGCGCATGCTGGCTCAGAAGCTGAGAGATTAGTTAATTGCAGTAAACTGATCTTTAAAGCAGCCAATCAAAAACCCCCCATCAGATATCTGATGGGGGGTTTATTTTTTATTTCTTCACACCGAGGGCTGTATTAATGAGTTCGTCGGTGGTGGTAATTGTTTTAGAGTTGGCTTGATACCCTCGCTGGGTCAGGATCATCTCGGCAAATTCCTGCGCGAGGTCTACGTTTGAAGTTTCAAGGCTGCTGCCGGAAACTGATCCCAGTCCTTTTTTGCGAGCGACCCCTTCAATGGCTGATCCAGAACCTTCAGTAGCGGTAAAATAGTTAGAGCCTTCTCGCCGGAGTCCGTATTCATTTTTAAAATTGTAAAGGTTGACCTGATATAGTCCCTGACTGAGTCCGTTGGAGAAGTGAGCGGTCATGATACCGTCTGCATCAAAATCAACATTTTGCAGGTAGCCTTCGCCGAAACCGTTTTGAGACTGGCTGATGGTGGATGAAGAGCCATAGTAATCAGTTGTACTCATTGCATCGAGCTTGCCATCTTTCATTCCCGGAAGGTTGGAGGCATTGCTGCCTACATCAGCGGCGGTTGTCCCGGTCTGGTTCCATGAATCAGATGAGGATTGTATTCCTAAATTCAGGGACATGGTCTGTGCGCTGGTTTCACCGTCTGCTCCTTTGAGGACAGTGTCGAATGTCGGGACGCCGTTACTGTTCATGCTGGAAAGATTCCAGTTATTCAGATCGCTGGCATCTGCTCCTTCAGTCAAAGTATAGGCTGTTTGGTTCAGGAGTGTGCCGTCACCTGCAAAGGTCATTGTTCCGGTCATAAGCAGACCGGCGGCAGAAGTTGCTGCATTAGCACTTCCATCACTTCCCGGAGGGACTGTTACAATAAATTCCCAGTGCATTTTATCTGATGGGTCGCCGTCATTCACAACCTTATCAAAGTAGACCACCATATCATGTGTATTCCCATTTTTGTCATAGACCTGAATGGATGAGTTGTAGACGTAGTCTTCTGCAGCAAGAGGAGTTTCGCTGTTGCCATTCCATGTCTTCATAAGAGAGAAAAATGGATCTCCGGTCACTTCGCTGTTGTCAACTGCATTTGAATCAAGGTTGGTGCGCATGGAGACTTCTGTAGTCGCTTTAGGATCGGATTTAACAACCAGAATTTCATCACCCTGTGCATTTGTTTCTTTTTTCATGGGTAGAATTATATTTTGCGAAGCAGTGCCTATTACACCGTCCCCGTCAATCTTATAACCCTGTAATATATTAGAATGACTGTCAATGAGCTGTCCATTTTTATCAAAATGGAAATTACCTGCGCGAGTATATAGGCTTTCATTGCTGTCTGCTGAGGCAACACGGAAGAACCCCTGACCTCCGATCGCAAGATCGGTACTGTTATTGGTTCTTTCGAATGAACCTTCTTTAAAATTTATTCGTGTGGCTGCAACGCGCGTACCCAGCCCGATCTGGCCGACAGTATTGGCTCCGCCTCCAGCTACAACACCGGAAATAGATCCGGTTTTGCTCTGGCTGGCTAGGGTTTCCAGAAAGGTGTCGCCGCTCTTGTAGGCAGTGGTGTTTACGTTGGCGAGGTTGGCGCCAATCTGTTGCATCAGTATCCCATGTGATTTGAGACCTGTTGCACCTGTATACATTGAGCTGAAAGCCATGAGAAAACTCCTTGATCGGCACGGCATTTTAAGGGTGACTCCGCCGTAACCTGTTAAACCATAGTGAACCGGAATAAAAATCCAGTCACTTTGTTATAAGCAAAGGGTGTGCCTAAAGTTTAGCTTAAGTAATATCAAGTAGTTGTGTGAAATATGAAGCTTGCAGAAGGAAAAAAAATCCCCCTTAACAAAAGGGGGAGGGGAAATATGGTGGGATGGAAAGTAGAGATGTTAGCTATGCCGGTACTTTTTTGTTCAGGTAATTAACCAGTTTTTTGGCTGGTTTTGAAGCCGGATTGATTTCAAGGCATTTCTCAGCGTTTTTAAGTGATTCTTTTTTTCTTCCGTCTTCGTATAGGCAGCGTGCCAGATTAAAATAAAGATTTTCATCATTATCTGTCAGGCTGACTGCACGCGTGTAGAATTGAACAGCTTCTTCAAACATTTTGCTTTTACGTAAAGATATTCCGAAATCGTTAAAAAGATGTTTGTGTTCTTTTTCAAAAGCCGCATCAAGCTTGACCAGACGATTAAATATATCCCCGGCTTTTTCATCTTCCTTGCGTGTGAGATAGCATAGGCCAATGCCGAAATTAGCCCTGATATTGTCTTCATCAATGTTAAGTGCTTTTCCGTATTCCATTTCGGCTGTGAAGGTATTACCGGACTGACGCTGGCGGTCTGCTTTGGCTAGAGCTCTGCTTAATTCCTGCATTGCCGGAAAAACTGAAGTTGTGTAAAGCTCAAGCTCCGGGGAGAAGGATTCAAGAAGTTCTTCTTTGCTGATAATCTGCTCTTCCCCGCTTGGGACATTGTTTTCGTTAAGAGGACGTAAGGCTATTTCTCCATTATCTGTTTCTTCAGCAAAGTAAATGAATGACTGGACAACTTTTCTTTTAGTTGTACCAGTTCCAATTTCCTGTATTACTTTGGTGGAGAATGCACCTTTTATCTTTGGTTGTTTGTCCATCTTGCTCAACTTGTCCATACTATTGAAGATATTGTTCAATACAAATCTTGATCAGCTTATGTTGCTACACATCTAGCATATTTTGATATGGCCTACAATTTTAAAAAAATATAAAAAACGGGGGTATTATGAAAGTTCCCCCGTTTTTATTATATCTATTAGAAAGAGCGGGCTAGAGAATGTAGCGCGATAAATCACGGTCTTCAATTACATCTTTCAGGTGTTCCTGTACGTAATCTCTATCAATTACAATACTGTCTCCTGAACGGTCAGGAGCTTCGAAGGACAGGTCAGACAGAATCTTTTCCATGATGGTGTAAAGTCTTCTGGCACCGATGTTTTCTGTCTCTTCATTAATTTTTTGAGAGTTTTTCGGCAATTTCTTCCAATGCTTCCTTACTGAAATCAATAGTCAGATTCTCGGTTTCCAGCAGGGCTTTGTATTGAACTGTCAAAGCATTCTGAGGTTCAGTCAGGATGCGATAGAATTCGTCTTTGCCGAGTGCGGAAAGCTCTACACGTAAAGGAAACCGCCCTTGAAGTTCAGGGATCAGATCTGAAGGCTTGGCGTAGTGAAAGGCTCCTGCGGAAATGAACAATATGTGGTCAGTTTTAACCATGCCATACTTGGTGTTGACCACACATCCTTCCACTATGGGCAGCAGGTCACGCTGTACTCCTTCACGGGAGACATCTGCTGAGCTTCCGCCTGCATCATGTTTACCTGCTATTTTATCGATTTCATCGAGGAAAAGAATACCTGACTGTTCAACTCTTTCGCGAGCCAGCTCAGCAACGTTGTCCATGTCGATGAGTTTATCAGATTCCTGCTGGATGAGTATTTCGTATGCTTCGCGAATATTAACTTTGCGGGTTTTCTGTTTGTTGGGGAACATTTTGCCGATCATGTCATTGACCTGCATTCCCATATCTTCCATGCCGGGCATGGACATTATCTCCACACCTGTACCACCTTGAACAGTAACCTCAATTTCTACTTCACGCTCATCAAGCTTACCATCACGCCACATTTTACGGAATTTTTCACGAGTGGATGAGTTGTCTATAGCTGGCGCTTCTTCCTGAGGTTGTGGCTCTCCATTATTGAAGAAACCCATTCCCTGCGGTTTAGGCTTGGAAGAGGGCAGCAGGATATCGAGCAGATGCTCTTCTGCGTTTTTTTCGGCTTTGACCTTAACCTTGTCCATTTCTTCTTTGCGTACAAGGTTGATACCTATTTCCATAAGGTCGCGGACCATGGATTCAACATCTCGGCCTACGTAGCCTACTTCGGTGAATTTGGTTGCTTCAACTTTAAAGAACGGACAGCCTGAAAGTTTGGCCAGACGGCGGGCAATTTCAGTTTTACCGACGCCGGTGGGGCCCATCATGATGATATTTTTGGGTGAAATTTCATCGCGCAGCTCTACTGGAAGCTGCTGTCTGCGCCAGCGGTTACGCATGGCAATTGCTACCATACGTTTTGCATCAGCCTGACCGATGATGAATTTGTCCAGTTCCGATACGATTTCTCTAGGTGTAAGATTGCTCATTATGCGGCCTTTCGAGGATTATTTTTCAAGGGTTTTGAGAACAACGTTGCCGTTGGTGTAAACGCAGATTTCGCCAGCGATTTCCATCGCCTTTTTGGCAATTTCATTGGCGGGCATGTCGGTGTTGCGCAGTAGCGCACGAGCTGCGGAAAGAGCATACGCTCCGCCAGAACCGATGGCAGCCACTCCGTCATCAGGTTCGATAACATCACCGTTACCACTGATGATAAGGATATGTTCGCCGTCTGCAACCATGATCATGGCTTCCAGTTTGCGCAGATATTTATCTGTCCGCCAGTCAGTAGCCATTTCAACTGCGGAGCGTACAAGGTTGCCCGCGTAGGTCTGGAGTTTTTTTTCAAATCTTTCAAAAAGGGTGAAAGCATCGGCAGTGGCTCCGGCAAATCCAGCCATTACTTTATCATTATAAAGGGTGCGCACTTTCACAGCAGAGTGCTTCATGACAATGGCCTGTCCCATAGTGACCTGACCGTCACCAATCATGGCAGTGCCATTATCGTCTTTGACTGCCAGAATGGTAGTACCTCTGAGTTCCATTTTTATCTCCTGATTCAACTTTATTATGATGCGCTGCGCGCTTTTGATAATCTTATTTCGCCTCCAGAGGCTAAAGGGGATAATCCGCTTTAGAATCCCTGATTAGGGGGAGGCTGAATTCTTAAACTACCAGAACATAAGACTTGTGGTGGGGATGGCAAGGGGGTGATCATAAATTAAAGCCCTTCTTCCGACTGCTAAGCTGCCGGAGGAAGGGCTTTAAAATCAATATCAAATTAAAAACAGCAAATAAGACCTTACTGTGAATCTTCCCTCAAAGCTTTAATAGCTTTTGCATAAGCCCTAAACACATTTTCCCTGTTGATGATCCCGATAATCTTGTTGGGGTCTTCCTCGGTTACTACCGGGATTTGTCCATAATCGGTATCAACGAATTTTAATAGGGCAGTGTAAAGATCGTCGTCTTCCATCAAAGTGGCAGGCTTGGTTGCAAGATCTTTTGCCAGAATGAGGTCGAACAGGTCGGGGTTGAACAGATGATTTCTTACATTTTGAATGGTCAGAATCCCGGTTATGATGCCTTCATCATTTTTGACCGGAAAGTACAGTTCATTGGTGTTGGCAATGATATCTGTGAGCGCTTTTAGTGTAGTTCCCTCTTCAAGTGTGGTCACGCGACCGGGTTTAAAGTGGGTGTCTACATGTAAGCCTTCTAGGATATTGATGGTCTTATCCTCGATGTGAGCCGGTGAATCAAATTTACTTTCCACCTGGTGCTCATAGAGTGAGAAGCTGCGACCAAGAACAATGCACAGTGCTGAGGCCAGCATGAGTGGAGCGAGAAGCCCGTAACCTTGCGTGAGTTCGCAGACCATGATCAGTGGACCGATGGGCGCTTTTGCCACTCCGGCAAAGAAAGCCGCCATGCCGACCAGAACATATCCACCGGGCTGAGTGACGATGTCAGGATAATATTTGCCGGCAACCTGGCCGACAATACCTCCGGTCATTCCGCCAACAAAAAGAGCAGGTGCAAACATACCGCCAGACATACCGGAGCCGATGGTCATGGAGGTTGCGAAGGTTTTTCCGACTACGATTGCAAGCATCATCATCAGAGGAATTTCGCCCATGATTGCCATCTCAAGCCAGCCGTAACCGCCGGATAGAACCTGCGGGAAAAACATCCCCATGGTTCCCATCATCAGGCCGCCCAGAGCTGTGGCCCACATCAGTCCTACACGGTCTTTAATCTTGAAAAATACTGAGTATTTAATGAACCGGAAGGTGCGTATATACATCCAGCCCGCAAATGTGCATGCCAGAGCCAGAACTGTATAGAAAATAAGTTCTTTAGGATCGTGGAATACAAATCGCGGAATACCGAAGATCGGCTCAGTCCCGTAAAAAAAGGTGAACAGTGAATATGAAACAACAGAGGAAATAACTGAGGGCAGGATTGCCTCAGATTCGAAATCCTCGCGGTAAATTACTTCAATAGCAGTCAGGGCGCCGCCAAGGGGAGCACGGAAAATAGCTCCAAGCCCGCCTGCAGCACCTGCAAGCAGCAAAATTCTACGTTCTTTGGCAGAGAGCTTAAGTTTCTGGGCTAACCATGAACCGACTCCAGCACCCATTTGAGTAATGGGACCTTCCCGTCCTGCACTACCGCCGGTGGCAATAGTGAAGACAGAAGTCAGTCCTTTGATGACCGGAACGATAGGGCGCATGAGTCCGCTGCCCTGATGGAAACATTTAATAGTTGCATCAGTGCCGTCTGTTCCACCGGCTATCGTTTCAGGTATGTACTTGTTTACCAGCCAACCGGTAACTAAGCCGACAATGGTGGTGCAGATGGGGATGGTCCATGTCCTGAGCTGTCCGGGGATACCGTGAAAGATTTCCTCTCCTTCAGGGGCGGGCAGAGACAGACCTGCCAGCTGACTTAGAAACATGAATTTCCCGAATTCAACAGCGGCAAAGAATAACACGGCAACAACACCGGAAAGTATACCTACCAGTATTCCAAGCAGCAGCCATCTGAAGTGGCTTACATTGCGATAAGAGCGGGCGAGGTCTGCCCACATCTTAAGTTTTAAAAAGGGACTCATTAACAGGCTCCGGGTCCTGATTCTGTTAAATGCAGACCAGGCCGCACCTGTGATTCAGGATATGAGAGAATTGATTTGGCAAGTTCTATGTCTATTGAGATGCGCTCTTTGAGCTCATCAAGTCCATTGAATTTTCGTTCGGAGCGGATTCTCTGGATGAAATGGACTCTTATATGTTTGCCGTATAGATCGTCTGAAAAATCTAAAATATGTGCTTCAACAGAAAGTGCTTCATTGCCAAAGGTCGGATTCTTACCGATGTTGGCTACACCGGGGCGGACCATGCCGTCTACTTCAACCCTGATGGCATAGACACCTTTCTTTGGAAAAAGTTCGTCTTCAAGTTTGATGTTTGCTGTGGGGAATCCAAGCAATCTTCCGCCGCGATTCATGCCATGCACCACCTCACCGCGGACTTGATAGAATCGGCCCAAAAGAGGGCGTACGTCCCAGACGTTCCCTTCGGTCACAAGATCACGAATACGTGAAGAACTGACTACGGCATCTTTAATAATAACCGGGTCCAGCCGTTCAATGCCGTATCCGTATTTACGGCCTAGATCAGCAAGAATTTCGTAGTTTCCACTGCGTCCTTTTCCGAGGGCATAGTCATAGCCTACAACCATTTCTTTCATGCCGAGGGGATCTATAAGGAATCTCTTGATAAATTCTTCTGGAGACAGAGCCGCAATTTTCCTGGTGAAGTTCAATGCTAAAATGATGTCCGGCTTGTGCTGGGCAATTAGTTCAATCTTTTGCGAGGTCAGGGTTATGAAGGGCGGTGTTTTGCTGTTTACAAGAACCCTTAAGGGATGTGGGTCAAAGGTTACAACAACACTGGCAAGACCATTGGCTTTTGCCTTTTGACATGTGCTGCAAATGAGTTTTTGATGTCCTTTGTGAACACCGTCAAAGTTTCCGATTGTAACACATGCGCCGTTTTCCGGCTTTATAATTTCGTCTATTGATTTTGCGATGATCATATTCGCTTCACTTTATTTAGCGAGAGTTAGTGGAAACGATACCAACTACATTAAAACTTACTATCCTTCAAGTTGTCATGTTGATGAGTAATTTATTTCACAAGCCTCAAGGAGCTGTAAAAACAATATGTTATCGCTGTCAGTCCTTTTGCTGGTCATAGAAAGTTGAGAAAAATCATTTTTGAGCTTTTTCACTAGGAGGTTGTGGACTGATAATCTCTTGCAGCTTGCGTAGCTCCTCTTTTTGTTTAGTTGTTTTTGCTAGTCCTTCAGCCTTTTTAAGATGAAACATGGCTTGCTTGGGATTACGCCCATATAAAGATGCGTAGGCCAGCTGTACGTGTGCCTCAAAGTAGTTTCCGGATTCGCCCAGCATACGACCTAGATGATAAAGAATTTCCCGGTCTCTCGGCACCATTTCTGCTACGCGGCGCATGGTCAGGATTGCTTGCTTATAGTTTTTTCGAGCAGCGTCAACTCTAGCAATAAAGAATAAGGTCATGGCATCTCTAGGGTCACGCATATATGCTTCCCTGAGTAGGGGAGCAGCCTTATCCATTTTGCCGATAGTAAAATAAAAACGTCCCTGTTCACGAAGAATAAGAGTGTCTCCTGGGCATTCCGTTCGGGCTGTTTCAAATGCTTTTTCGGCTTCCTGATTCCTCTTCATGCGTGAAAGTATTATTCCCAGTCCCAGCTGATCCAGACAGGTCCGTTTTTCTTTAGGTATGTTTTTGTAGTGAGCCAAAGCAACTTCAGGATCGGTCATGCGTGCCCTGATCAAAGTTTTTATCTTATTGAATTGAGCATCATCGTTTCGCCTTTTGAAGTAATCAGGAGGCATTCTGCTGAAGCGGTCTTTTAGGTAGTCAATACGCGCATCAAGCCCGGGGTGGGTTGAGAGGTAGGTCGGTATATTGTTGTTGCTTACATACCATTGACGTTGTTTCATCGCTTTGAAACTATCAACCATGCCTGTGGGGTTGAATCCAGCACCAAGAAGGTAGTTCATTCCCAGATGATCCGCCTCTCGTTCGTTATCCTGAGTGTAGGACAGGTAGGCACTCTGACCTGCACCCATTGATCCCATGGCAAGAGCCTGTCCTATTGATGCAGAGTTGCTTCCTCCTGACATGCCGATAAGCATGCCTGCAAGTGTACCGAGTGCACTGGCTATGTTGACCAGTTTCATTTTTTCCATGCGCCTAGCTACGTGACGCAAAGATACGTGAGCAAGTTCGTGACCGATAACAGCGGCAAGTTCTGATTCGTGTTTAAGGTTCAGGATTAAGCCTGTGTAGATATAGATATAGCCGCCTGGCACAGCAAACGCATTCATTGAATTGTTGCGCAGTACAGCTGCAGTGATGGGGAATGGCTGCGGAGGCATTTGTTTTGCTACACGGGCTACAAGTTGTTTTACGTAATCGGTTACTTGCGGATCGAGAACAATAGGAAGTCTTTCATGAACCATTTTATCAAATTTTTTACCAAGTTCAATCTCATCTTTGACTGTAAATTCACCAAAAATAGATGACGCAGTCGCTTGCGGTGTTATTGAGAATAGGAAAAATAACAGCAATAGAAATGCAGTAAATTGTGTATGTATTTTGCTTTTGAAGTGCATATTGGTTTGGTATAAATTAAATATAGGTTGGTATAAGTTGTCAGAAAAATTCTGAGTAAATTTCGGAGTATGTATATACTAATTAATTAAATTTTTGATCTCTTACCTTTCTAAACATTAAGTACTCAGAACTAAGAAGTAAAGCATAGTTAGATAAAGGAACAAAAAAGGCCTCATGATTATTAATCATGAGGCCTTTAATTGTGCGTGGTTTTGTATAATGGGTTATTTGCCCATCATCTCAAAGAACTCTTCATTGTTTTTGGTACCTTTCATCTTATCAAGCAGGAACTCCATTGAATCAATGGAGTTCATAGGAGCAAGAAGCTTTCTAAGAATCCAGACTTTATTAAGAACAATCTGATCAAGCAGAAGTTCTTCTTTACGTGTTCCGGAACGGTTGATGTCGATTGCCGGGAATACGCGTTTTTCAGCAAGTTTGCGGTCAAGATAGAGGTCCATGTTGCCTGTTCCTTTGAATTCTTCAAAGATAACTTCATCCATGCGTGATCCTGTATCAATAAGCGCAGTTGCGATGATAGTCAGGCTGCCGCCTTCTTCAATATTGCGGGCTGCACCGAAGAATCTTTTGGGGCGCTGCATGGCATTTGCATC
>JMSU01000319.1_pt1 | contig 13273 bp, 17 predicted proteins | sample 179011 | NCBI WGS metagenome assembly JMSU01 (sample SAMN02769580, study PRJNA246767) | bioreactor metagenome | isolation source: Culture-1 Bioreactor ArsB derived from microbial biomass from the upper 2 cm... | place: Germany: Bremen | collected day 87 after inoculation
ATTAACTGAGAATATAACTATTCATGCTGTTACTAAGGGGGTGGAAAATTATTATGAAAAAACATAAGGATATCATAATTTTTATTATAGTACAAATTCTTCATTTTTTTCTTTAAAGGCTATTTACCATATAGGTTTTTACTGGGAAGTTGATGACACATTGAGAAGAATTCTTATTTTATCAATCATACTGAGTAGTGGATATATTAATTTTATATGGCTTAGAAGATATCTTAGAAAACACAATAGTATATTAAGTGGATTTTTATGGTGGTAACATTAAATAATATTTAATATACAATTGAAAAATTGCATATTTAGATAAAAAATTTGAAATGAGGAGGATATTTATGTCATACGTACATACGAGAAATGAAAGTAATGATGGTTACAAATTTACAAACAAAGCAGCTGAAGGAATGTATAATAATGCAAAAAAAACAGTAGAGGACTTATCTGATAGAACAAGAAAAAATAGAGATAATGTTATTTCGGTTGTTGAAAATTCTTTCGGGCCAGGAGCTTATGCAACTTCAATAGTTAGAACTGAAACCAAGACATCAAATGATAATATTCATGAGGCAACAATCAAGAAGACTGCAATAAACATAGATGCATCTGCACGTGTTTCGAAGAAGGTAAAGGAAGCTATTGATAAAACAACGAAGTATTTTACCGATCCTATGGACCCAAGTAAGTATGGTGGTGTTTACAAATATAAGAATAGAAACAGACCCAAAATGGCTCCAAACAAAGGCAATGAAAGCAGTAGTACTAGCAAGAGTAGCAACTCAAGAAAGCGTGAAAGATTAGAAGAGAAACGTGAAGATAGAGAAAGTCGAAGTGAAGAAAGAAGATCAAACAGAAAAAGTTCCAGCAGAAGCTGGCGTCCAGAAAGATCGGATAGATAATATTCAAAATTGATATAACTTATATGTTTATGATCACTATCTAGATTGAGGCGGAGTATGTAAATAACTTTGTGCTTTAATTCATTATCAAATCAATGTTTCTGATAATAATGATTCAAAATATCTAGCTAAAGTATAAATTTATGGTAACCGAAAGTATACTAAAATATACATGATTTTAGGATACTTTCGGCTAATCTATAATATCATATGCATTAAAAAAGACCTCTATCCACCTTTATGATAAGATCCTCGAAGCATTGTAGTAAGTCTAATTTTTTTGAAAAACCTGTTTTACAGATATTCTATTTTTAATGATTCTAGTAGAGTTTTGATACAAACTTTAAAAACAGCTATATTTTAAATAGTATCCAGCGGCAACTACAAATTTCAAACTTCAACTCATATACTCTTGTTACTCCATTAACAGAGCTTTAACATTTGAAAATTAGCATGTCATTCTTGCGAGTCATTTTATCACCTTCATCTTAGTATTTCTTACCGATATATTATTATAATACCTGAACATTAGTTCGTCAGTCAATAGATGTTCAGAACGATTATTCCATATATATCCTTGATTATTACCATATTTTTCAAAATAAGTTTTCATCAATTTTTGAATAGAATATTTTCTACTGGAAGTACTAATAATGAATAAGACCATCTCTGACGGTCTTTTCCTGCTTGCTGCGTCTCTCGCTAACGCTCCCTCCTTGCTCCGCAATACTTATTGTACAATCATATAATCTTTATTCATACTACTAATGTCCATCTATTTCAGCTATATTTCCTGTAAATAAAGGAGAAAATATAACCAAAAATACAACTAATTTCATAAAAAAATAGAGTAGATTAGAAATCTACTCTATTTAAATATCTTTCTTATATCAATACAATCACTTTTAATCTGAATAAATCTTACCTCTGTATACTTAGGAAGCTTAAGTTTTTTGTCGGTGATAATTATAATTTTAGGAAATTCATAGTTTTTTGGTACAAAACCCAGCAGGTCTTTGAAGTATCTATTATATCTGCCACTCAAATATAATTTGTCATATTTTTCGAAATCAAATTTATCTCTTTTATTATGACTTTCTATGAAAAAATAGTGATCTCTATTTATTCTTAGTATCATATCAGCTTGAATACCTTCAATTTTGTATTCAACGCTCCACCAATTTGAAGGTATTTCACCCTTAATTTCTTTTAATTTAACCATAAAATTCGCTAATTGCAATTGATGTTCTATTTGTTTTTTTGCACAAGTAAAATAGGTATATTGCATATTAATGTGTATTCTATCTCGCTTTATATCTGGCAAATCTCTAGCTTTATTCTTATTTTGATATATTGCATCTAATCTTTTTCTTGCTTGAATTTTAGGGTACTTTTTATCACCCCAGAAGTATTGTGCTACATGATCTGTTTGAACAGCTTTTAGTTTATCTATCCATTCAGCAATCCTATAATCTCTCTCTTGTAATTTATAGTTTCTTTTAACTTGCATTTAACCACTTCTTTTCTTCGCCATCATCAATAAGCATAGCTTGAAATTCATACTCCTTATCAGTCAATAAAATTCCCCTACCAGGATGCTTTAAATAAGCTGCACTATCACTATCAAGAAATATCTGACTATTAACCCTATTACGAGTTTTAAATACAATAGTTACAGGCATATTTGCCTTTAAAGTACCAGGAAGTATTTCACGGGATGCTCTTTGTGTACACAGTACTAAATGTATTCCTACTGCTCTTGCCTTTCTTAATAATTCATCTATATTCTTTTGTATTCTGGGATGATCTTGTAAATCTGCATATTCATCTATTATATTTAAGATATAAGGTAATTTTTCTTTATGGGATTTATTATACTGATCTAAATTATGGCAATTAGCTTCTTTTAAAAAATTAATTCTTTTATTCATTTCAACTATCAACTTATATATCAGTTTTTCAGCATCATTTATATTATCGCATAAACTCTTAATGTGCTTACAATTTTTAAAATCATTATAATCCACACCTTTAAAATCAATTAAATTAATATCTATCTTTTCAGGAATAGTGTTCTTAATAATATTTACAAGCATCTGAATTAAAAATTTTGTTTTTCCCCACCCTGTCATTCCACCAATAAGTACATGAGGAGTCTGATGCCCTAGTTTGAGCGTCTTTATTTTATCATGCTCTATATATCCAATTAGTAACTCTAGTGGGTGATCTACCTTAACAGTTTTGTAAAGATATAGTTTTTTGAGTTTCTTTTCAACTACTCTTATAAGCACATGTTTATTGCAATATTCAATGTCTATTTTTACATTTAGATGTTGTTCTATTTTTTTCTTTTGCTTGTCAAAATCATCAGTACTTAAGCCAAGTGGTAGACTAACTAGTAAATCATAGCCGTAATCCCTTTTCGTTTTCTTAACTATTTTAGGTAATGTTTTATTATCATTGTTCTCTATATAAAGACCTAATGCTCTGAATATCTTATCCCACTTACTATCCAACTTATCTAAATAATGTAACCCTATTGTCAAACCACCCAAAGCATAAAACCCTATTTTTACTGCTGTGTATGCTGGAAACCATGTTACAATTATGCTGCCAAATATTATACTTCCTAAACCAGTAGAAAATAAGCTATTATCTTTGTTTTTGGAATCATTATTTAAACTTTTGCCTATAGAGTCAATTAAATTTAAATCTGACACGTCTATCCCCTCCATAAATCTAGAATAATATAATTCATTCTAAAACAACTTAGATTACAGTCCTAATATCCAAGGAGTATATTAGGACTGAGATTCATTGAAGGAGATGGAAATGAGACAGATGTTGGCATTGGTATGAATATCAAATCATTCCCATTGTAGTTTTTTTCACTATAATGGTTTTTTACAACCATTTCTTTGATTTTCTTTCTAATGTTTTTATGATCTTCTCGAAGCAATTTTTTATTTCGTAATCTATTTTTTAATTTTCTCAATACCTGTTTCCTACTACCTTCAGTTTTCTTTTCATCTCCCAATTCTTCGTCAACCATACTTTTAAGTTCTTTTATATCATCGTCTGAAAGTAAATCTTCATTATTTTTCAGTACTCTCAATGTTTCTGAAATTTCTCTTTCCTCGTGTTCCTTTAAAGCTTTCTTTAGCCTTTGCTTATCCTGTTGAATTTCTTCTTTAAGCTGCCTTCCAAAGTAATTACCTATTTTTCTACCTATATATTTCGTAAATGGCTCTGCAAATGATTGAAAAGGAACTGAAATCAAACTAATTACAAGTAGTAAGAAAACTATTTTTTTCACAGACAACTCCTCCTATTTGAACTTATTCATTAAGGCTTGAATATCAACTTTTTGACCATGAGTATTTTTTATAGTTTTTTCATTTGCATAATCTCTTCTTACTATTCTTTTTGGTATTTCAATTTGTGTCCTTTGCTTTTCCAATCTATTCTGTTTTTCTTCATCTCTATTTATACTATCAATGAGTTCAGCAATTCTTTGATCAGGAAATGGCATACCAGTTGCAATAATAAGATGTTCATTGAAGGCATTGTAACCCTCAAACTCATCGATCTTTGGCTCCCCTATAATCTCTCTTAAGCAACCTTCTTTTACCTTATCATTCGTTTTTGAAATAGCTAGATATTTACATCCAAATGATGGAGGTGCAAAAATATTGCTGTCTATTTGTTTATTTAATCTAATTCCTAAGTTTGTAGTTATATCATCTTTTTCAATATAAAATGGAGATTCTTTACTAGCTGAAAATGCTTCTGTATCTGAAATGGCAGCTATATAAACGCATCCGTTTGCTCTTGTCATAGTTAATCTTTCATCAGAATCAATTGCTCCTCGTTTATCAGGGTTTGACATATTAATATATCTATCATATAGCTCTGCAAATCTTTTATTTATAAAGAATCTATCACACTGATTATTATCAAGAATATATATGCCACTAACTCTATCTAACTTTTTCAGGTCTTCATAAAAATCTACTGCATTTTCTCTTATCTTTCTTGCCTCAGTAAAGCTGGGCAGTACAGCAATAATGTTAAATATTTTGTCTGGATATTCAGCACTCAAATAAGCAGCTACTAGAGGCATTCCTCCTCCTCCAGTACCACCACCCATACTTGTAAAAAGGTTAATTACCTTCTTGCTATAAAAATAGTTTATTATTACATCTCTAATCTCTTTATATCTATTGCCTACCATTTCTAATGATTTCAGTCTGTTTTTAGAGCAACCATACATACCTGAAATATGGTATTGATTTGGACATTCATTTGCTGCTAAATCTGGCTGAGCTGTATTGGCAATTAATGAATCATATCCTAAGTTATACAATTCATCAACCATGTTACTCCCACAGGCTCCAAACCCAAAACACCCAATGTCATGTTTCATCATTTTAAATTCCCCCTAAACATTTTTTTCAATCTTCTCTATTCCTTTTTTTGTAATATAATAAGTTTTTGATTGCCATTGCCTAGCCCCTTCATTAACATAATTCATTTTAATAGAAGTTTTTAAAGTATTTGTAATCTTGTTTATAGATAATTTAATATTTTCTTTTTCAAGTCTTTCTTTTATATTTTTTTTAGTATAACTCTTAAACTCAGTATTACATCCTTCATTGTATAACAGTAGGAGTACACCATAGTCGTTTTTGCTTAACAATTATTTCACCTCCAGTTAATATTTGTTTGATATTTGGTTTACATTACATTCATATGCAAATTATACCAGAATATTGTCTGTCCAAAAAGAATTATTTTACGTTTCGTGAAATTTTTATAGTTAACTTGAAATTATTACACATTCCAATTTATAAATTGTATAATAAATATGGAGGGATTTGTATGGGTATTTCATATAAAGGATTTAGACATAAATTAGCTGAATACAATATTAGACCTATTGATATATCAAGAAAAACAGGAATTAGTCCTGGAGTTTTTACAAAAATTAACCAAGATGAATATGTAAAGATTAATACATTGGAATTGATATGTAAATTTTTTAGAGACAGATATAATGATAACTGTGATTTTGGAGATTTAGTTGAATACATAGATGACTCTAAATAACATTAGAGTTGTTTTTGAATAAAAATATAATAAATTCGTCAATAATATATCTGAGGTGATAATATGGATATATATTTGAAGTTAATTTTATTGACCATTGTCACAATTGCCGTAGTTAATTTCTTAAAGTTTACTTTTAGGTATATTAAATTAAATAGGCTTGCGGAATTGGAAACTAATAGGTTGCTATATGGTGTGTATTCAGTAAGACATCTATATTCTTTAACACCTAGCGAGTTTGAAAGCTGGTGTGCTTTTTTATTAAGACGACTTGAATATAAAGATGTTGTTGTGACCATCACCAAAGGCGATGGTGGAAAAGATATTATATGTGAAAAAGATGGTAAAAGAATTTACGTTGAGTGTAAGAAATATTTATATAGGGAATTAGCAGAACATAATAAAGAAATGGGCTGTAAGGACAATATTAATCATCAAGTAGTCGGAAGGGAAGTTCTTCAAAAACTCGTTGGAGCAATGGTTGGTGATGGAATATATAAAGGAATAGTTATAACTACTAGTACATTTAATTCTAATGCAATAAAATATGTAAATGGTTTACCCAGTAAATATGAAATTGAATTAATCGATGGAAAGACTTTGTGCAAAATGTATGAAGAAGTAATTTTTGATCAGTTAGGTATAACTCGAAGAATTCCAATTATTGATATGATTAAATAATTTATAATTATGACTAATATTTAATTATCTCAACTAAAACTCTGCTGAGAAGTAGAGTTTAAACTTCATAAATAATAAAAATATAATAATTTACTACAAAACATTGACATGTATTTTAATCTTTGATAAACTAGTCTCAGGAGGTGAATAATATGTGAGAAAATACAGAGTTTGGTGAAGGTCTATTTGAAAAACATTGAATAATAAAAATATAATTTCTAAAGGAGTTTTTGCAATGTTCTATTCAGGTCAGTTAAAATTAAAGGCATCGAATGATAACTACGGAATCTATACAGGCGATAGGTTTATAGATATATCGGAGATTCTTGACAAGCATTATAAGGCTGAGGATCATATACATATTAAAATCTTAGACAGCAATGATAATAAACTAGTCAATAAAACTGGTATTTTACACAAACACAAGGTATCAAAAAGCTATTATTTATACTACCTAGATGAGATAGATATAGATAATATCCTTTGGAATTTGGTTGAAAAGAAAGTAAGCATTTTTATAAAAACATTAAATAATAAAAATATAATATTTAAAGGAGGTTTCACTTTACATAATGAGCAGAATTAATATTAGGACTACTAAGGAATATCATGACATTGTATTTGGAAGATGTGGAGAAGGAAATGGGATTGAGGATGAAAATTTAGAGTTTTGGAAAAGATATGCGGAATCATCAAAAGATTTCTCACTAGATTTATATGAATATTTGAGGGATCATGAAAATGATTGTGAAGGTTGGGATTATAATGAGTAGATATCTTCTTAAGTACAAAGGAACTTACCGTGTTAAAGCAAAATATGACTTGTCAACAAATGACTATCCTAGAGATGCTAAAGGTAACATTGAATCAGATTTTGATGATTTATACATAGACTGTCAGCAAGGGACAGAGATATGGCATTATGGTAAAAAAGTTTTAGTTGCTCTAATACCTTCAGTTGGCAGAGGTAAAAATATAATTAGGAAACTTGAAGATATGGGCAAACAAGATATCATCATAAAACATGAAGTTACTGATGCAGAAGTATTAATTTATTTTAAAGCCAAAGATATTGAGACTATGGCAAAACTATGTAAGGTTAAGACTTGTGGTTGTAACATAAGTCCATTTTCAGTTAAAAACCTACCGAGAGATAAGCCAAAATGGAATAAGTATGATCCGAAGGACAAGGATGTATATGATAAAATGATTGAATTACTCAAAGTTTGGATTCCGAACCAAGGTATGCAGCTTGGTAAAGCATATCGTAAGTTTTACAGTAATTTTGGAGAGAGTATAGGTTTTGATTTAGTTAAAGAAAGCAAGGAGAAAAATTTTAAACCTTTACATATTTTAGACATGAATGGATTTGTGGAAGATGCAGTTGGATGGTTGGAGAAAAATCTTAGGTAGGATTATTTGCTTAAATCGCACAAATCGAGGTTAATTTTGAGAGTTTTATATGGTTTAGGTATGATAGGTATATTGGGTATTCAAAAACGCTTAAAATTCTCTGTAGTGGAATTTTAAATTGAGAAGTTTTGTTATATAAATATAATTAGTTTTTAATATAAAAAGGAGATAAATATTATGAATGAATTGAAAATTATAGGTGAACAAAATGTAAGTGGAATGAAATTTATAGGAATGGAAGGTGGTTTTGGTGAAGGCAAGAAGGCTATGTTGGATATATAAATAGAAATATTAATTCTAATATTAAAAGATTTAAATTTGGAATAGACATTATTGACCTTCTAAATGCATCAAATGCATTTAGATATTTTGCAAAAGAAAATGGTCGGATTGGAAGCAATAGAACAAAAAATGTTTATATATTATCGGAGCGTGGTTATTCTAAATTATTGAAAATAATGGATGATGATTTTGCATGGGGACAATATGATAAATTGGTAGATGATTATTTTAATAAAAGAGAAACTATTAAAACATTAGGATTAGAAGAGAATTTGACAATGATTACAAATTTAACTCAAGCTATTCAGTTAACAGCAAATAGTATTAGAAAGATTGGAACGGAAGTAGATGGGATAAAAGATAGTCTCGATGAGATAAAAGGAACTGTGAACAAGAAGGATAGTCAAATAAATAAATTAATAGATAATATTGGTTTAAAATCAAAGCATACAGTAAGACTTACTAGATTTTTAAAAAATAAAGTTTCTCAATTAGTTAATAGTAGAGACGTCTTAAAAATGAAGCATTCTAGATGTCAAAACGCAAAAAATAAGCTATTTACATATATGGGAGTTAATAAATGGGAGGATATTTCAGTAAGTGAAGAAAGTAAAGCGCATGCTTTTATAGACACCTTAGAGCATGAAGATTTGTATTATTAGTAAGTAAAATAGAACTTTTATCGAGAGTTGTAATACTAAAAATATAATTGTGAAAGGGTTGAATTCTATAGGTAACTTAAAAAACCAAATTAAAATATATAGCGTAAATACCAAGTGTTTTTACACGGATAAGGAAGATAATATTCATAGGAACATTAGAAATAAGATGGCACTTATTAGAGCAATTGAACATTACTATTTATACGAATTCTTATACAAGCATAGTGCCATAACAAAAGAACAGTTAGATATTGAAAACATATATGATTGTTATAATAAAATGCTTGATAACAATTATATTGTTCTAGGTAAGAGAAGGACAACATATAAAAAGAAGATAGCTAAATTAAGAAAAAATAACAAATATGTATACAAAATCAAAGAATATAAAAAAAGAATAAACAATGATGCTGAGTATTTAAAATTCAAAAAACAAATTAAAGAATTGTCTAAAGAACTTAACAGTCTAATAAAAAGTAATAATAAGGTCCGAGTACTGAATGAGTACAAAGTTGGAAAATACAATATTATTGGAGTATTTGATAGCGCTTTATCAAGAGCAATGAATATAAAGATTGATAGTTTCACTGAAGATATTATATGTATCAAGTCTAAAAATAACAAGATGATTGAACAACTTATTTTAAATGGATTTAAGTATAAAGATCATAAATATAAATATTTTACCTCAAGTGCTGGACAAATCAGAACTAAAAAAACTATGTGGATAAAGGAATCTACGTGGGAGAGAATAGAAAAAAATATTATGTGTGGATTAACAATAGATGATATTAATGAGAGTGAAGAGCAAGGATGTAATACAAATAAATTTATGGCTTATTGTGCTTTAGTTCAATCTGCAACTGAAGAAATAGGAGAGTTTGATATTGATAGGTGTATTGTAGTTGATGATTTTATTACCAAAATAAAAGGTAAAGTGGATTATATAAATAAGAATACTATAAATAAGAAAAATTTTAAAATCGAGCACAATAAAAGTATGGATATTGAAATAGAGCATAGCGACGGATGTGGTATGGTATTACCTAAAATAAGTAAGAGAAATTTTATGATCAGGCTACCTTGGTTAAAAGGTTTGATGGCAAGTGTAGACTTCATAAAATGGAACCAAGAGTATAACAATGGTATATGTAAAGTGACTGATATATGGGGTAAAGAATGGGATTTGATAGAAGATAATATTCAATATATTTTTAGTAAGTCGCAATTCAAGATGTGGAAGTATTACAAAAATTGGCAAGAATATAAGAATTATTTTAAACTATATATTTGCCAGGCAAATAAGTGTAATGAAGAATTGGATTTTGGAGAGTTTAAAAACAAAAAATACAATTATCAAATGTGGCAAACTTTAACCGATATGAGTAGAGATGAGGTTAGATATTTTACAAAATTTGCCATTAAAGCAATAGATGAAGCTTATAGTACTAGAGAAGGTAAATTATCTGTGTTAGGTGTAAATAGAGAAGAATACAAATTAACAGGGTTACAAAAGATATTGAGAGTATATCCAGAGTTTTTAAATGATAAATATTGTAAAGATAAACTATCTAGTGCAATTACAAAATATAAAAATGATATGAGACAAGGTAAAATTATTATTAATGCTAAGAGAACATTTATACTGCCGGATGTATTTGCTTGGATGGAGTATTTGTTTTGTGGCATAAAAAAACCCAAAGGAATACTAAAAAACAATCAAGTATTTTGTAAGTTGTATAAAAATCAAAAGAAATTATTAGTAAATAGAAGCCCCCACTTATGGAGAGAGCATCCTATAAGAGAAAACATTATCAGTATGGAGCATGATAGAGAAGCAAAGGAAAAATTAAGATACTTCTCAACGAATGCAATATATACTAGCATCCACGACCTTATAAGTAAGCTTTTACAATTTGATGTTGATGGAGATGAAGCATTAGCGGTAGCAGATAAGAAATTGATTTTTATTGCCGATAGAAATATGAAGGATATAAGACCATTATATTATGAGATGGGAAAAGCTAAGGCTGAGAGAATAACAAGAGAATCTTTATATAAAGGACTAAAAAATGCTTGGAAATATGGCAATATAGGAAAATTTAGCAATAAACTAACAAAACTATGGAATCATAAAAATATTGATTTAGATATAGCAAGAATTATTTGTGCTTTAAATAATTGGGCGATAGATAGTGCTAAAACATTAGAAATGCCTAGAATACATAAGAGTATTAGAACTAAACTAAGTTTAGTTGAGAAGTTAGGTCTTCCATACTTTTTTAAATATGTGAAGAACAATGAATATGTTGTTGAAGATATTAATGATAGTACTGTCAATATGTTTTGTAAAGAAGTAGACAACATTAAATTTAAAAACTATATCTGGGATGATTGTGGGAATTTTAGTAAGTATAATCTATTAAGCAAAAATATCAGATTGATAAAAATGGATGATGAAATTATTGAAAAATATGAAGAATTAGTTGAAGACATGCAAAAGAGATTTCATAAAAATAAAGAGGTTGAAAAAGAAGAATTGGCAAATAGTATATATAGTGAACTCAATTTGGAATTCAAAGAGTTCTGTGAAAGTTGTAATATAAGATATATAGATGCTGTAGACATGGTAATCAAATATATTTATGCTAACAATAAAAATGGTAGAAAAGCCTTTATGTGTGAAGTACTTACAGATCAGATATTAGATAATTTAAATAACAATATAAAAAAAGATATAGTTAATTGTGAATATATTATATGTAGTGAATGTGGTAAGAGAATTAAAAAGAACAGCAATAGACAAAAGATGTGTAATAAGTGTGCAAAAGAATTAAGAAAAGAAAGAGATAGAATAAGAAAAAGAAAAATTAAGTAGTTCCACTTTTCAAAATATCTTTGAACTGTTGTATTTTTCAACGATTTTAGGTGATTTTATTTTTCATTTCGAACTCCAATAATGCTTACAACAGTTGAAATTTCAACGTTTTTATCCATTTTTGACCTTACACTATATGAAGAGGGAGTGGATAAAATTACAGTACGAAGTTTGCTCAATTTTTAGGATGTCTATTCCCTTTTTATAATTCCAGGTAAAATCTTTGCTTTATTTTTAATAATATAAATATAATTATTTAGAACAAAACTTTTCCAAGAATTATTATGGGTATTCCCATTGTAATAAAATTAAAACACATACATTAAGGGAGGAACACAAATATGAACAAGGCACAATTAATAGGAAAGATGTCCGAAAAATCAGGATTAACAAAGAAAGATTCCGAGGCTGCTTTAAATGCATTTATGAAAAGTGTTGAAGAATCTTTAGTATTAGGAGAAAAGGTTTCACTTGTTAATTTTGGGACATTTGATGTGGGAGAAAGAAAAGCAAGGCAAGGAAGAAACCCTCAAAATCCTGAGCAAGTTATTGAAATTCCAGCTTCAAAGGCACCTAAATTCAAATCTGCAAAAGCTTTGAAGCAAACTATAAAAGATAGTTAAATAACAAAAATATAATTATATAATCATTCACAAAGGAGAGTGTATGCGCCCATTCACCCATAATAACTTGAACACTCTCTTTTGTGTCATTATTGTAGGCTGAATAAGACTCAGCTGAGGGAAAGGGTGGGGTAATTATTACTAAAAACCAAATAAATTTATATACACAAGACTCAAATATAATCGATATAAATACTAATTTATATAATCAAATAAGATCTAAGATAGTATATGAACATAAGTATATGATTGTGTTTAGAAGTAAAAATGGCTTTGTGGTATGGAACGTTTTAAAACCATTTTCAAACAATAAAATTAATGGGCATGCACACCTAGTGTCACTTAAAATGGCAAAATTATTATGTCAAAATGTTATAAATAAAAAAATGCCAAGAAGTAGATCAATATATGTACTAAGAGCATATCTAAGATGCTCAAGTGATGAAAAGTACTATAAAAAGATAGAAGAACTAATAAATATAAGAAAGCAAAAGGGTAAAAAATCAAATTACAAAAATAGAACTTATCTTTAAAGAAAAATGTTTGCATTCAGCTAGTAGTTAAAGGCTGAATTTAAACTAAATAATATCGCCTTAAGCAAACGGATGTATTTCAGTTGCGTAGAATGCATGATTTGGGATTATGCGGTCGTGGGTTCGAGTCCCACCATCCGTACCAATGACTTATTCATACATTATATATTTATCCCCCTTC
>JMSU01000320.1_pt1 | contig 13270 bp, 9 predicted proteins | sample 179011 | NCBI WGS metagenome assembly JMSU01 (sample SAMN02769580, study PRJNA246767) | bioreactor metagenome | isolation source: Culture-1 Bioreactor ArsB derived from microbial biomass from the upper 2 cm... | place: Germany: Bremen | collected day 87 after inoculation
TTTTAGGGCTTTTCTTTGGAAAATGATAAACAGCCAATAAATTGATAGTTTTTCTATTTATTGGCTTATTGCTATAATACTACTTAGGCTAAGTACTCTGTGAAATAAGTTCTGTATAGCATTTAGGGTCGCAGGTAGAATAATAGTTGTACCATGACTCAATAATCTCATAAGGGAAAACATTCAAATATTGTATAATGTGTTTCGTCCACAACAAATCTCTTGCTGAACTTGCAGTTGTCTAATAAAAATAGCTACACCTATATGTCACTGTTCTCATAATTTTTTATTAAAGTATTTTTCAGATGTTCCTTAATTCTTTGCTGGTAGGATAAAGGGGAAAGAACTCTAATTTTTTCTCCAAAACCTAAAATGATAGAAAACATAATAAAGTCATTTTCTTTTATAGCAACCTTTTTAACCATAGATGTTTCCAATACATTGATCACATCACCATGAAAATATTCATTAATCAAAGTTTCGATTTCTTTAGAATATTCAATGGTAACATATAGATTATCCTTATTTCTTTTTTCTTCATATTCATCAAGCAACTTTGCTACATCATAATCATTATCAAAATGCTCCTTGCTTACTTCTAAATTGCTCATTCTTACTATCTTAAACATGCGAAAATCACTCTTCTCTAAATCATAACCAAAAGCATACCAAGAGTACCATTTATAGAAAACATGTATGATATTACATTTAACTATCCGAGCATCACTATTGAGGCTAGTGTATTGAAATAAGACTGTTTTATTATGTTGAATAGCTTCTTTTAATATAGAGATATAGGAAGTTATATTTCTGTTTTCGTTTACTACAGAAAAATTAATATCTAGTGTATGATTATTATTCTTATCAGAATATATATGTTTTACTTTTTCATAGGTTTCATGGACCTTTTTTTCACCATAAACGCTTTTCAAGCTTTGTAAAGCAAGTAAAATATATTCCGAGTTGGCATTATCAATTATTTTTTCATTCAACCTATAATCACGATTGATTGAATAACCACCTTTAGACCCTATTTCAGAATAAATTGGAATCCCCGCTAATGTCAATGTATCTATATCACGAATAATTGTTCTTCGAGAAACATTAAAATGTTCAGCTAAAGTATTTGCAGTAACATTATCTCTATTTATTATATAAAATAATATTCCTAATAATCTTTCAATTCTCATCATCTCACCTCGATTCAATATATATAGATTTTATAGTGTTACTCAACAAATGGCAACGAGTTTCAGCAAATTATAGCTGCTTATTTATTATTAGTGGTTTTCCAATTATCATCTTTTACCAATGTTAAGATGAACTGTGATAGAGGGGTTACCTCTGAAAAAAGGAGAGTGTCATAGGTTAGAACGCATAATTCTATTGTGCCCTTTTTACGCTTAATTAAGAATTAGCGCATGAGTAGAGAAAATTAAATACTTTAAGATAAACTATGTTTTAATCTTCTATTTTTATATCAATTAATAATTCAACTACATAGTATGTATTGAAAAATAGTGTATCTCTATATTTTTCTGTAGATATTGATATAGGAGGTTGAAAATTAGTGACTTGCAATAAAGATTATCAAGACTGTAAATCTTGCAGAGTAGATTGTAAATCTGCTAAGTGTAAACCAAAGCACCCAAAACCAAACAAAATACTATTAGAATGCGGCGAAGGGACTGGGTCTAGAACCTTTACATCTTCCGATGATCTCCCATTTCAGCTAGCCCATGTAACCCTTGATACAACTTGCTTAAATCGACCAGAAGTATTAATAAAGTTTTCTAGTCTCGTTAGTATGGGAGTATTAGATAATGGTGGAACAGTTCGTTTACAATATGAGTTGTTTAGAGTATGTGGCAGTGGAGAACCAGTATGCCTTGGAATCTGGATGTTTGAGAAAGTTGATATTAATACTTTTTTCTTTGACAATATCGAGGAGTCATTCAGTTTCATATTTTGTGAATGTCAGATCGGGCACGGTTGTTGTGACTATTTTGTAACAGTTACACCGGTTGAAATAACCAATGCTAATGCAACGGTTAGCAATGGAAGAATGGCAGCATTATCCGGGTCTTCATGTGATTATTTAGAGAAATATGAAGACTTTGACTCGAAAGATACTAAATTGAATCTTAAAAATCCTAAGCCTAAAGAAATATTATTAGAATGTGGTCAAGGTAATGGAGGAATAGTTTTTAGGGAACCAACTGATCCACCAACTAATATAGCTCACGTTACTATAGATACAAATTGCTTAAATAGACCTGAAGTATTAATAGACTTTTCCAGTATCATTAAGTTTAATAGCAGTATAATAAATCTGGTACTTAAATTCGAATTATTTAGAGTTTGTAACAATGAGGTACCAGTGTCCCGTGGAACTTGGAGGTTTGCAAGAACAGGAGCTGATTTTTCGGCGGGTATTGATGAAGCTTTTAGTTTTATCTCTTGTGAGACCTTAACATGCCCTGGCTGTTGCGAATATTTTGTGACAGTTACTGTGTTAGATATATCTGGTGTTGCTGGTTCGACAGATATCTTGGCGATGATCGACAATGGAAGGATGATTGCAATAGCACAGTCAACAATGGACTGCAACTGCCATGATAATTATGAAAGCTTAGATGAAAAATGTTATAACATAAATTATCAGTCAGTACATCCAAAACCTAAGAAAATATTATTAGAATGTGGCGAGGGAAGTGGATACAGAAGTTTTACATCTTCAAATGATGCAGTATTTCAATTAGCGCATGTTACTATAGATACTACAAGCTTGTGTAAGGCTATGGTAAATGTTGAGTTTTCGAGTATCGTAAGTTTTGAGAGGTTACGTTTTACAAGTGGTAATGCTAGACTGCAATATGAATTATTTAGAGTATGTGATGGTAAAACGTCAATATCTCTAGGTGTTTGGTCAATAGACAAAATAAACTTTTCAGGCGATTTTTCCAATAGAATAACAAATATATTCGACTTTACTTTCTGTGACTGTACAACCTGCTCTAATTGTTGTGAATACTTTGTAACCGTTACACCTGTTGAAATAACGGAAGATGTAATACGCGTAACTGTCGGTAACGGAAGAATAGCTGCAATAGCCCAAGAAAGATAGAAAGGAATAATGTCTGTGTTCAGGTTAGAACACATAATTCTAATAGAATGAGGAACTGCTCTTAAGAAAGAGTAGTTCTTTTAAATTCGACAAAACTAGTCAAAGGAGTTTTGCAAAATCTGCATAATTAGAATAAGTAGAATCCATAGTTTATTTAGTATAGCTTTAGGCAGTAGCATCTATAATTTATTAAATTAAACTTAAATAAGATGATGAAAGTGATACACCATAAAAGAATTAGAATATGATTTATTTGAAAGGGACGTCACACAATTATTAAGAAAAAAACAGATCAGGCAGTCTTCCTAATGTGTCAGACTCATCATAACTATAAATTGGCTATGGTGATTTTTATGCGACAAGCAAAAGATAGAAAAGCATTTCCAGCAAATGAAGCTCTTGAAAAAAGGATATGGTCATTCATCTGTTTATAAATAGTTCATAATTTGTTTATAAATTTCTGGTAAAATAGTTTAGAAGAATATAGAAGGAAAGGAAAAGTAGTACATTATTTACTAGATGATGACCATATAAAAAATATTTCTAACCAATGCTTAATTCTGATGGTTGAGTAAATCATAAACAAAATATCTTAGTTTTAAGTGGGGGACATTGAATAGGAGTGATATAGCGAAAGGTAAACTTAGAAAAAAGAAGCAATTGTTTGTAGTAGAAAACTAGAAGGCTCTAAATAGAGAGGGGATTTGAATTTGATAAAAAAACTAACGTGCAAAAGAAACTTTAAAATTTTAATGGCGATTTCTTTGTTATTAGTAATTGTAAGTGTAACGGGTTGCCAAAGCAAAGATATTGTAGCTAGTGTAGGACAAGAAGACATTACTAAAGAAGAACTATATCAAAGCCTAGTTAATCAAAATGGGATAGAAGCATTAGAATTATTAATAACAGAAAAAATAGTTGAGTTAGAAGTTAAAAAGGAAAATATTGAAGTGCCTGAAGAAGATGTAGAAAAAGAAATGAAAAAAATCATAGATTATTATGGTGGTGAAGATGCATTTAATCAGGTGTTAGAGAATGCTGGATATACAAAAGATGATATGAAAAAAAATATTAAATCAAAAATAAAGATAGAAAAATTAATTGCACCTTCTTTAACTGTAACTGAAGATGAAATGAAACAATATTTCGATGATAATAAAGCGAGCTTTGCTACACAAGAACAGGTGAAGACGAGTCATATCTTGGTTGACAGTGAAAAAAAGGCTCAGGAAGTTAAAAATAAGTTGCTAGAAGGTGAAGATTTTAGTAAGTTAGCAAAAGAATATTCATCAGATCCAGGCAGTAAAGAAAAAGGTGGAGACCTTGGATATGTAGTAAGAGGACAGATGGTACCAGAGTTTGAGGATGCAGTTTTTACTTTAGAAGTAGGGAAAATTAGTGACCCTGTTAAAACTCAATATGGATATCATATTATAAAGGTTGAGGAAATAAAAGAGGCAAAGGAAGCAAATTATGATGAAAGTAAGGAAAAAATCAAAGAAACTTTAATTGAGCAGCAGATGCCAACAGCCTATGATGAGTGGCTTCAAAAGAAACGAGAGGAATACAAAGTAACAAACTCTCTTGAAAAAAAAGAATAGAAGCTATATAAGTAAAATCTTAAATCTCCTTTTTTATAACAGTAAAATGTTATGAAAAGGAGATTTTCCTTTACAAAAGAAGTAAAAAATGTATCAGGCTAGAAAACATAATTTTATTTTATTGAATATACGAAAACCTCATGTATGATATGGCTTCTAAGTATCTTTTATTCTTTATCTTGTAAATCTAGTGTTTTTATGTCTCTAAGTATATCAAAATTTAGACCAAGAAACTGCTTGTGAAAAAGAGTAATTTCTTTAAATTCGACAAAACTAGTCAAAGGGATTTTACAAAATTTGAGTAAATAATTATAGTGATTTAATAGAAGTGAACAGATAATAGGGTGAAAGTATGAAGGCTGGATATCTTGTTCTTTTAGCGTAGATTACTTTGATTTCATAATTGGGCTATGTAGAAAATTGCGTAGGGAAGTGATATGAATGGAAAGAGTTCCTAAGATATTGACTCCATTACTTTATGATTATAGAGATTCAATATTTTCGATACTAGGTAGTAAGATTTACGGGATTTATTTGTACAATTCCATTGCTCTTGAGGACTTTAATGAAGTAAAAAGTGATATAGATTTTGTGACTATTTTAAATCATAAACTAGATGATAATGACATAAAGAAAGTAGAGTTAATTCATCATAGATTAATTAATAATTTTGACTATGGTCTTAAAATGGAAGGTATGTATTTGTTAAAAGAAGACTTAAATAGGAGTAACGGCGAAATGGAGAAATACCCTTATTTCGCAAATGGAAATCTTATCAAAGGATATTATGATTTCAATAATGTAACAAGATGGGTACTAAAGAATTATGGAGTTGAAATTATGAGTCCATCTAGAGAAACTTTAGAAATAAATGTTGAGTGGAAAGATATGATTGAAACAATGGAATATAACCTTTTTGACTACTGGGAGAGTAAAATAGTCTCAAATGAAATACAAGATAAAAGTGATGAATTTATTGAATGGGCAGTTTTAACCATCAGTAGAATAATCTATACGTTAAATGAGAAGAAGATATATTCAAAGTGTGCATCAGGTCAATACATATTAATAAAGTATCCAGGCCAGTGGGATAAACTAGTGACTGAGGCGCTATTAATAAGAAAGGATAAACTAGAAGAATCCTTGTTTGAAGATGCAGAAAAAAGGTCTAGAGAACTGGTGAGGTTTATTAGATGCGCTCAAAGTCTTATTAAGAGGTAACAGAGGTTTAAAACACTTGTCGTAATAATATATTAGCGTTTGTTAGTAAAATTTAAAAGCTTGGCTCTCTCAGAACTCTAAATTTAAGACGGCTCATTATTAGGGATTCTTAGTAGCAATTAACATAAAGAGGTGATCTAATAATGGATGAAAAAGTTATTGCGTTTCACATATTGTCAAGGAAGTATTTTATTGATATAATTAAAAATTTGAGAAATGAGCTTCTAGAATTATCAAAAAAAAGTCGAGAAAATCCTTGAGGAAACCAATGATTATAAAGATAAACGAATAATGGATTTAAATAAGAATTTAAACATAAGATATCCCTATTGGTATGTTAGAAGAGATATATTTAATGTTATTCTTATTGGGATAGAGAGCATATTTACTGAAGACTTTAATTCATTAGATGAAATTAAGAAAATAGTAATACAAGAATGTGAAAAAGCTAATATAAGTGAAAGAAAGCAGTATTCTGATATTTCTAAAGAACTTAGAATTAACACTTGTAATGAAGAAAAGCAAAAATTTTATGACTATATAAACAATATTGATGAAAAGAGTTTAAAAGAAGTAGATAGACTATTTTATAGAAGAGTAATATCAGAAGAAAAGATAAATGAAATAAAGAAAAGAATAAACGAAAAATGGAATAATATAGATCCCAAAAGTAAAGATATTATATGTTTTAATAAAGATAATTTTCGAAAAGAGATTAGCATAAATGATTTATTAGATATTATTGGGAGAGAGAAAATCGAGAGGATTTATGAAATAAATAATGGAGGTATAGATTCATCATCATATTTAATGGATCTATCAGCATTAGACTTTTATTTTACAGATGGATTTAATATATACTGGTGCTCAGATGAAATGAGCTGGATGTTTGAAGAAAATCATGAAGATTTTTATTTGATCTACGGTGAGTGCTTGATCAAAGAGATAAAAAGAATATGGCTAATAAAGCTAGGAATGAGTAGAGATGAAGTGTATAAAATTTTAGGATGTCCTAAAAATCCTGAAGAAATTTGTGAGTGGGTAGGTGACTACCATATTTCATATAAAGATAATAAAGTGAATTTTATTGAAATACCAAATAGCTTTATGGATACACACTTTGTTTTATTTAACGAAGTAGATGTATTTAGGACTGAGGCGAAATTGCTAGTAAGATATATATTTGATTATGGTAAATATGATGAAGATGATTGGGAACTAGGATATAGTTATAAATTCCCAACATTAGGAATGGGTTTTTGGAGGCCGACAATATTTGAATACGAAATGGTTAATAATCCAGAATTTAAAGAAATGGATGAAGAGGTGCAGCGAGATGAGATAAAATACTTATACTTTGAATCTGTTTGTGTATATACAAATGATTATTATAAAAAAGAAGAATAAGTGTCTAGAAGGATTAATAATTGATATTATTTTAAATATCCGTAGAATAAATACCGCCAGTAAGCATGAATTTGATGTTGCGAGGATTTAGTAGAAACCCTAAGAAAACCAAGCATTCTTTGTGCCCTGCTGGGCGGTGACAGTCCAGCTATAAATGTTTTATATAAAAGTTTACTAGCTAAAAAAGTAAGTAGTGATGGGTTAAAGAGAAAATTACAAAGTATTGTATAGTTTAAAAGGGGGGAGTAAATGTGATTGAAATAATAAAAGAAGTAGAGACTAAAAGGCTTATTTTGAGAGAAATTAATGAAAGTGATGTAGAAGGAGTTTACAAAATATTTAGTGATCCAGAAGTTGCAAAATATGATTGGTTTAGGCCTATAGAGTCTAAAGATGATGCAATAAAATTTATAAAAAGATATAAAGAAGAATTTGAAACTGGAGAAGAGATAACTTGGGGAATAGAGTTAAAAGATACAAAGGAGTTAATAGGAATATGTTGTCTAGGTGATTTTGACAAAGGAGCTCGTAGGGCTGAAATTGGATATGATTTAGTTCAACATAAATGGAATAAAGGATATGCTACTGAAGCTGTTGAGGCGATAGTGAAATTCGGACTAAGTCAGATGAATTTAAATCGAATAGAAGCTTTTATTACACCAGGAAATGATGCATCAGTAAAGGTGCTTGAAAAATTAAATTTTACAAAGGAAGGCCTTGTAAGAGAAAGAGATCTAATTAAAGGTAAGCTTGAAGATGGAATTATAATGTCTATACTTCAAAAAGATATATTATAAAGCGATGGAGCTATAGTATCAAATGACAATTCATAGGCTAGTTTTATAAGGTATTAACGATTGAAAGTAATGGTATAGCGAGAATCCTAAGAAGTAGATAAGAAAAGTCTATTTCTTAGGATCTTTTTATTTTGCAAAATAGACAAGCAATCAATAAGGAAATTTATCTCATAAAACAAACACGGTGAAACCTTGAGGAAGATTGATGTTCATATTGTTGTAGATGTATGCCGGCTATTGTGATATTAAGACAAGGATTATCTCAGATAAAGTTCATGTGATGATTATGTTACTAGCACTTATTAAAATAGATTGGATACCATTCATATTGGAGCTTGTTCCTTTTATCTAGGGTTTTCAGGAGGGTTAATAGGTAATATGCTTTGGTTATTCTTAGCAAAATTGACAAATATGCTATACTTTAGATATAAGACGACGGAATATAATGGTAAGTTTGCGTTAATCTCTTATTTGGCACTTGGATATTTGATTGCATATATATTGTAGAAATGATTAATAGGAGTGAGTCAAATGGAAGAATACCAACAAAAAATACTATTAGCATTGCCAGATAAAAAGTTTGAAGGTGTTATTAGAAAAAAGATAGGAAAACCATCTGGTAGATTAATGATTGAAGATGTTCAGAAGATATATACACTTCATATATATGATGAAAATATTAGGTCCATTGAAGGAATACAGTATTTAAAAAACCTATTTTCGCTAACATTGGCAAGAAACAATATACAGGGTTTAAGCCTTTTAGGTCAACTAAAGGGTCTATCAACTTTATATTTATTCAATAATAATGCTAGTGATTTTAGTTTTTTATGTGAGCTAAACAATTTAGAAAGGCTAGCTATAAGTGAAAAAGAAATAAGAGATATAACTTACATAAAAGATTTAACCAAGCTAAAGTATTTAAGCATATTTGAAAGTAATCTACAAGATATATCATTTATAAAAAAATTGTCGAACTTAACGAGCTTAGAGTTAGATAGTAATAATATATCTGATATTAATGTTCTTCAATATTTAAAAAATCTCGAAGCAATAAAATTAAGTAATAATAAAGTAATAGACATTATCCCTATAAGTGGATTAAGCAAGCTAAAGGAATTATTCATTCAAGTTAATAAAATTTCAGACATAAATGTTATTATGAATTTATCAGCGCTGACTAAACTAGAAAAATTAAATCTAGAATATAATGAGTTTAATCTAAAACAGGTATGGGATCAATTAACTGAGCTTGATATGAAATATAGGAAACAAGAAGATTATTTAGAAAAATTATTAGCACTAATAAAATATGCAAAGCTTATAAAAGAATCCTTAAATCCCGATTGTTATAAAATACGCTATGGTGATATGTCATATCTACATAAACTATCTAACCCACAAAGGGAGTTATTAGATTCTAAATATTATCAAGAATATAATATTAAAATAGAGGGATGGACAGCGAAAAAAACACAGGAAGCTGAAGAATTGAGGGTAGGAATAGAGTTTAAAGATGAAAATCTTGAATCCATAATAAGAAAAGAGATCGGGAGAAAGATTCACAAGATAGCCAAAGAAGATGTAAAGGATATAGAATACCTGAATTTAAATTATAAAAATATTAGTTCTATAGAAGGCATTCAGTATTTAACAAGTCTTACTACCCTATATTTAGGTAGTAATGGTATAAGTGATATAAGTCCATTGAAGGGACTAACAAAACTAACTCGTTTGCGTCTATCCCATAATAAAATAAGGGATATTAGCCCTTTAAAAGAATTAACAAACTTAACTCGCTTAGAGCTTTCAGAAAACTGTATAACGGATATAAGTGATGTAGCGGGATTAAGTAAATTAACTTCTTTAGAATTAAAGAATAACCGTATAAGGAATATAAGTTCGTTAAGAGATCTAATTAACTTAGAAGAATTAAGTATAAGCGATAATAAAGTTAATGACATAGGTATTATTAATGAATTGAAGAGTTTGACGACTTTGAAGCTATCCAACAATAAAATAACTGATATAAGTGCTCTAAAAGAACTAACCAATTTGAGATACCTATTATTAGAAAGAAATAATATATGCAATATAGAACCATTAAAAAAGCTTAGCAATTTATATTCTTTAAATCTAAGCTCTAATAATATAGAAACTATAGAGCCAATACAAGAGCTTAACGACTTAGCATATTTAACGCTTTCAAACAATGATATATGTGATCTAATCCCCGTAGTTGGTTTAAAGAAATTAGTGTGGCTATATTTACGCAATACTAACATAACAAATCTACTACCATTAAGGGAGCTTACTAAATTAAAATATTTAGACTTAAGAGACAACTATATAAAGGATATAAAAGATTTAAGTAATATAATATCCCTAGAGAGATTAGATCTAAGCAATAACTTAATTACAAATATAACTGCTTTAAATGGTCTAAACAAGCTAGTTTGTCTACGAATAGACAATAATTACATTAAAGAAATATTTATTAATAATGGATTAAATGAATTAACTGATTTTAGAATATGTAACAACCAAATTAATAAGATAACCATAAAAAATGGATTAAAGAATATAAGAATATTAATGATGGATAACAATAGAATCAGTAGTTTAGATTGGTTGTTAAATATAAGTACTCTATGGAGACTTCACCTTGACAATAATAATATAAGTAATGTAAAATCGTTAGAAAAACTGAGTGATTTAAGTGGTCTTAGTTTAAATAATAATAATATTAAGGATATAAGTCCTATTGGGAAATTAGTGAGAATAGGATATTTGCATCTACGTAATAACATTATAAAAGAAGTAAAAAGTATTAATGGTATTGGACAGTTAAAAGGATTGAAATTAAGTAATAATCAGATAAAGACTATCAAAGGATTAGTGGGCCATGGAGAACTAGAATACCTGGATCTAAGTCATAACAAAATAAGAAATATAAGAGGTATAAAGTATTTAGAAAATTTAAAGTTTCTTTACATAGAAAATAATAGGATTAGTGATTTAGACGCTTTAAGATGTCTTTCAAAACTGAAAAAGCTAAACTTAAATAATAATAAAATAAAAGATATTAGAAAAATAAGCAAATTAAAAAATTTAGTTAATTTAAATATTGAGTCTAACAAAATCAAAGATATTAGTATCATTGTAGATTTGATAAATTTGAAAAGGATTCAACTAAGAAATAATTTTATAAAGGATTTTAGTCCTATTGAAGAGCATATACATTTTAGGAAGTTGTATAGGAAAATGGGATTGAAATAATTAAAGAAATAGTTTTAAAATTGTATTTAAAGAAGACATAGATAATGGGTTCTGAAATAAATGCTATTAGAAAATTATAAAATCCTGACCATCTCGAGGTTACCAAGTAAGCCTTAAGCCAAAGTTACATGACATCCATTATTTAGGAGGGGAAAATGAAAAAAAACTTGTTTATAATAGGACTAACTCTATTGGTTTTGATTATCCTATCAGGATGTAAGGAAGAAGCAGACAAGATTTATGATAATTATGTAAATATAGTAGTAGAACAAGTTTCAAAATCAGAATTACCTGAAGGAATTGGCTATGCAATTAAATTAAAAAATGATAGTAAACACGTAATAAAGCAAAATAATGTTTATCTTTACTTTCCAATTGTTAAAAATAACGGAAACTCGATAAGTTATAATCCAATGAAAGTAGAAGCAAAAGGAAATAAGCTAAATATACAGCAAAATGAAGAAGTTTTATTGAATGTATTTATACCAATTGAATGTATTACACCTAAGCTTAAAGATGTCGAGCCAGAGTTAGAGATAAAAGGGTATATTGAAGAGGTAAAAGAAGAGAGACATTTTCATATTATGGGTTTAAGTTTATAAAATTATAAAAGCCTGACCCTCGAGGGGTTTCTTGTATTTCGCTAAAATTGTATTTAATGTAGAATAAGGAACTGCGCTGAAAAAGAGTAGTTCTTTTTGATTCGACAAAACTAGTCAAAGGAATTTTACAAAATCTGCGTAATTAATATGATGATTCAAAAGCTGTGGACAGATAAGAAGGTGACAGTAAAAAATGTCCACTTTTACATGTGTTTAAATTAAAATAATGAAATTACAAAAACCTCTCGAGTCTACTTAAATCTTTGACAATACCAATAAAAATTAGGGGGATTATTAATGGATATTAATGAAAAAACATATCTAAGTATAGAAGAGATTATTTCATTACCAACCTTATCCGGTACAAACATAAGTAATGATGGCAAAAATGTAGCATTTGTCAAGAAGACAGCCGACTGGAAGGACAATAAATATAGGAATCATATATGGATATATGAAAAAGATAAGGGGCAATGTTACCCATTAACAACTAGGGATATAGATAGTACATATCCGTTATGGTCTCCAGATTCTAGACATATTGCATATCTTAGCTCAGTTGGTAGCGGGGATAAGAAGAAAAATCAGATCTTTGTTAAGTCAATAGATGGTTATAGTGGGGTTCAAATTAGTGATGAGAAAGAAGGAGTAAGTAAATTCAAATGGGAGCCTACTGGCAAGGGTTTTTATTATGTTGCACAGTCAAAAGAATCTGAGGAGATAAAGAAACGCAAGGAGATATATGGAAATTTCCATCATATAGGCAAGGAATACCAGAATAATTGTTTATATTACATTGAAATACAAAAATCTAATGATAAATATGAGTACCCAGAAGATTCCGGTAGTGATGGTAAGGATAAAGCTGAAAACGAAAATAGCGTTGAGTATCAACTAACTCATGGTAAGGATTTTCATATCCATGAATTTGATATCTCAAATGATGGGAAAAAGATTGTATTCATGGCTACACCAAGCCCAGATATGGAAGATTATCAGAATGGAGACCTATACATACTAGATATTAAAGTTGGAGAGTTACATAAGATGAATAGAAATAAGTTATTAGGGGGGAGCGTTTGCTTTTCTCCTCATGGCACCAAAATATGTTATACAACAAGCATAAGGGAGAAGGATTACTATAAGACACATATAAGAGACAGTACACTAGAGATATATGATATTAATAGTGGAGAGCTAATTCAACCTTTAACAGATTTTGATAGTACGGTTATT
>JMSU01000321.1_pt1 | contig 13228 bp, 10 predicted proteins | sample 179011 | NCBI WGS metagenome assembly JMSU01 (sample SAMN02769580, study PRJNA246767) | bioreactor metagenome | isolation source: Culture-1 Bioreactor ArsB derived from microbial biomass from the upper 2 cm... | place: Germany: Bremen | collected day 87 after inoculation
CGGTATCAGCTCTGCTGCATGCTGTGGCTGTTGTTAAAGCCGGTGTGTTCTCGGTCTCACGTGTGATCCTTTCGGGGTTCGGTGTAGATCTTATGGACAAATTGGGGCTGGGCTTACCGACTGCATACCTTGCGGCTTTTACCATTGTTACGGCTTCACTGATTGCACTTACGAAAGATGATATTAAAGCACGTCTGGCCTACTCAACGGTCAGCCAGCTTTCATATATCATTATCGGTGTTGCCATGCTCACCCCTGAAGCAGTGCAGGGCGGGTTGATGCACATTGCTCACCATGCCTTTTCAAAGATCACATTGTTCTTCGGAGCAGGGGCCATCTATGTTGCAACTCATCTTAAGAAAATCAGCCTTATGGACGGGCTTGGACGACGAATGCCCTGGACTTTCGGGGCCTTTGCCATTGCGTCACTGTCCATGATCGGTGTGCCACCGGTGTGTGGATTCGCCACCAAATGGTATCTGGTCAAAGGGGCTGTGACCATCGGCGAGTGGGGGCTTTTGGTAGCTTTGCTGGCAAGTACCTTGCTGAATGCCGGATATTTTACCCCGATCATCTACCGTGCCTTCTTTAAGGCTCCGGCAGCAGGGGCGAATATTGAACAGTACAACGAGGCGCCGCTCTGTATGGTTATTCCTTTGTTTACAACGGCTCTGATCTCCGTCTGGCTGGGTCTTTATCCCCAGACGTTCCTGAACTTCATTAACGTGTTCGGCAAATTCTAAGGAGAGTCACCCATGAGCAATAAACTTGGAAACTGGTTCGAAACCCAGCGCACACAGAATATGAAGTTCTGGAAGATACTGTTCGCAGTGTTACTTCTCGTGCTGGTGGCACTCAATTTCTTCATCCATCCCCATCATGCCGAATATCATTACGATATATACCCCGGCTTCTGGGAAGGCTTTGCCCTTGTAGTCTCTGTGGGCATGGTCTTTTTGATGAAGGTTCTTATTCAACCTTTTCTTGTAGGACCGGAGGAAGGCGATGACAATTAACGGTTTCCTTCATCCCGCATTGGCTTTTATAGCTCTGGCAATGGCTTTACCGTTTTTTCGGGGCCGTCAGTGGAAATGGCTTCTGCTCATTCCGCCCATTATTGCTATCGTGGTTGTGTTTACCGCAACCATGGGCAACTTCGGTATTATACCGTATTTGGGGAACGTCTTGATTTTAGGCAGGGTGGATAAGCTTTCTCTGGTGTTTGCCAACGTGTTTGCAATCCAGTCCCTTATAGGCATGATCTATGCTTTGCATATGGATGATAAGGCACACCATGCTTCGGCAGCCCTGTACGTTGCCGGATCATTTGGTTGTGTTTTTGCGGGTGACTATCTCACTCTGTTCATATTCTGGGAGCTTATGGCGGTTGCTTCTACCTTCCTCGTATGGTTGCACCGGACGAAGACATCCACCGCTGCCGGTTTCAGGTATTTCCTGTTCCACATGCTTGGCGGTTTATTTTTACTCGGCGGACTTCTGCTCCGTTATTCCGAGATAGGAACATTCGCCTTTCTGCCGGTGGACCCGTCAAACGTTCAATATTACGACTGGCTGATTCTGATCGGCTTCTGCGTAAACGCAGCTGTTGTACCGCTTCACGCATGGCTTCCTGATGCCTATCCCGAAGCAACCATTCCGGGTGCTGTTTTTATGTGTGCTTTCACTACTAAAACAGCCGTTTACGTTCTGGCTCGTGGGTTCTCCGGTGTATATGCACTCGCTGTTGCCGGAACATTTATGGCGGTTTACGGAGTGCTTTACGCGTCCATGGAAAACAATGCGCGCAGGATTTTATCCTACCACATTGTTTCGCAGGTTGGTTATATGGTTGCCGGTATAGGTATCGGAACCGTCATGTGCCTCAATGGGGCAGTGGCTCACGCATACGCACATATTCTTTATAAAGGGCTGCTCTTTATGAGTGTCGGAACAATACTCTATGCAGTAGGTAGTGCCGATCTCGATAAGCTCGGTGGACTAGTTGGCAAGATGCCTGTGGTAATGCTTCTCTATATGGTCGGGGCGGTTTCCATTTCGGGAATGCCGCTTTTTAACGGATTTATCAGTAAAACCATGACCATCACCGGAGCGGCTGAATCACACCACACACTTTTGGCTGTGGGCCTCGAAATTGCCGCTGTTGGTACGTTCCTTTCGGTGGGTATCAAGTTACCGTACTTTGCCTTCTGGAATAAGCCTGCGCGAACGGACATAAAACTTAAACCCATTCCCAAGAACATGTACGTGGCTATGGGCATTGCGGCGACACTTTGTTTTGCACAGGGTGTTTATCCCCAGATGCTTTACAAGCTGCTGCCTTTCCCTGTTGAGTATCATCCGTATACCCCGTGGCATCTGCTTCAGGCTGCTATGCTTCTGTCATTCACCGGAGCCGGTTTCTGGATCATGCGCAAGGTCATTGTGCCTCACCACGGACGTAACCTCGACTTTGATAAGCTTTACCGCTTCATCGGCAACCTCGGGTTGCAGTTTGTTTGCCGCCCCGTTGCATGGGCAGATTCAATCTGGACCACTGTTTACCGGGTGATCGGGCTTAAGTGGCTCATGGATTTTGCCGCCGGATCATCTTGGTTCGATCGCAAGGGTATTGATACTGTTGTGGACGGCACAGCGTACACAGTACGCAATATCGGCAGGACTGGTGCAAAGGTTCAGACCGGACGCTTACAGGATTATCTCGGTTTGGCTGTGTTTATTGCGCTCTGTATTTACGGACTTGTCTGGTACTTAGGATAAACTGGAGAGAATTCAATGCAAGAAGTAGCTTATCCGGTTCTGACCAGCCTTGTGTTTTTCCCGCTTTTGGCGGCCTTCGGATTATTTTTTCTCCGGGGCGATAACACCATACGGCTTTACACTCTGGTTGTGTCAGTCATAGAACTCGCACTCTCGTTCCCTCTCTTTGCAGGATTCAATCTTGAATCCGCAGCCTTCCAGTTTGTGGAAAGGACTTCGTGGGTTTCGAAGTGGGGCATCGAATATTACCTCGGTACCGACGGCATCAGTTTCTTAATGGTGGTGCTTACCATCGTCGTGCTGCCGCTATGTGTACTTTGTTCATGGACCTATATCACCACAAGGGTCAAAGAATTCCATTTCTGTCTGCTGTTTATGACCGCAGCATGTGTGGGAGTCTTTACTGCCCTTGATCTGGTTCTCTTTTATGTATTCTGGGAAGCAATGCTTATTCCCATGTACCTGCTTATCGCTGTGTGGGGCGGACCTGAAAAGAGATATGCATCTCTCAAGTTCTTCCTTTACACACTTGCAGGTTCTGCACTGCTTCTGGTTGCCATCGTTGCTTTCAGAGTGGCGGGTGGAACATTTGCCATACCTGAGCTAATGGAAAAAACTTTTTCCTTCGGTTTTCAGTTCTGGGCATTTCTGGCTCTTGCACTGGCATTTGCCATTAAAGTCCCTATGTTCCCGTTCCACACATGGCTTCCTGCAGCACACGTTCAGGCTCCGACTGCAGGTTCCGTGATTCTGGCATCTGTACTCCTTAAAATGGGGACTTACGGATTCCTGAGATTCAACTTACCGCTTACTCCTGCAGCAAGTGAATACTTCGCTCCGGCAATGATCGCTATATCCATAGCGGGTATTATATACGGAGGTGTGGTTGCACTCGGTCAGGACGACATCAAAAAAGTTATCGCCTATTCGTCAGTAGGGCATATGGGGTTTGTCACTCTCGGCATATTCCTTTTTAACCTGCGCGGACTGGAAGGGGCTCTTTTTCAGATGCTCAACCACGGTATCACTACCGGCGGTCTGTTTATGATGATCGGTGCAATTTACGAACGCAGTCATAGCCGTGACATTAATGATAATCTAGGTCTCGGCAAATACATGCCTGCCTACATGTTCTTCTGGGGGCTGTTTGCTCTGTCATCCTTTGGTTTTCCCGGGACAAACAGTTTCGTAGGTGAAATTCTTGTATTTATTGGCGCATTTGAACAGAATCCCTGGGTCGGTGCACTTATGGTTCCCGGCGCAATGGTTGCTGCTGCATATATGCTTCGCATCTCACTCAAACTTGCATGGGGACGTCCTTCCACCTGGAAAGAGTGGCCTGACCTTAATAAGAGGGAGTGGACGTATCTGCTTATCCCTGCGGTTTTTGTTCTTTATATCGGTTTGGCACCGGGCCTTTGTTTCAAGGTTATGGATGCTTCACTGATCAAGCTTTCAAATGACGTGCAGACCAAGGCTAAGCTGGTCAGCATTGAAGATGAAAAGCCTTTGGAAATGGCACTTAATTCCCTTAAGGGAATTGTGAAATAAGCAACAGGAGATATTGAAATGAATGTGAATCCATATCTTTTCATGCCGGAACTCTTCTCGTTCCTGATTATTGCCCTGTTGTTTGTTCAAGCAGTGGGCAGTGAAAAGATGCGTGACAAAGTCGGGGTATGGCTTCCCATTGCTTCGGCAGTGGGTGTGCTTGTAGCCCTCCTTTCTATCGGTCAGGAAGGACTTGTTTTTAAAGGAGCCTATCGGGTTGATCCGTTGTCTCAATTCTTTAAGGTCGCCATCGCAGTCGGTTTTTTTGTAACAGTTCTCAATGCCACTCGTCAGCCTACGCTGGAAAACGAAAAACGCTCTGATTATTTTCTTTTTCTGGCTCTCAGTTCATGGGGACTCATGATGCTGGCATCAGCTGTAGAGTTGATCACTATGTATCTAGCCCTTGAACTTTCATCTTACTCACTCTACGCAGTCATTGCACTGCGGACAAAGAGTAAAGGTGCAGCAGAGGCGGCAATTAAGTATATTATGTTCGGCGCAGTCGCCACAGCTTTGGCATTGTATGGTTTCTCATACATCCTCGCCGGAATGCATACTACCTATTTGGCTGAACTGGTTCAGAAGACATGGACTTTCGAAGCTGCGCCCATGGCAGTAACAGGCATGGCCTTGTTTCTTGGTGGAATGTTCTACAAGCTTGCTTTGTTTCCATTCCATTTCTGGTGTCCTGATGTATATGAAGGTGCCAGTAATGAAACAGCTGCATTCGTCGCAACTCTGCCTAAGCTCGGCGCGGTAGTTATACTTATCCGTCTGGCAACAATGTTTAAGCCCGGATACGACATAACAACCCTGCTTGCCGTACTCGGTGCATTGTCTATGACATTCGGTAACCTTGCCGCGCTCGCACAAAGAGATGTTAAACGTATTCTCGGTTACTCATCCGTAGCCCATGCCGGATATATAATGATCGGTCTTGTTTCCGGCACAGCGGAAGGACTAGCTGCGGCATCCTTCTATGCACTAGCCTACGTTGCTATGAATCTGACTTGTTTCTGGGTTGTCAGCCGTGTGTCCGTAGACGGGCGTAACTTGCAGCTTGATGACCTAAATGGTTTATACAAACATGCTCCGGTCTTGGCTTTTGCTTTAGCCGTGGGGGCTTTTGCTCTAGTTGGTCTACCGCCTATGGCTGGGTTCATGGGGAAATTGTTCCTTTTCTCAGCTGGCTGGAATCACGGTTACAACTGGTTGATCATAATCGCAGGTATCAACACTGCCATCTCCATCTACTATTATCTTGGAATGGTACGTCATGCCTATACTAAGGATGCAGGGGAAGAAGTTCCCATGCCCGACACTTCTACATTCAGTTATGTCGGAGCTGCATTCTTATCAATACTGGTTCTCGGACTGGGGCTTATGCCGTCTGATATTTTCGACTTCGCATTGCAGGTCGGTGGTATCATGCCTTAAATTGTTATTTATAAATATGGATATTAGTAAGCCTCCGGTGGTCCTGCCGGAGGCTTTATTTTTGATGTAAGAATGACGGTTGATGCCTTCGGCGACCCTCCGGGGCTCTCCGAGGGCCAAAGAACCTTTTTGAAAAAAAGGTTCTCTGGACTCTCCCAAAACTTTTAGTTGGTTCAATTTGGGATTAGCTACGATAGTTGGGACGGTTGTTTGCTGATCGCTAAGGTGTTTTATGAAAATTACCTTTGATGCTTTATTTTATTTCTTGAGAAATTTGTTCTAAGCTTTTATATATTTAGCTGTTGCATGACTTATAGGGAGTTGTGCTTCAAGGATAAAGAGGGTGGGCAACTTGATCGTCAAGTTGTCCACCCTTCTTTGTTTTGAATAATTAGTTGGATATTTAAAAACAGGAAGTTTTTAAGGAAAGGCAGGAAGTCTATTGACGCAAGAACTCACCGTTAATCTGAGCGAAGCGTAGTAAAAGTTTCCCCTTCCCCAGCCGCCGGAGGCATTACAAATTCAAAGGCTGTAACTGAGGTGTTTCTTCTACTTCTTTGGTCCCGAGGTATTTGAGGGTGGCGTAGATTGCTGCGAGTATGGCTATGGATATTGCCATGTAGAGTACATTATGTCCTTCGGTGATCTGGTAGAACAGAGTTGCTACTGACCAGCCGAGTCCTGTGCAGTACATTGCCATCACGCCAGAATAAAATCCGCCCATTTCCTGCCTGGTGGCGCCGATAACAGCGAGGCAGGGAAAGTACATGAGTACGAAAAGCAGGTAGGCAAAGGCTGAGAAGATGGTGAAGTTTGCAGCAAGATGCTTGTAAACTGATGCATCTGCTCCGATTTCTTCTGATACAGTTGCGCTGTCTTCAGTTATAAGGCCGATTCCGAGCAGGTCGACTGAGGTTACGATGCCTGCAAGTCCATCCCAGACGGTGGTGAATGCTTCGTTAACTGTTCCGGCAATGTCGAGTCCGCTTTCATCTTCTACAGCGGTTTCTGCATCAGGTGCTGCGGGAGTATCCTGCATATCCATTGAGGAATAGAGTGAGTTCACGGTACCGACAATTGCTTCTTTAGCAAACAGTCCAGTGAATAAGGCTACAGATGCGGGCCAGTTTTCTTCACTGATTCCCATAGGTTTGAAGACAGGGGATATGGCTTTACCTGCATGGGCAAGGATAGATGCCTGTGAATCTTCGTTACCAAAAGAAAGTTCACCGTTCTGAATGCCGATTGTGTTGAGCATAGAGAGCACAAATACTGCGCTTACTACGATAACCCCTGCACGCTTGATGAATCCTCTAAGACGTAACCATGCGCTTTTGAATACCGCTCCGATTCTGGGAATATGGTATAGAGGTAAGTCCATCACAAAGTGAGATGGAGTGCCTTTAAAGAGTGTGCTTTTGAGTAGAAAGCCAGTAAAAATAGCCATGGCAAGGCCGGAGAGATAAATAAGAAATACCGCCAGCCCTGAATATGCACCGAAGAGGGCTACGCAGAAAAGTGCATAAACTGGAAGACGTGCGCCGCAGGACATAAACGGGGCCATGAAAATTGTCATGAAACGGTCGCGTTTTGAGGTTAAAGTTCTGGCAGCCATAACTGCTGGAACGGTGCAGCCGAAGCCTACAACCATGGGGATGAATGCAGAGCCGGGTAACCCTATTTTGCGCATGAAGCGGTCCGCAACAACTGCAACTCGGGCCATGTAACCGAAGTCTTCAAGTATTGCGAGGGCAAGGAACATGAAGAAAACAACCGGAACAAAAGTGGCAACAGTTTGAATTCCTGCTCCGATACCACCTGCGAAGACTACGCTCATCCATTCCGGGGCATTTATGTTAGCAAGCAATTCGGTCGGGATATCTACAAAAATTAGTCCGGCTATGATGTCGAAGAAATCAATAAAAACTGAGCCTAGGCCGATTGCAAACCAGAAAGTGAGAAACATTGATACCAGAAAGATGGGGATAGCCGCAAACTTGTTCATAACAATGTTATCCACCCTATTGGTGAAATTTTGGCTGCGGTCTTTTTTTTCTTTAAGGACTTTGCTGTAGATGGTGTCGATGAAAGCATATTTTTCAACGGTATCCATTACTTCCTGACGAGTGGGGTGAGTGTCATGTGGTGGAAGATTTTGAGACTCTTTGCTCAGGGCTTCGACAGCTTTGGTCACTGACTTTTTATCAACAGCAATGACGGGAATAACTGGAAGACCCAGTTCTTTGCTGAGTTTATTTACGTCAATGTCGATTCCTTCGTTTTCTGCAACATCCAGCATGTTAAGAAGTACGACAATCTGGTCTGTGCGTTCTTTCAGATCCATAGTCAGGAATAGATTGCGGGAAAGGTTTGTTGCATCGACTACGTTGACGATCATGTCGTATTCACCACTGCGGATAACGCGCTCGGCAACCTTTTGATCTTCAGTGTCAGGGCTGAGATTGTATGTTCCGGGAAGGTCTACAAGTTCAACACTGCTACCGGACATGGAAAAGGTCCCTTCAATTTTTTCAACAGTCACACCGGGCCAGTTTCCGACTTTCTGGCGCGCTCCGGTCAGGGCGTTGAAGAGAGTTGTCTTTCCACTATTGGGCACGCCGGCAATGGCGATTCTTTCTATCTTATGCATTTTAAAGTTCCTCCACCATAACCTGAATTGCTTCAGTCTTTCTTAGTGCAACACGGCTTCCACGGATTTCAAAAATCATGGGATCTACTATTTGTATAGGAGCAAGTTCAATTTGTGTCCCTTCAACAAAACCCATTTTGCGAAGTTTCTGAGCGTAATCTGAGGTTTCTTTTTCGAAACCGAGGACAGCGTATGAACGTCCTTTGTGGATTTCAGAAAGTTTGATGTTGGTAGTCATTCTCATCTCCGAAGCAGCTTACACTGCAAGCTTGTGTTGAAATCGGTTGGCGAATCCGATCAAGAAATTATTAACTATGGTTTGGTTTTCACCAAACTATTCCAGTGAATTAGTTGTTTGTTCACAATCTTTCAAAATTTCATTGCATGAACATGTTTTGAGAAATTGAAATTCAAAATCAAGTAGAGAGCTAGCGTAGAAAAAAAATCAGGTCAACAAGAAAATGAAACTAATTATCAATTGCATTGTAAATAATAGTAAACTAATACTATGTTTTGAGAACTTGCATAATTTCGTCACTTACCTGCAAAGATATTAAAACCGTCTTAATGTACTGAATTTTAGAATAGATGAATTCAGGACAACTCAATACCAATGTGCTATTTATAGGTATTAGCAATTAATAAGATTCGGGGAGTTAAAGCTATGGCGGGTATAGACGAGACAGGACAGGCTGTAGCCAGATCTGTTCAGGAGTATATAGATGAAACTCCGTACTGGGCTGACGGGACAGTTGCACCTTCATCTCCAATGACTGCCATGCAGTGGCGAATCTGGCTTTTGGCCTCAGCCGGGAAATTCTTTGAAGGAATGGTTGTTTTTATGACCGGGGTGGCATTGCCGCTAATTGTTCGCGAGTTTAACCTTGGTGCTATGGAAAAGGGCACTGTTAGCGCTGCAACTTTGTTTGGTATTTTGATTGGGGCCTCTGCTCTGGGAGGGCTTGCTGATCATTATGGCAGAAAGAAAATGTTTATTGTTGAGATGATTCTTTTTGCTATTTGTTTAATGGCTCTGGTTTTTAGCCCTAACTATATTTTTCTCATAATCTTTCTCTTCGGTATGGGGCTCGCTCTTGGGTGTGATTACCCGACAGCACACATGATCATTTCAGAAAGTATTCCCAGTGTAGACCGTGGCAGGCTTGTTCTCAGTGCTTTTGCGTTTCAAGCTGTGGGTGCTCTTGTCGGTACTGTCGTCGGTTACTTGATTCTTTATAAATCTCCTGAGTTAGGAGCGTGGCGGTATATGTACGCCACTGCAATTATTCCGGCTATGCTTGTCCTTGCTGGCCGTTTTTTTATCCCGGATAGTGGCCACTGGCTTGTCTCCAGAGGACGAATCAGAGAAGCAGAAGAAGCTCTTGCGAGGTTGCTGCATCGAGTGCCCAGTTATCCTAAAGTTATAAAAATTGAGCCCCCTAAATCAAATGGTAATGGAGTAGATGATCATAAAGCAGGAACGTACTTAGATCTTTTTCGGGCCGGCAATATAAGGGCAACCATGCTCGCTTCTGTTCCCTGGTTTTTACAGGATTTAGGAACGTACGGTATAGGTATATTCACGCCGACTATTCTTGGCTCAGTTCTTGGAGCAAAGGCAGTACATCCGCGTAATGTTGCAGATCTTATTCATAATGATATGCTGGCAGCAAAGGGAGCGGCTTTTATTGATGTGCTGCTGATTTTCGGTATTGTCTGTGCTGTGCTTCTGGCTGATAAGGTCGGGCGTATTAAACTGCAGGTTACAGGTTTTGTCGGGTGTGCGGCCGGACTTTTTCTTGCCACCATGTCAATGGAGGCAAGTTCTTCATTCATGAGTATGGTTTATCTTTTCAGCGGATTTATGCTCTTCAGCTTCATGACCAATATGGGCCCTAACGCCATTACTTATTTGTTGGCAGGAGAGGTCTTTCCAACACAAATCCGTGGGAAAGGGGCTGGTTTTGCGGCTTCATTTGCCAAGGTCGGCGCAGTGGCAACAGCATTCTTTTTTCCCATTTTACTTAAAGATTTTGGAACTGAAATAATTCTTTACTTTTTAGTGGGCTGTTCGCTTCTGGGAGCAGTAGTCACGTGGCTGTTCAGAATAGAAACCAGTGGGATGAATCTGGAAGATCTGGAATAAACAATAATAACCAATTACTTTCTTTTTACTTTCTTCTCTTGCACAACAACCCGACATGCTTATATATTTAAGCAAGACAAAATTAACGAACCTCTGGCAGTCCTTCCGCAGGGCCGCCCGAGGCATCCCGATTCGGAGAAATATATGCATGAAGTAAGTATGGGCGGTACATTGCGAGATTATTTGAGCGGCGAGGAAATAGAAGAGACTACTTACGAAGAATTCCGTCAGGCTCTGGCAAAGATGCTTGTTGAAGAGTTCGGCTATCCTAAAGATTCATTGAAGGCTAAAATAGATCTTTGCTTTGACATTGACGACGAGGAAATGTGCCGCACTATCGATCTGGTTGTATATGATAAGGATGATTTACCCATATTGATGGTGATGTTCTGTGCCGGTGATGTGGGCAGCTATGAGCGCGAAGCGGTTTGCGCAGGTAAATTATTTCAAGGCGGTCCCGTTCCATATGTTGTGATCAGCGATTCCATGGATGCTTTTTTGCTGGACGCAATTTCCGGTAAAACCCTTGCACGAGGGCTTAAGGCTATTCCCAGCTACGAGGAGCTTTGCAAAATTACTGCTGATTACAAACGTGAACCGTTGCCTCAAGAAAAACGGACTAAAATAGAACGAATTTTTTATACTTACACAGGTTTTCTACAGGGAACATGTTGCAGTGACTCTTGTTCTTTGCCCCCAAAAAAATGATTTTTTTGAATTAAAAAAATGAAAACCCCCTGCAGATAATAAAATCTGCAGGGGTTTTGTTTTTAGAGAGCCGCTTCAAGAATTTTTCTCGAAATTTCAAGAGTTACATCACCACGCTCAGAAAGCTGAGTCATGCCATGCTTTTCAAGTCCGGCAATGACCTTGTCGATAAGGTCAGCCTGAAAATCGTAGTCAGAAAGTCTGGTTGCCATTCCTAGGCTGTTAAAGAAAGTTTCGGTCTTGGCAATAGCAAGGTCTATCTTGTATTCGTAATCACCTTCACGGATATCCCAAACGCGTTCAGCGTATTGAACAAGCTTTTCTTTTTTCTCAACGCGTCTTATTTTCCAGTTGGCAAGCTGAACCACAGCTAAGGTTTTAGCGTGATCAAGTCCGGTTATCGCGGTAATTTCATGTCCCATCATATGAGTTGCCCAGTCTTGGGGAACACCTGCGCCTATAAGACCGTTTAAGGCCATAGTGGAACACCATACAAGGTTTGCGCGGGCATCGTAGTTTTCAGGTTCATTGACTGTCGTTTCTCCTATCTCAACCAGAGTCTGCAAAATCCCCTCTGCTGTACGATCCTGAAAACGCGCTTCTGCAGGGAAGGTGACGTATTGTTCAACTGTGTGAATAAAAGTATCTACAACACCATTTGCGACCTGTGTCTTAGGGAGGGTGAAGGTCAGAGTCGGATCAAGAATAGAAAATTTAGGGAACGTATGGGTGGAAAACACGGGAAGTTTGTCTTCGCCATCACTGATAACCGCTCCGTTATTCATCTCAGAACCTGTTGCGGGAAGAGTCAGTACCGTTCCGAAAGGAATTGCTGAGTCAACAGGTACAGGGGTGAAGCCGAAGAACATTAACTCTCTTTCACGGCCGATATATTTATCAGCAGGGGAAGCAAGTGCAATAAACTTTGTTCCGTCGATAACAGAGCCGCCGCCGACAGCAAGGATGAAATAATTTTTTCAGCACGTACTTTTTTCAATGGCTTCCATGAGTACTTCGAAGCGCGGGTTGGCCGGGATTCCACCGAACTCACTTATATTTCGGTTGCTCTTGGCAAGTTCAGTCTTAACCCGATCCAAGAGACCTGTACGTTTAGCGCTGCCGCCACCGAATGTGATAAGGACATTTGCGTTTTTTAGGAACCAGATTGTCGAGTTCCTGAAGCTGGTTCTCACCAAAAACAATATTGGTTGGATTATAAAAACTGAAATTTAACATGGTGTCTCCGTATATTTAGAGTTTTCAAAGCAGGGGAAACTTCCCATTTGGGAGTTGTACATTATATGCCGTATATTGTCTTCAAATGTTAGAAAGAAAGTTGTTTGCTCTCTACTCAACTCAGTTGAAGGATTGTTGAGCATAAGTATTGCCGAATTGCCGAATTTTTATCTTTTGAAAGCTGGTTTGTAATCAGAGCAATTGATGAGTTCCCTTATGGAAAATGAAAGTTTTTATGGCAAGACTACTTTAGATTTGGAACAAAAAAAATCGTGCTACGCAATGTATAGCACGATTGAAAATTTTAATGGAGAGTTCATAGTTGGTTTCTTTAAAGAAATATCCCAACTATGAACTGAGGAGGCATTCTTGGTTTCTTACATGTTAGACCAGCAAAGCTTCAGATGTTCTTTACTCATTTTGGGGGTGATGAGAGCTACGCCTATAGCCAGTATCAATGAAACCGGCAACGCCACTACGTTGGGATCAACCCATTGCAGCAGCCAGATCCATGACCCTTTGGCTGCATTTGATACGAGAGTGTCTTGTCCGGTGAGCATTTTACAGAGTCCGATTACTTTTGCTTCCTTTGCATGAACGAAAAGCAGCCAGAACATGGACGCACCAAATCCGCCGACGAGAGAGACTTTAGCTGCTTTTTTAGTCATGCCTTTCCAATACAGGCCGAGTAAGTAGATTGGAAGGAAAGAGGCTGCACA